>Ga0209370_1000330_pt1 | contig 76566 bp, 67 predicted proteins | sample AgamicAtPrz_FD_187164 | JGI IMG/M metagenome (GOLD analysis project Ga0209370, IMG submission 187164) | Agave microbial communities from Guanajuato, Mexico - At.P.rz (SPAdes) (version 2) | ecosystem: Host-associated > Plants > Phyllosphere > Phylloplane/Leaf | place: Guanajuato, Mexico...
TGCAATGGCAGCAGATTTTGTTGCTGGTAAAGACTACACCGTGATTGCCAATCCAGGCAAAGTGGAAGTTCCGGGGAAAATCGAAGTTCGAGAGTTCTTTTGGTATGGATGTCCACACTGTTTTAAACTTGAACCGCATATGCAAACGTGGTTAAAACAGATTCCTAACGATGTGCGTTTTGTGCGTACTCCAGCTGCAATGAATAAAATGTGGGAACAAGGCGCGCGTACCTATTATACATCTGAGGCATTAGGTGTACGTAAACGCACGCATTTACCACTGTTCCATGCGATTCAAGTGAACGGTCAACAAATTTTTGATCAAGCTTCCGCTGCGAAGTTCTTTACTCGTTATGGCGTGCCTGAACAGAAATTTAATAGTACTTACAACTCGTTTGCAGTAACTGCGAAAGTTGCCGAGTCAAATAAACTTGCTCAACAGTACCAATTAACAGGTGTTCCTGCGGTTGTCGTTAATGGTAAATACGTGGTGCAGGGTGAAGATGGTAAAGTTACCCAAGTTCTTAATTATTTAATTGAGAAAGAACGTAAAGCAAAATAAGTTGTTTAGGCTTTACTTCAAAAATGGGCTTCATATGAAGCCCATTTTTATATTTAATTTATCGTTAATTATCACGAAATATTTCAATTAATTTTGCTGATTTTCATCTTCAATTTGAAAATTTAAAACATCAAAATTAGCTGTTTGAGTCGGTAGTGATAATGCCTGATTAATATATAAATTAATTAATTTCTGACGAGAACCAATCGAACGCTGGTAATACGTAGAGTTTAAAAGTAGGGATGCGCCATAAGTCAGTGACCAGATATAAGACAAATAGTCACGAATCGACATATCATAGTTCAATGATTTTAAATAACTTTCAGTAATATCTTTAATTGCTAAAATACGTTGTTGGCGGATTTCATAAAGCTCTTCGAAAAGATGCTTCAACTTAGATTCTGTCATTGTCAGATTTTCTTCAAGTTGATGCAATAAAATGGTTTTGCCTGGCGTAAGCAAATGGTGAAGCATGTAATGAGGAGCATACTCTTTGAAATCTGTATTATATTTTTTAGAAATTTCTAAAATTTGCTTTTCATTTTGAATAATAAGCTCAAGTAGAAGCTCATTTTTACTTCTAAAATGCTTATAAAGTGTGCCTTTAGCAATATCTAGCTCGGCCACTAACTCATCTAGAGTAATTTCCTGATTGTTTTCTAGTAACAACTTTTCTGCCACGCTCAGAATTTTTTCTTTACGCATCAAAAACTGTGTATGACGATCAAGATTCATAGGTATTCCCACACCAGTTTGGCCTAACTAATAATTTACTTCCTGTAAAAAGAAAAAGACTTTTCTCGAAATTTTTAGCCTTTTTCTTTCTCTCTTTACGTATTACCACATAACCTGTTTTTTGTCATTTGCCGCTTTTACCGTTCCCAGTTGCAATCCCTCTAAAGAGTAGGCGAACTTGTGTAGAAGCATTTTCAATAAAGGCAGTTTGTTGCAGCTTGAGCTGTTCACCTTGATATTGTTTTGATAGGTTGAGCCACGTCATTGCCCATGTAAATGACATATTGGTCAAAATGGTAGATAAGACATTTAAGTCTTGAGGCTCTTGAATATGTTTAAAATTTTCGAGTTTAGTAAGATCAGTTGTGAGATCTTCGATCAAAAATTCGATTTCTCGTGCAATAGCCGCACGAACTGTTTCTGAGCCTCCCCAACGCTCTGAAATCATAAATTGCCATTGTTTAGGACTATGGTTAACCGCCTGTACAAATAGCTCAATACTGGTTTGTGTCTTAGCAGATTTATGTTGTAAATAACTTTGACCTAACTGATGTAAGACACTTTTTAAATGTAAGGCAACTTGATCGACCAGTTCCTTGCCGAGTTCGTCCATGTCTTGAAAATGGCGGTAGAACGCTGTTGGGACCAAACCTACTTCACGTGCAACTTCACGCAAACTGATGCTACTGAACGAACGCCCAGACGTGCTCAGATGCAAGGCTGCATCAAGGAGTGCCTGACGACTTTGCTGTTTTCGTTCATCCCGTATCGACATTAAAAGAACCTATTTAAACCGTGAGCCAAAGTCTAACAAAAAAGAGCAAATTTTCATAAAAAAAATAGTGAACAAGTGTTGACTGAGTGAACACTTATAAATATAGTGTACATATGTTCACTATACGAACATGTGTTCACTCAAATAAATAGCCAGAAACAAAAGAGGAACGTATGAACGCAACACTTAGCTATCAGCCACATTGGGTTCGAGAAGATTTTGTTGATTTTGTTTTACAGAAAATTAACGCGACTTGGGCTTGGAAAAGGGTAATTGCAGAAGTTACTACTGTTCAGCCACTTCATACCGATATGGTGCTTATCAAGCTTAAACCGAATCGTAATTTTAATTTCGATCAGGTCCGGGCAGGTCAAAGTATTCTGCTGACTTTGCTCATCGATGGCGTTTACCAACAGCGTAGTTATTCAATTATTGAAGTGACTACTCAGGGTGAAATCGCTTTAGGTATTAAAGTACAAGGCTTGGTGTCAAGTGCAGCCCAACGATTACATGTTGGAGAGTGTATTGAGATTTCACAGCCACAAGGTGATTTTACTTTGCACCAAGGCCAGTATCCTGCGATTTTAATTGCGTCAGGAAGCGGTATAACTGCAATTTATTCACTTTTGCAGCAAGCTTTAAAACAGCAGCTTGAACAAATTCACGTCATTTATTTTAATCGCGCTGAAATTTTTCATGCTGAATTACAAGCTTTGGCTGAGCAGCACCCACAGCTTCAATATCATTTTTTTAATACATCCGAGCAAAAGCAACATTTAACTGAAAAATTACTGCAAAAGTTGGTTCCTGATTACGCGCAGACTGCAACGTATGTGTGTGGTCATCACGGCATGATGCAGCAGGCAAATGAAATTTATGCCCAAAAGGGTGCTCAGTCGCAGCTTTATCAAGAATATTTTCAGCCACTTCAAGTGACTGGTACACATGCAGCACAGCGTATTATTTTCCGCCGTGCCCAACATGAGTTTTTAGCTGACACAAATTTACTGAGCAGTGCAGAGCAAGCAGGTTTACGTCCGCAACATGGTTGCCGTATGGGTGTTTGCAATAAATGTAGCTGTACCAAAGTCAGCGGTGTTACTCAAAACTTGTTAACAGGTGAAATTGAAGACCAACCTAACCGTCCAATTAAACTATGCGTGAGCCAGGCATTAAGCCCAGTCACGATTGATCTATAAAAAGAATTAAAGAGGATTAACCTTATGAATATGGCATTAGAATTTTCTACCGTTTCTAAATCTGCTCATTTAACTCCAGAACAGACAGAAGAGTTTGGTCGCCGTGTTGAGCAGATTCGTCAAGACGTGATACAAAGTCTTGGTGAGCAAGATGCAAAATATATCTACAAAGTACGTAATTTTGTTCGCTACACCGAAATCGCTTCACGTGGCATGTTGATGTTTGGTGGTTGGATTCCGCCTATCTGGTTATTGGGAACAGGTTTGCTGGGTGTTTCTAAAATTGTAGAAAACATGGAACTTGGCCATAACGTGATGCATGGTCAGTTTGACTGGTTAAATGAACCAAGTCTGAACGGTAATACTTACGATTGGGATACCATTGCATCGGGTGATGATTGGCGTGAAACACATAACTATGTGCACCACACTTATACCAATATTGTCGGTAAAGACCATGATGTCGGTTATGGTATTTTGCGAGTAAGTGATCAGCAGAAGTGGGAGCCTCGTCACCTGTTTAATATTCCACTTGGTCTACAGTTAATGTTTTTCTTTGAATGGTATGTGGGTGTACAAAACTTACATCTTGAAGATGCATTAGTTTATAAAACCAAGAGCTGGAAACAGGTTTGGAAAGATTCATCTAAAGTACGTAAAAAAGCCACTCGCCAAGTTTTAAAAGACTATGTATTTTTCCCTGTGATCTCTGGTCCTATGTTTTTACCGGTTTTTGCAGGAAATGTAGTTGCCAATATTATTCGTAACTTGTGGTCATCTGCCGTGATTTTTAACGGCCACTTTACAGAAGATGCAGAAACGTTTGAGCCTGATAATACCGACACTGAAACCAAGGCAGAGTGGTATTTACGTCAAATTCGTGGTTCAAGTAATTTTAGTGGTACAGAATGGATGCACTTTATGAGTGGTAACTTAAGCCATCAAATTGAACACCATTTATTTCCAGATATGCCAGCTAATCGCTATAAAGAAGTAGCACCGAAAATTAAGGCACTTTGTGCAGAATATGGTATTAACTACAACGAAGCGAACTTTATGCGCCAGTTCTGGAGTGTATGGGTACGTTTGGCGAAATGTTCACTGCCAAACCATACCACTGGAAAAGTAATGCAGACATTGGAAAAGTTAAAAGCAAAATTAAAATTTGCGTAATTTAAAAGTTTTCAAAATAGCTCCTTTTTAGGGGCTATTTTTACTTTTCAAGTCATGAAAGTTGCAGACTTACATTTGAAAGTAGGGAATAAACTCAACCTGTCAAAATCCTTTGCTATACTATGCCCAAGTTTGTATTTAAGAGAAGTTAGGAAGGATTATGCGTATTGACCAACGTGCATTAGACCAATTACGTGAAGTGAAAATTACACGAAACTACACCCGTTATGCTGAAGGTTCTGTGCTGGTCGAATTTGGTCACACCAAAGTCCTTTGTACTGCAAGCATTGATAACTCAGTGCCACGCTTTTTAAAAGGCCAAGGTCAAGGCTGGGTAACGGCAGAATATGGCATGTTACCGCGCTCAACACATTCACGTTGTGATCGTGAAGCGGCTCGTGGTAAGCAAACTGGTCGTACTCAGGAAATCCAGCGCCTTATTGGTCGTAGCTTACGTGCTATGGTTGATTTGAAAAAGCTCGGTGAAAACACGATTACGATCGATTGCGATGTAATTCAGGCTGATGGTGGTACACGTACTGCTTCAATCACTGGTGCGGCTGTAGCATTAGTTGATGCAATGAATGTTTTGTTATCACAAAAGAAAATTAAGCATGATCCGCTTAAAGGATTAGTTGCTGCAATTTCTGTAGGTATGTATCAAGACGAAGTACTGCTTGATCTTTGTTATGAAGAAGACTCGAACTGTCAAACTGACTTAAACGTCGTAATGACACAAGCTGGCGAGTTTATTGAAATTCAAGGTACAGCCGAAGACAAACCGTTTACTCGCGCACAAAGTAATGCCATGTTAGAAATGGCTGAAAAAGGAATTGCCGAGCTCATTAAAAAGCAACAAGAAGCTTTAGGCTGGTAATTTTAATCTTTCTAAAAAAACGTATCTTCGGATGCGTTTTTTTATGCCTTCATCAAATCGACATAAAAACATCACTTGCCTGTCACTTTTACGCTTTATTAGTAGTTCGCATTTAAAACGTTTGGAAAAACTGATGCGAAAACTTTCACTTTTATTAATTACATCTTTAGCACTCATGCTCAGTGCTTGTAATGATGATAACGACTCAGATAATTCATCGCCTACAACACCGCCGACCAGTAATTGCAAAATGCACTGTGCGCCATAATAAGAACTCAGGATAGAACTAATGAATCGTCGCGAATTTCTCTTAAATTCTACAAAAACTATGTTTGGGACAGCTGCTTTAGCGAGTTTCCCGCTGAGTATTCAAAAAGCGCTGGCTATTGATGCCAAAGTTGAAAGTGGAACGATTCAAGATGTTAAACACATCGTGATTTTGACTCAGGAAAACCGTTCTTTCGATAACTATTTCGGCACACTAAAAGGCGTACGTGGTTTTGGTGACCGCTTTACTATTCCAATGACAGAAGGCCGAAAGGTTTGGGAGCAATACGATGCGAATAAAAAGAAAGTATTGCCTTACCATTTAGATAGCCGTTTAGGAAACGCACAACGCGTTTCAGGTACACCTCACTCATGGGCTGATGGCCAAGCAGCTTGGGACAATGGTCGAATGAGCGACTGGGTGGCTTATAAAAAACCACAATCGATGGGCTACTACAAAAAACAGGAAGTCGAATATCAGTTTGCTTTAGCCAATGCTTTTACGATTTGTGATGCTTACCACTGCGCCATGCATGCGGGAACTAACCCGAACCGTAAGTTTATCTGGACTGGAACGAATGGTCCTACGGGTGCAGGTGTGGCCAGTGTGGTAAATGAATTTGATGGGATTGGACCATCAACAGAAGGTTATGAATGGACGACTTATCCTGAGCGCTTACAGCAGGCTGGCGTGATATGGAAAGTTTATCAAAACATGCCGGATAACTTTACCGATAACCCATTAGCTGGTTTTAAGCAGTATCGCCGTGCAAATGAGCAGTCAGGGCAGCCAGTTAGCCATGATTCACTCATTTGCCCAGCCTATGATGAAAAAATCGATACAACTCAACCACTTTACAAAGGTATTGCCAATACCATGCCGGACGGTGGTTTTTTAGGAACTTTTAAAGCTGATATCGCACAAGGTAAATTGCCGCAAGTGAGTTGGTTAGTCGCTCCCGCAACTTACAGTGAACATCCTGGACCATCTAGTCCTGTGCAGGGGGCTTGGTATATTCAGGAAGTATTAAATGCATTAACTGAAAATCCTGAGTTGTGGAGCCAAACCGTTTTATTGGTGAACTTCGATGAGAATGACGGTTTCTTTGACCATGTTCCTTCACCAAGTGCGCCCTCTAAAGATATCAAAGGTGTCGTATATGGAAAAACGACTTTAAGTGATCAGCAAGTATCTTATGAATACTTTAACCATCCAGCAGTAGCGACTTCAAAATCTCAACCTAAGCCAGACGGTCGAGTGTATGGGCCGGGTGTACGTGTTCCAATGTATGTAATTTCACCGTGGAGCCGTGGTGGTTGGGTGAATTCTCAGGTCTTCGATCACACTTCTATTTTACAATTCTTGGAAAAACGCTTTGGTGTACAAGAGCCTAACATTAGTCCATACCGTCGTGCCGTATGTGGTGATTTAACCACAGCATTTAATTTTAAAACACCGAACCTTCTGCCTGTTGCTGAACTAGGTGGGAAGAAAACTAAAGCCGAAGCTGATGCGATTCGTGTTGCTCAGGCTTTATTGCCACAAGTTCCTGTTCCAAGCCAGCAACAATTTCCTCAGCAGGAAATGGGAATTAGACCATCACGTGCTTTACCTTATATTTTGCATACCAGTGCCAAAGTCGATGCTACTCAAAAAACTGTAAAGCTGATGTTCTCAAACACGGGCAAACAAGCAGCCGTTTTTCATGTGTATAACCGATTAGATCTTACGGTAGCTCCTCGTCGTTATATGGTTGAGGCGGGTAAACAGCTTGATGATATATGGAATGTTACAAGTGGGCAGTACGATTTGTGGGTACTTGGACCAAATGGTTTCCACCGTGCGTTTAAAGGTAATTTGAGTCAAGCTAATCAGGCTCAAGCATTACCAGAAATTAGAGTCTGTGTGGAAGAGTGTGATGCGAATTTGTATTTAAAAGTGCGTCATGATGGTAATAAGTCAGTCAAACTCACTGTTAAAGCAAATGCTTATCTGCCAAACAAGACATGGACTATAGAAACAAATAGTTCTGAAAAAGAACTGGCGTGGGATATGTCTGAATTTGGTGGCTGGTATGACTTTACTGTGACTTTATCTGATGATGCGACGTTTAGTCGTCGTTTTGCAGGTCGTATAGAAACTCAAGAAGATTCAATTTCTGATCCATATATGGGGTATTTAGAGTCTTAAACTGTTAAGTTTTTTCCTTAATGAGGGTATTAGAATTTATTCCTCATTAGCTGGTGCTAAAAGTCATCTGCAACCTGTCTATAATCTATAAGGATCTTATTTTTGCAACAAAATAGGATAGAGGGTGAAAGTGAGCAGGTTTTGCAGATGACAATGCCTTTGGTCTTGCATGGCTTTAGTTGCCATTCAGGGCAAAACCAAAGTAACAGAATTAGTTGTTGGCAAAAAAATTTAGACGGTAAGACTCCGTCGTGTAGGTTGATAAAGAGAAACAAGATATCCCTGTTACGATAGCGAATAAAGGGATTAGGGGATTGATATAAAATATTACATAGGAAGATGCTGTCGTTTAGATGAATAATAAAAATAAAGACTTACCTTTTGTAACAGAATCTCCTAAGCGTGGTCATATTTATCTTTTATCTTGAAACCCTGATTTTTTAAAGTGATGGGGAAAATTTATGCTACAAGGTTTTATTGTATTATTAGCAGTAGTTACTTTTGTTTTAATGGCTGCCGATCCACGGGATAGTGGGGCACAAGCGACTCAGTCAGCGTGGCAAAAAACACAAGCGGCAGACATGACCAAGTCGCAAAAAAATATGAATAACGATGTGGATTTTACTTAAGCATTAAAACGCATTGATAAATCAACAGCTCTAACGTCTTTAGTTAAGACACCCATAGAAATGTAGTCAACACCAGTAGTGGCAACTTCGCGCAAGTTTTCAATAGTGATATTGCCCGAAGCTTCGAGTTTACAGCGACCTGCCACATGTTTTACGGCATCAATCATTTGCTGTTGGCTAAAATTGTCTAGCATGACAATGTCCGCCCCAGCTTCAAGCGCTTGGTTTAGTTCATCCCAAGTTTCGACTTCGACTTCAACAGGTTTGCCTGGCGCAATTTGATGTGCTTTTGCAATTGCTTGGGCAATACCACCTGCTGCCATAATATGATTTTCTTTAATTAAGAATGCATCAAATAAACCAAGACGGTGATTTTGTCCGCCGCCGACAGCTACGGCATATTTTTGTGCAATACGTAAGCCCGGTAAGGTTTTACGTGTATCGAGAAGTTTTGTATTTAAGCCTTCAAGATGCTTAACGTATTCAGCAGTTTTTGTCGCAACAGCAGATAAAGTTTGAATAAAGTTTAAAGCAGGGCGCTCTACAGTAAGTAAACTACGTGCAGAACCTGCAAGTTTTAAAAACGCTTCGTTTGCCGCAACACGCTCACCTTCTTGTTTTAACCAAGTCACCTGAACAGTATTGTCATAAGCTGAGATGAGAGCATTTACCCAAGGCTGGCCAGCTAAAACCATATCTTCACGGCTAATAATGGTTGCAGTGGCTTGCTCCTCTTCAGGTGTGAGCATAGCGGTAATGTCGCCGTCCCCAATATCTTCTTGTAATGCTTGTTGAATATTGATTTGAATTGATTGTTCAAGCAAAGACTGAGGTATGCTCATACGGTTTCCATTTTGTCGATGACCCTAAAACTTGCGATATATTAGCACCGTCGACCTGAAAAATAAGCTGTTTTATGAGATTAATCGCGATAAACAATCGCATTTACTACTTTGAAAAGTAGCTAACTGTTTTAAACTAAAACAATTGGCAAGCAATTTATTGGCATCTCAATGAAGCAAATCACACCGTATGAAGTTATAGATGGGCAATTAAAAGGGGCGAGACAAATCCCTTCTCCAAATTTTAACCAGCGTCCGACTGGTACCGAAATTCAAATGATTGTGGTTCATAATATTAGTTTGCCACCGTCTCAATTTGGAGGCGGATATATTGAGCAGTTTTTTCAAAACCAGCTAGATTGGTCAGTTCATCCTTATTTTCAGACCATTGAAGGCATGCAAGTTTCTACGCATCTGTTAATTTTACGAACAGGTGAAGTCCTACAGTTCGTTAATTTTAATGATCGGGCATGGCATGCAGGACGTTCAAGCTATTTATCCAAAATAGAATGCAATGATTATTCAATTGGTATAGAACTTGAAGGAAGTGATGACTTACCTTTTGAAGAAGCACAATATCAAGTATTAACAGATGTTGTTACTGCTATTCGCCAAGCTTATCCAGAAATTAAAAATCATATTGCAGGTCATTCAGACGTTGCCCCTGGCCGAAAAACCGATCCGGGCCCTCATTTTAAATGGCAGCACTTTAGACAATTACTGGCTCAGAAAAAAAGTTGAGTTCATTCATCATTTCACAACGAAAAGATTTTTTAGTTTCATTACAATAGCGACTTTCGAATATAGCTGTAGGTGAGTGCGATGGCATTGTGGCGATCGACTTTTATTGTCAGTGCAATGACGATGTTGTCACGAGTGTTAGGGTTAGTACGTGACGTCGTATTGCTCAATGTGTTTGGTGCGGGTAAAGATTTCGATACCTTCGTCGTGGCTTTTCGTATTCCCAACTTCTTTCGACGGTTGTTTGCCGAAGGAGCTTTTTCACAGGCGTTTATTCCCGTATTAACTGAATATAAAACGGGTCGAGCACATGCCGAAGTACAGATTTTAATTAGTCGCGTATTTGGCTGTTTATTAACAGTCATGACCTTACTTACTTTTGTGGCTATGGTTTTAGCTCCAGCAATCATCTATATGTATGCACCGGGCTTTCATAATGACCCTGAAAAGTTCGATTTGGCGGTCAGTATGTTCCGTTTGACCATTCCCTATTTAATGTTTATGTCGCTCACGGCTTTTGCCAGCAGCATCTTAAATAGTTATGGCTCGTTCGCTTCACCAGCTTTTTCACCTGTTTTACTCAATGTAGCAATGATTGCAGGGGCGTGGTGGCTTACGCCGTATATGGCTGAGCCAATCAAAGCATTAGGCTGGTCAGTTGTTGTGGCCGGAGTGTTACAGTTAGCGATACAAATTCCTGAATTGTGGCGTAAAAACTTACTGATTCCACCTAAAGTTGATTTTAAACATGAGGGTGTGGAGCGTATTCTAAAACTCATGCTTCCAGCATTATTTGGTGTATCTGTGACTCAGATTAACCTGCTGTTAAATACGATTTGGGCATCATTTATGCAAGATGGCTCGGTATCTTGGCTATATAGTGCAGAGCGTATGACTGAGTTACCGTTAGGTTTAATCGGTGTCGCGATTGGTACAGTAATTTTACCTTCACTTTCTGCCCGTCATGCAGAGCAAGACCAAGCAAAGTTCCGCGGTATGATCGACTGGGCTGCAAAAGTCATTGTATTGGTAGGATTACCGGCAAGTATTGCCTTATTTATGCTTTCAACACCGATTATTCAAGCATTATTCCAGCGTGGCGAGTTTGATTTACGTGATACACAAATGACAGCTCTAGCATTGCAATGTATGAGTGCAGGTGTAATTTCTTTTATGCTTATTAAAGTATTTGCACCTGGTTTTTATGCACAGCAAGACACTAAAACACCAGTGCGCGTAGGTTTAATGTCTGTTGCCGCTAATGCAATTTTAAACGTTGTATTTATTGGGTTCTTTAAGCTTATCGATTGGCATGCAGAACATATGGCACTTGCACTAGCGTCTTCAGGTTCAGCTTTAGTGAATGCCGGTTTACTCTACTTCTATTTGCACAAGCGTAATATTTTCCGATTTGGTTCACATTGGAAAAAACTAGTGCTTCAATATGGTTTAGCAAACCTTGCAATGATTGCAGCGCTTTGGTTCGGATTAAATTGGTATAACGGCGAGCTTTCACAGTGGCTTCGTGTTGCCGAAGTTGTAGGGTTATGTGTAGTAGGTGTAATCGCTTACTTAATTGGCTTATTACTCACAGGCTTTAGACCAAGAGATTTAAAACATTAAAATAAAAAAGCGATCAATTTAGATCGCTTTTTTTATATCTGATACATTTATTTTGGTAAAACTTGTAGCAATTCAATATCGAAAATTAAAGTGCTATTCGGACCAATCGTGTCACCTGCACCGACTTCACCGTAAGCGAGATTTGCAGGGATAAAGAAACGAGTTTTACCACCTTCTTTCATGGTTTGTAGACCTTCAGTCCAGCCTGCAATCACTTGGCTGAGCTGAAACTCAACTGGATGATTACGTGCAATTGAGCTATCAAATACAGTTCCGTCGAGTAAACGGCCTTCATAATTCACTTTCACACGTGATGCAACTTTTGGTTTTTTCCCCGTTCCTTCTTTCAATACTTGGTATTGAAGACCTGATTTAGTCGTGATTACACCCGATTTTTTTGCATTATCAGCAAGAAATGCAGCACCTGCTTGAGCATTTTGTTGACCTTGTTTTTGAAATTCAACGAGTTGTTTGGCTTCTAATGTTTTCTTATAGTCATTAATGGCTTTCGCCATTTCTTCATCGGTTAAGCGAGCTGTTTTATTCTGAGCACCTTCTTGTAAGCCTTGGTAAAAAGTATCAAGATTTAAATCTGTTAATGCTTCAGTATTATTACGACCCATTAAATAGCCATAACTATAGCTAAATTGTTCTTTTGCTGGGCTTTTATTTGTGATAGGTGTAGCAGCAAAAACAGATAAACTCATTGTTGATGTTGCAATAATTAAACCAATTTTTTTCATGCTGTTTTCCAAAAAAAAGGAGAGTACTGTTTTACTCTCCTGAATGTTTTTATTTCACTGAAATGAGTTCTACATCAAAAATCAGCGTACTGTTTGCTGGAATACCAGGAAGTTCCTGAGGGCCATAAGCAAGATTAGATGGGATAAAGAACGTTGCTTTACCACCTTCTTTCATGAGCTGAAGTCCTTCAGTCCAGCCCGGAATAACCTGATTGAGTGGGAACTCAACTGGTTCACCGCGCTTATAAGAACTATCAAATACTTGACCATTAATTAAACGGCCTTCGTAATGTACTTTCACCATAGATTGCGCAGTTGGTTGTTTACCTGTGCCTTCTTTAGTGATGATATATTGCAAGCCAGACGCCGTAGTTTTTACACCAGCTTTAGTTTTATTTTCTGCAAGGAATTGAACGTCTGCAGATTCAGACGCTGCTCCAGCAGCTTGCTCTGGTTTATCTTGTTGTTGCATTTTTTGCTGCAACTCTTTTTCATAAGCACTAACAGCGGCTTTTAACTCTTCTTGAGTATAAGCACTTGGTTGCTTATTACGAGCATCATGAATCCCTTTCACAAATGATTTTGTGTCTAGCTCAGGTGGAGTTTGCTGAGCAACTTCATACCCAAGAACATAACTGATTTTTTCAATTGGAGAGGCATTTTTATTTGCCTTGCTTCCGACTTCTGTGGTCGGATGTTGGCTTGCATAATATACTGGTACAAGTGCAGCACCGCCTAAAACTACAGCGACAGCAATGGGTAAGGCTTTACTCATAAAAGGTTCCAAAAATAATCATTTGAGTCTAAAAAGGCTGCTTTTGATCTTAGCATGCTTAAGCATAGAATGTTTAAGAAAAAAAACGAGTGGTTTTTTATATATTTTAGTTAGTTTTAGTAGGGATAGACTTAAAAAAATCTTAAATAAAAAACCGGATCATTTGATCCGGTTCTCTTATTACTTTTCGGTTAATCTTCTTTTTGCGCTTTATACGCGTAAGCATAGTTATAGCCATAACCATAACCCGCACTCGCACGTTGAATGTCGTTAAGAATAAAGCCGTTGACTTTAACACCTGCTTGTTCAAAGCGATTAAGCGTTAATTCAAGCTCTTTCATTTGCGACTTAGCATAACGCGCAACAATTAAGTTCACACCTGTATATTGCGAAATGATAATACCATCGGTTACTGCAAGGATAGGTGGAGTATCAATAATGATGTGGTCATATTCACTTTGTACCTTTTCTAGCAAATCTTTAAACTGATTAGAGCTTAAGATTTCCGAAGGATTCGTTGGGCTCTTACCACGAGTAATCACGTCTAAGTTAGGAACTTGAGTTTTGTGAAGAACCTGTTGAAAATCTGCCTGCCCACTTAGTAGTTCAGAAAGACCAGGTTTTACATCTACATCGAAGTATTTATGCATATAACCGCGGCGCATGTCAGCATCAATGAGCAAGACACGTTTATTGCCTTGCGCAAAAATCGTTGCAAGGTTAGTCGAAATAAATGATTTGCCCACTTCTGGAGAAGGGCCGGCAATCATGATGATATTATTCTTAGCATTTGTTAAAGCAAAGTGAATGGCTGTACGAATGCTACGTAGGCTTTCGATAGCAATATCATCACTATTTTTAACAGCAAGAATAGGAATGCTCTTCTTCTTCTTCAAGATATTCATTCGAGTTTCTTGAATTGGAGAGCGTGGAACTGTTGCATACACTGGTAAATCCAGTTCACTCTCAATCTGACCAGAGTCTTTCACACCACTACGTAACATATTACGTAGTAGAGCAATTACAGCTCCAATAAAACCACCAACAAAAAGTGATAAAACTAGAACCAGTAGTTTTTTGGGTTTAATTGGTTTAACAGGTTCAATTGCGGTATCAACAATACGGACATTTCCAATTTCGCCAGCTTTGGCAATCCGAAGTTGTTGATAAGAGTTGAGAAGTGCTGTGTAGAGCTGAGTTTTGACTTCTACTTCACGATAAAGCTGTAAATATTGACGCTGTACATCAGGTAATTGTTTTAAGGTGCTATTGAGTTCGCCAATTTGTTTATTAATGGCTGCAAGCTGTCCATTAATCTCACGCATTGCAGGGTGTTCGGCAGTATACTTTGCGACCATTTCAGCTTGCTTTTGTTCAAGCTCAGCTTTTTTGGTTTCTAAAGTAATACTTTGAGTTAAGTACAGCTCAGATTCTTTAGTTACATCAACCGTATTGTATTGTTGACGGAACTTATTAAATTGACGTTCTGCATCGTCCAGTTGTTTTTTAAGATCTGGTAATTGTTCATCCAAAAACTTTAATGTTTGAGCAGATTCAGCCGAACGACGTTCAATATTTTGTGCACTATAAGTCGCCAAAATCGCATTTAAAACTTTAGTGATATGTTCTTTATCTTGACCCTGATAATTTAAACCTAGCACTCCAGTCAGCTTACCGCGCTCTCCTACTGAGTAGTTAGCGGTAATAGCATCTACAGTTGCAGGTAAAGACGAATTAGTAATGCTATAAGTTGCATCGAGTTGATCTTTAGTGAAGATGGCAACTTTCCAAAGTCCGTGAGGACCCACAACACGGTTAGCGTGATTTAAAGGAATAGTTAATAATACTTCTTCTGTTTCTGGATCGGTTAAACGTAAAGATTGTTTATCAAAATTAAGAAGTAAATTTTTATCCAGATAAAAAGCTGGAACTTCAAATTCACGAATTTCAAAACTTTTTAAGTCGTCTTTAAATAAAACTGATTTTTTAGTGTATTCAGTTTTATAGTCAGTATCGCTTAATAAACGATGAGTAAACGTATTTTCAGTGCTGGCAACTTGTATATTCAGATGCAAGTCTTTAATGACTGAACCCAAAACCAGACGAGACTTTAAAATTTCAATTTCAGCTTGAGCTGGCGATTTTTGCTCAATCATTTGTGACAGATCGCCTAAAAGTGCTGCAGATGCTCCTTTGCTGTCTTCAACTTGAACCAAAGCATCAACCGAGTAGGTATCTGGCGTTACACGTAAATAGAGCAGGGCACACACAAGGCTCAAAATAATACAGAGCGCAATCAGCTTCCACTGAGCAATCAGTGAAAAAAACAATTCTTTTAAATCAATTGTATCTTCGGTGTTTGTATTTTGGTTCATAAGCTTAAAATCTTGGCGTTAAATATAAGGTTTCCAGTCAGCAACACATTGCTGTATGAGTTGGCAGGTTTCATCAAAAACAGCTTGATCGTGTTGATACGGATCTGGTACGTTTTTGTTCTGCCAATGCCCTAAGCGGTAGGTTTTACCTTTTGCAAAGGGCCAAGTTTGCTCAATATGTTTTTGCTGGTTGTTACTCATGACCAAAATAAGGTCAGCTTTTTTAATATGTTCAGCGCTAAGCTTACGTGCTACATGCGGTTGCATATCAATCCCTAAGCGCTGCATACAAAGTTGTGCTTTATTGTCTGCCTGATGCCCCACGAGCCCTGAAATGCCAGCAGACTCAATATTTAATTGGGGGTATTCCTGCTTTAAAAAATATTCTGCCATAGGGCTACGGCAGATATTTCCAATACAGACCACCAAAATATTTTTAATTTGCATAATATTATTGGCCCAAGCGGTCTATATTATATAACGCATTTGAGAATGGAATAATCTGGTTAATAACACGTTGCCAACGAGTTAAGCCAGTCGCATCAACATAGACAATATCATTACTACGTAGTCTAAACTGATTGGCTAAACCAAAGTCGCCAATACTCATTAAATTTAAATGATAAATTTCTGTTGTATGGTCATTTGGGTTAGTGCGTACTACATAAATACGACTCGCACTTGCCGAGTTCGGGTTAATTCCTAAACTTTCACCTAAAGCATCGGTTAAAGTCATGCCTTGGTCACGCATAGGTAAAGCTTGGTTCTTTCCTGACTCACCCATGACATAAATTTTTTGGTTTTCGCGTGTGCTCACATAAATTGTGTCATTGGGTTGAACCAATAGTTTATGTAGTGAATACCCAGCTTTTTCTAAATCAATCGTATTTAAATTATAAGTTCGACCATTACGAATCAGTTGAATATACGTATTATCACCTGTGGTAGTGACACCACCTGCTAGACCTAATGCAGTATAAATACTGACAGGTTGATCACTTAAATAAAATTGGCCGCCTTTAGTGACACTGCCTTGCACAGAGAAGCGTTGACCTTCATAAGATAGTACGCGTACAACTACATCAGGGTTTTTTAAGAAACGAGAAAGTTGGTTGTGAAGTTCACGGTTAACTTGAGCAAGTGACTTACCAGCAGCTTTATAACGACCCACTAATGGGAACTGAATATAACCACTTTGGTCAATAGGGTAACCATTGGCTTGAATAGATTGTTCACTAGTAATGTTGTTTACGGGTGGCGTAATTTCAGGGTAGGCCCAAAGCTGAATAGAGAGAACATCCCCTGGGCTTAGGTGGTAAATAGGTTGCTGATTTTTAAATAAGCTTGCATAGTCGCGTTGGTAGTCGACTTGGGCAGGTTGTATTGCTGGTAGAGTTTCTTGAGAAATTTTAACAACATTCACGGTAGTTCCAAGGTCGGTTCTATAAACGCCTTCATTTGGAATATCGTAAGTTTGTAAACCAGAAGTGACTGCACAGCTGGCGGCACTCAAACTTAAGGCAAGAACAGAAAAAAACTGGCAATACTTCACACGCAACCCTTTGAGTATTTATCTTTAATTGATATTGTTCACTGCATACTAACAAGTGTCTATTAAACGCAGGATGAACAGATTCTAGCTGAAAAGAAATGAAAAAACACCGAAAAATCGTAGTGGTTTGTATGTTTAGTTTATCCGATAGTGGCATCTAAGCTATAGTCATTTACTAGAAATATTAAAAATGTATTATTTTAGCTAAACTCTTCAGTCCTACTTATAAATGCTGTAAACACATTTATACAATTGCAGTACGGGGATAACCAAAAATCTGATATAGTACGCTGCATTGTCAGTGCCAAAAGCATGATTTATTAGATATAAACTCTAAGGGAAAAGGCTCTTTTATATGCAAATTGCCAATTTAAAAATAGCAATTATTGGGTTGGGCTATGTAGGCTTGCCTTTGGCAGTTGAGTTTGGGAAAAAAGTCCCCGTTGTTGGCTTCGATATTTATCAAAAACGTATTGATGAGCTCAAAAATGGTAAAGACCATACCTTAGAAGTGTCAACACAAGAATTACAACAAGCAGTTCAGTTAAGCTATACCGCAAACCTAAATGAATTAAATGACTGTAACTTTTTTATTGTAACTGTTCCAACGCCCATTGATGACTTTAAACAACCTGATTTAACTCCCTTAGTTAAAGCTTCAACTAGCATTGGTCAAGTGCTTAAAAAAGGGGATGTGGTGGTTTATGAATCTACCGTATATCCGGGTGCGACAGAAGAAGTATGTATTCCTGTTTTAGAAAAAGTGTCAGGTTTGAAGTTTAATCATGACTTTTTTGCGGGCTATAGCCCTGAGAGAATTAACCCAGGTGATAAGCTTCATCGCGTAACTAATATTTTAAAGATTACTTCAGGTTCTACCCCTGAAATCGCTGATTATGTTGATGATGTTTATAAGTTGATTATTGAAGCGGGCACACATAAAGCACCGAGTATAAAGGTTGCTGAAGCTGCTAAGGTGATTGAGAACACACAACGTGATGTCAATATTGCTCTTATTAATGAGTTGGCGCTTATTTTTAATAAATTAGATATTGATACAGAAGATGTGCTTAAAGCAGCGGGCACAAAATGGAACTTTTTACCATTTCGTCCTGGGTTAGTAGGTGGACACTGTATTGGGGTAGATCCGTATTATTTAACCCATAAAGCCCAATCTATTGGGTTGCATCCGGAAATTATTTTAGCGGCTCGCCGTTTAAATGACCGTATGGGTGAGCATGTGGCGACACAACTCATTAAGGAAATGGTGAAGCAGCGCATACAAGTTGTTGGTGCACGTATTTTAGTAATGGGCCTCAGTTTTAAAGAAAACTGCCCAGATATTCGTAATACAAAAATTGTCGACTTTATTAAAGCCCTTAAAGAGTATGATCTAGATTTAGATATCTATGATCCATGGGTTGATGATACAGAAGTACAACACGAATATGGTTTAGCGCCAATTAAAGAATTACAACAAGGCTTGTATGATGCGATCGTTATTGCTGTAGCGCATAACCAGTTTAAATCTATGAGTGCGCAAGAGTTTCATGCGTTAGGTAAAGAAAAGCATGTACTTTATGATTTGAAATATGTCTTGAGTCAAAAAGAATCTTCTATGAGATTATAGGTAGATTTTATTCAAAAGGATATATGCTTGAAAAAAGAAGTTGTTGTTGTAAAAAATACTATATTTATGTTTTTAAGAATGTTCTTTGTGATGTTCTTAACACTTTTTTCAACTAGATTATTATTAGAAGAGCTTGGGCTTGAAAAGTATGGAATTTATGATTTAGTTTTTGGAGCAGTACTACTATTTAATATTTTGGGTGGAGCATTAGCAACCGCTTTACAGCGTTTCTATAATATATCTTATAGTAATAAAGATAAGCTTTCTACTATTTATAGTGTTTCATTACAATTATTTTTTATAATTAGTTTTGTAGTATTAACTTTTGGATTGATTTTTGCTGGCATAATTGTTAATGCATTAAATATACCTATTTATAGTTTAATTGAGACGAAATTTTTTTTTCAATTGTGCTCTTTTAATCTTGTATTAGTTATCTTAAGGTTGCCATTTACGGCTATTATTATTTCTAATGAAAAAATGGGGTTGTACTCTCTATTATCTATTCTAGACACTATATTTAAGTTTTTAAGTGTTTTATTACTGGCCTATTTGAACTTTTCAGAATCTAAATTGATTACTTATGGCTATTTAATAAACTTTTTTGGCTTTTTTACAACTGTTCTATATGTAATAACTTGTTATTCAAAATTGAACATGCCTAGTATAAAATGGAATAATGGAAAAGCAGCTTATAAAGAAATTCTATCTTTTTCAGGTTGGACTTTATTTGGTAGTACAGCTTCTCTATATTCACAACAAGGCTTATCAATATTAATTAATAAATTCTTTGGAGTAATAGTTAATGCAGCCAATGCGGTTGCTCAGCAAGTTTATACCGCAGTTTACCAATTTGTTAGTAGTTTTCAGACTGCTTTTACCCCATATCTTATGAAAGTTTATGCAGAGGGAGATAAAATAAAAATCAGTAAAATTTTGATATTTTTCTCTCGACTTTCAGTCTTTTTGTATTTATTAATCGCAATTCCTTTATTTATATTTTCTAAACAAATTATAGTTTTATGGTTAGGACAAGAGCCTCAGTATGCAGTAATCTTTATTCGTTTAACATTAGTTATAGTCTTTTTTGAAGTGTTATCTGCTCCTTTTTGGATAACAATACAGGCTTCTGGAAAGATAGAAAAATATCAAATAATTATATCGAGTATTTTGATAGCCAATTTACCGTTAGCTTATGTATTTTTTTTAATTTGGCATAATCCAATATGGGCTTTTCTAGCCAAAATTTTAACGGCCTTTTTCGCTTATATATATAGAATATATATGATTGTTGAAATTGTTGAGTTGAAATATAAAAAATATATATATGTAGTAATATTGAAAATATTGTTATTGTTAGGATTTATGGCGCCAATTTTTTGGTACTTTATGTCCAAAACAATAGAAATGAGTGTATTAATATTGTTTGTAAAAATATTTTTTATAGTTTTGTTTTTTTCTATCTTATCGTATCTATTTTTAATTACTAAAGATGAGAAAAAGGAAATAAACATTATTATTTTTAATTTTATTAATAGGAGAAGGTCTATATGAATGCTGATAAGCTAAGATTGCATTTGAAATCAATTATTGAAAAAAATTTGACTCCTTTAATTAATTCTGATTATGTTTATTGGGATTTGCCTTATCATATAAATATTGGAGATACGCTTATTTGGCAAGGAACGTTAGACTATTTATCCCAGCTAAATTATAAAATGCTAGATTTTGGTTCTTATGGAACAATATCATTTCCAGAAATAGATAAGAATGTTGTAATACTGATGCATGGGGGGGGCAATTTTGGAGATATCTATACTACTAGTCAAGATCTTAGAAAAGATGTAATAGAAAAATATAAAGAGAATAGAATAATTATTCTGCCACAAACTATTCACTTTTATGATAAAGAAAAAGAAAAAGAGGATTTAATATATTTTTCGAAGCATAAGAATTTATTCTTATGTGTCCGAGATAAATTGTCTTATGAGATAGCTATACGTTATTTAGATAAAGCTAAAGTTCTTTTACTCCCAGATATGGCTTTCTGTATTAAACCTGAAAGGTTAATGTATCAAAAAGAAAATACTACCAGAAGCCTATTAATGCGCCGTATTGATGTAGAGGCGAAAAAAGTTGATGATGCTCTATATAAATTAACAGATGTTCATTCAGACTGGCCAACCTTTGAAAAAATTCCATATAGTATGCTTACAATTATGAGACTATGTAATATTAGTAAAAAAATAACAAAATCGAAAAAAGGAAATAAAACTTTTTTATCAAAAATTATTGATAAAATTGCTATAACCTATATGAAAGATAATTTGTTTAAGCAGGGAGTAGAATTTATTGGAGAATATGACACTATTTATACTACAAGACTCCATGGTTGTATTTTAGCATTATTATTGAATAAAAAAATTATTCTTTTAGATAATGCATATGGGAAGAATATGGGTTTTTATAATGCTTGGTTGACTGAGTGTTCTAATATAATAGAGGTGAAAAGTGTTAATTAGTGTTATATTGCCAGCATATAATGCGGAAAAATATATAAAAGAAGCTATTGATAGTGTTTTGACACAATCTTTAAAAGATTTCGAACTTATTGTAGTTAACGATGGGTCCATTGATAATACAGAAGAAATTGTATTGTCTTATTCAGATGAGCGGATAGTTTATGTGAAAAATCATAACAATCTAGGTCTTATAAAAACTTTAAATAAAGGTATTAGTCTTGCTGTAGGTAAGTATATTATTAGAATGGATGCAGATGATATTTGCATGCCGCAACGATTTGAAATGCAGATAAATTTTTTAGAAAAAAATTTAGAATATGGTGTAGTAGGTAGTTGTGCTTTAATTCTTGGCACAAAAGATGTATATAAGGTGCCAGAAACTAATGAAGAAATAAAAAATTACATGTTTGTAGATTCACCATTTATACATCCTTCCGTTTGTATAAGAGCAAATCTATTAAAAGATAATCTTTATAGTGAAGATTTTTTCCGTATCGAAGATTATGAATTATGGGTAAGATTAGCACAAAAAACTAAATTTTATAATATTCAAGATATTCTATTGAAATATAGGGTTCTAGAGGGTAGTGAAAGTCACTTATTAAAAAAGCAAATTGAAAGAAAAAATGAAATGATGGGGCGTGTTTTAAATATTTTATTTGCTAATAATAAGATAGATTTAACCAGTAAAGAACTAATTAACTATATTTATTTATTAAATAAAAGTAATTTTTCAAAAATTGAATATTTTTATTTGAATTCTGCCTTAAAAAAAATTGAGTTAAGTAATAAAAAAATAGTAGAAACACTTAGCGTTAGATGGTTGGGCAGTTTTGCTTTAAATAAAAAAAATATATTTAATGCTTTTAATTATTTACTTTTTTCTAAATGGACCTATTTAGGAGGCATGATATATTTTAATAAGGTTTTGAAATGAAAGATATAATTTTTGTTGTACATAGTTTTGATGCGAGTTATATCGGTGGTGTGTTAAAAATAACATCTGATTTAGCGAACTCATTATCACTTAGGGGGTTTAATGTTAAAATTTTAAGCTTAGGGAGAGTATATAAGCCTGCTTTTGCTTTAAATGAAAATATTATTTTGGAATCACTGGATATTGAGAAATATAGTACACAATTTTATAAGGGCTTGAAAAAAATTTTTTGGTTTAAAGAAGCTTATAAAGTACTAATACCTTATTTGTCACAAAATATTAATAGCATTTTTATACTTTCTTCACCTCCTTTAAATATAATTTTTTCACTATTAAAGTTAAAATATTCAAATACTCGAATGGTTGGCTGTGATCATACTAGTACAAGTTATAAAATGAATAGTTTAATAGGAGCCTTAAAATTCAATTTATATAATAGATTAGACAAATTTATTGCCTTAACTGAGCAAGATAATAAATTTTATTTATCTAAGGGTATTCAGTCAATTTATATTCCAAACTTTATTTATCCTATAAAAAATTCTTACAAGGGAAGAGCAAAAAATTATTTATTATTTGTTGGTCGATTTTCTTTAGAAAAAAGACCACTATTAGCATTAGAGATCTATAAAAAGTCAAAACTATGGGAAAAGGGTGTAAAGTTTCGAATGTTTGGTGAGGGTCCTTTGTATGATGAAATGAAAAACTTTATTAATATAAATGCTCTTGAAGAGCATATTGAAATAATACAAAAGGTTTCTGATCCCAATATTATTTATAAAGATGCTTATGCTTTAATAATGACCTCTTCTGTTGAGGGTTTTGGTATGGTCTTATTAGAAGCTATTTCTAGGAACATTCCTAGTATTGCATTTGATGTTAAGTATGGGCCACGCACTATCATTCAACATGGTGTTAATGGCTTCTTAGTTGAAGATGGTGATTTAGATAATTTTAACTCTTATCTTAATCAAATAGCTTGGAAAATTCCAGAGACTATTAATGACTCTATTATGCATTTTAATATTGATAATGTAATCCTTAGTTGGATTCAGCTATTTTCTGATTTAGAGGGAGAAAAGCTATGACATATAACTACTCTTACCCTTTAAAGCTTCTTGTGACTGGAATACTATTTTCAGTATATTTGCTAAATATAAAACTTGTTTTTATTCCGTTGCCTTTGGTGGCATTTTTATCAATATTTGGTTTTATTTTTTGTTTAACTAAAAATAAAATTTTAATACCTAGAAAATATTACTATTACTTTTTTTTACTTTCTTTGTTGAGTATAGTTTGTGTTTTTTCATTTTTAATAAATCAAATAAGTGATTTTTATTTTTTTATAGAGATTTGTGTATATTCAGTAGTTTTCTTTTTTGCAGCCTTATTTATGAAAAACTTCGTGAAATATATTGGGTTTAATTATAATTATGAGACTATTACGAAATTAAGTGTGGTTGCAATTGTTGTACAGTTGTTTTTTTCTATACTTGCTTATATTAATACTGATCTTTTTAGTATTATTTTTTCAGTTATTGATATTAATTTGCCATTAGATACTCTTGATTCTTTTAATCAGGGGCGATTAGTCGGTATAGGGGCTTCGTTTTTTGCCTCTGGTATTTTAAATAGTTTTTTTCTTATTCTCTTAGCTGGCTTATTAGTTTCTAATAAAAGTTCTTCTTTAGAGTCAATGAAGTATATTTTTTTGGCTTTTATTTTGAGTTTTATTGGAGTTATGGCTTCGAGGACTACAGTAATAGGTATAATGTTGTTTATACTTATTTTTCTCTGCAGGAGACCTTTATATATATTTTATGCAACTATTCCTTTGCTATTTGTTTTAATATTTGTCAATTGGTTTTCTTCTGATTCTCGTCTATCTGAACTATTAAAATTTGGTACAGATTTTTTATTTGATTATGAAAATTCTCAAGCTAGCGAGTCTACAGGGACTCTATTTGAAATGTTAAGTATTATTCCAACTACTTTGAAAACTTGGCTAATTGGTGATGGTTTATATCATAATAATTTAGGTGGATATTATATGTCTACGGATGTTGGTTACACGAGGATCCTTTTTGCGACAGGTTTGATAGGTTTTTTCTTTTATACACTTGCTCATTTATATTTAATATTTATTACTTTTTGGAGAGGAAAGAAATTTGTTTGCATTTCTTTAATAATACTCTTTTTCTTGTTGCATATAAAAGGGGTGGCTAATCTTATGCCATTGCTTTTTTTATATTTTATTGTTGATCAGGAATAAATATGCATTTTTCAGTTCTTAGCTCTTTATATTTTAAAGAAAAGCCCGAATACCTAGAAAAATGCTTTGCAAGTATTTGGGATAATCAGAGCTTAAAACCTAGTGAAATTATATTAGTTTTAGATGGTCCAATTGGGGATGAGCTTGATGCATGTGTACAAAAGTGGCAGTTAAAAATTGGTGATTGCTTAAAATTAGTTGCGCTACCTCAAAATGTTGGGCTTGGAAAAGCATTAAATGAAGGTTTGAAACAGTGCAATTATGAATGGGTTTTCCGTATGGATACCGATGACATTTGTACTCCTGATCGTTTTGAAAAGCAGGTGGCTTTTATACAAAAGAATCCAGAAGTTGTTCTATTTAGTGGGCAAGTGATGGAGTTTGATCAGGATATTTCTGATGCAAATGTTCTTAAATCTGTTCCAGTGACACATGCGGAAATTAAAGAATTTGCACAAAAGCGTTGCCCATTTAATCATATGACCGTAGCTTATAAGCGAGACATAATTTTAGGATTGGGTGGTTATCAGCACCATTTATTCATGGAAGATTATAATTTATGGCTACGGGTGATTGGGAACAATTACAAAGTGGCAAACTTGGCTGATGTTTTGCTATATGCTCGTGTTGGTAATGGCATGCATGCACGTCGTAAAGGTTTCCAATATATTAAAAGTGAAAAACAGTTACTAGATTTAAAAAAACAACTAAAGTTACAAAATCCTCTATATGCTAACATGCTGTTTCTGGTACGGTCTGCGTTTAGACTGTTACCAGCAAATTTATTGGGTAAAATTTATAATACCTTTCTCCGTAAAGATATTAAAAAATGAGTGAATGAAAATATGAAGCGTTTAGTAGACATAGTCATTTCTTTAATAGCTTTAACTGTTCTGTCGCCAATATTTCTGATCGTTGCTTATAAGGTTCGTAAAAATTTAGGTTCACCAATATTCTTTTACCAAGAAAGACCTGGAAAGGACGGAAAATTATTTAAAATGATTAAGTTTCGTTCTATGAAGGATGCTTTTGATGCAGAAGGAAACCCATTACCAGATGAGGCACGTATTACCCCATTTGGTCAAAAATTGCGCTCTACGAGCCTAGATGAAATGCCGCAATTGATTAATGTGCTTAAAGGTGACATGAGTGTAGTTGGACCTCGTCCAATGCTTAAAGACTTTGTTGCATTATATTCACCAGAGCAGGCACGCCGTTTAGAAGTGCGTCCGGGAATGACAGGTTTGGCTCAGGTAAGTGGCCGTAATGAACTCGATTATGAAGAACGATTTAAGTGTGATGTATGGTATGTCGACAATCACAATGTTTGGGTTGACTTTAAAATTATGTTTAAAACAGTCAAAGTGATGACTAAACGTGAAGGCATTAACGCGCCAGGACATGTTGGACCATCTTTATTTAAGGGTAATGATGCTCCAGAAAATGTTGATTCTTCTGTAAAGTAAATTTTATATCTTGAAATCTTTATTATGATCAAAAAAGCAGTTTTACCAGTAGCCGGATTAGGCACGCGTTTTTTACCAGCAAGCAAGTCAATTCCGAAGGAAATGGTAACCGTTGTTGACCGCCCAGCCATTGAGTATGTGGTACGTGAGGCGGTTGAAGCGGGAATTGAGCAAATTATTTTGGTGACCCACTCTTCAAAAGCGTCGATTGAAAATTATTTTGATCGAAACTTTGAACTAGAAACCACATTAGAGCAAAAAAAGAAGTTTGATTTGCTTGCAGAAATTACCCAAATTGTTCCGCCCCATGTAAGTGTTGTAAGTGTCAGACAACCTCAGCCTTTAGGGTTAGGACATGCGGTTTTATGTGCAAAGAGTATTGTTGGTCAAGATGATTTTGCAGTGTTATTACCAGATGTGTTGGTAAAAGATGACTCGGGTCGAAATGATTTAACCCGTATGATTGCACGTTATGACTCCGTGCAAGCCGCACAAATTATGGTAGAAGCTGTATCTGATAACCTTGTTGATCAATATGGGATTGTAGATGTAGACCATAGTCCTAATGAAGGTGAAAGCGTTGCCATGCAAGGTATTGTCGAAAAACCTGCGGTTGGTTCTGCACCTTCAAATCTTTCTGTAGTTGGTCGCTATATATTACCTTCAAAAATTATGCAACTTTTGGAAAACACGCCAAAAGGTGCAGGTAATGAAATTCAGTTAACAGATGCGATTGCGATGTTACAAGAAACAGATATTGTTGAAGCCTATCGGATGCAAGGCCAAACTTTTGACTGCGGTAGTAAGCTTGGTTATTTAAAAGCTGTATTACATTATGGAATTCAACATCCTAAATTAGGGGCAGAATTTAAACAGTTAATTCAAGAGCTTAAGTTGTAGTATTGTGTAGTTATACTTAAGTATTTGTAAAAACTGCTGAACATAATAAACAATCAATATATTCTCTTCCCTTAACGGGAAGAGAAATCTATAGAATATTAAAAAATCAGGTGTGCAATGAAAATCGCAGTGTTTGGAACCACCTTACACGCTGGTGTAATGGCAGCATTACTAGCTGAATATGGCAATCAGATTTATTGGTGCACAAGTGTCACCTGCGAAGAAAATATTTCTGTACTTTCCTATCAAGATCAAGAGGTTAATAACTATTTAAATAAACAAAGAAAATCGGGTTTTTTACAAGAAAGTCCTTTTTCTACTATTCCTCTTGATGTTGAGGTTTATTTATTCTGTTTTAGTCCCACACAAATTCAGCTTGCTTTAAATACGGTTGAGAAGTTAAGTCAACGTCCTATTGTTCATCCTAGATTAATGGTAAATGGTTCTACATTTGGCTTACATGGAACTGATCAGTTGAAACAATATTTACCAAAAGACGAGTGGGTCTATTTTCCTGATGTAATTCAAGAAGGAAATGCTATTAACAGCGTATTGAATGTAAAGCATGTCATTGTTGGTGTTGAATCCAATCATGCACGGGATACAATGCAAGAGCTGTTACGCCCATTTTTCCGCTTTAGTTATCAATACTTATTTATGCCGATCTTGGACGCTGAGTTTACCAAACTTAGTATTTCTGGCATGTTGGCGACCCGCATTAGTTATATGAATGACTTAGCTATGGTGGCGGAGAAACTCGGTATTGATATTGCTAATGTGAAGCATGGTATTGCGGCGGATACACGTATTGGTGCGGCTTACTTGTCTGCTGGAGTCGGTTTTGGTGGTGAAAACTTTTCGCATGATATTTTAACACTTTCTAGTGCTGTTTCTGAAACTGGGGCGAAAAGTCGTCTTTTAGAGCAGGTGTGGGCGATTAACGAACAACAAAAAGAAATTTTATTCCGTAAGCTATGGAATTATTATCATTGTAATTTGAATGGTAAAACCGTAGCTATTTGGGGGGCATCTTTCAAAGAAAATACCTCAAGCATACATAACTCGCCAATTCATATTTTATTAGCTGCATTATGGGCGCAAGGTGTAACAGTACGTTTGCATGATCCTCAAGCATTAGATGAAATTGCTGCTATATATGGTGACCGTAAGGATTTAGTACTGTGTACTGATCAATATGAGGCCGCCCGAGGTGCACATGCCTTATGTTTGGTTACTGCATGGAAACAGTACTGGAGTCCTGACTTTAAGCAGTTACAACAATTGATGCAACATCCTTTAATTTTGGATGGGCGTAATATTTATGACCCAGCATATGTAAAGGCTAAGGGCTTTGCTTATGAAGGAGTAGGTCGTTTATGAGTAAATCTATCGAGAAATTTCCTAAAGAGTTGGTTTCACCTTTACTAAAGTTACAGTTAATGGGTGAGAAAAATTCAAAGTTACACATAAAAGAATTGTTCGCTTCAGAACCGGATCGCTTTCAACAATATTCTATAAAATGTGATCCATTAGTTTTTGATTATAGTAAGCATCGTGTTACTAAAGACATTTTGGAACAATTGACTGCTCTTGCGAAAACTAAACAATTAAATCAATGGATAGAGCGTCTTTTTTCACAAGACAAAGTAAATTGTACGGAGCAACGTGCAGCAATGCATTGGGCACTACGCTTGCCAGTTGACTATTCGAAGTTTCCAGAGTTAACGGCTCAAGTCCATAGCCAGTTACAACGTATGTATGCCTTAGTGGAAAAGATTCATGCTGGTCAATATCGCGGTGCAACCGGTGAGGTGATTCAAGATGTTGTGAACATCGGTGTGGGTGGTTCTGATTTAGGGCCACAAATGGTCACGCATGCGTTGTCAGATTTTAAAGTGAAAACGGCTAAACCTTTAAATGTTCACTTTGTATCGACTATGGATGGTAGTCAGTTGTCGGAGTTGCTCCACCAACTTCGTCCAGAAACAACACTATTTATTATTTCTTCAAAATCTTTTGGAACGATTGATACTTTATCAAATGCCCAAACGGTACGACAGTGGCTTGAAAAAACTTTGGGAACACATGCCCGAGTTTTAAAAAGTCATTTTGTTGGAGTATCAACAAAAGCAGATAAAATGACTGAATGGGGGATTGCCCCAGAAAATCAATTACTGCTTTGGGACTGGGTAGGTGGCCGTTACTCATTGTGGTCATGCATTGGTTTACCTATTGCGTTGAGTATCGGGGTTGAAGGTTTTCAGCAACTCTTAGCTGGTGCTCATGCAGTAGATGAACATTTTCAAAATACAAGTTATGAGCAAAATATTCCTGTTTTAATGGGATTATTAGGCGTTTGGAACAATAATTTTTTAAATATTCAGACCCATGCGGTATTACCTTATGATGGTCGATTAAAGTATTTCGCTGCCTATTTGCAGCAGCTTGAAATGGAATCTAATGGTAAATCGGTACAACGTGACGGTCAAAAAGTCGAACTCGATACATGCCCAATTGTATGGGGTGAAGTTGGACCAAATGCTCAACATGCCTTCTATCAGTTATTACACCAAGGAACTCAAGCAGTAAGCTGTGACTTTATTGCGCCAGTCCAACGCTATAACGCTGACCATTTTACCTATGTTGAAAATGCAGAGGCTTTAGTCGAGCAGCATCATCTTGCGTTATCGAATTGTCTGGCCCAATCAAGATTATTGGCCTTTGGTAATGAAGCTTTAGACTCAACTGAATTAGAAAAACTGCCGATTTACAAACAATATGAAGGTAACCAACCGAGTTCAACCCTATTATTGAAAGAGTTGAATCCATATAGTTTGGGAATGTTAATTGCTTTATATGAGCATAAAGTTTTTGTGCAGTCTGTAATTTGGAATATTAACCCGTTTGATCAATGGGGCGTCGAAAAAGGCAAACAGATTGCTGATCAACTATTACCTATTTTAAATGGGGTTCAAAATGATCTTTCATCATTAGATGCCTCAACACGTGGATTAATTAAAATATTATTAGGAAAAGTAGATGGCTAAAATCCTAGTTACTGGTGGTGCTGGTTATATTGGTTCACATACCTGTGTAGAGCTTTTAAACGCTGGTCATGAAGTTATTGTTTTTGACAATCTATCAAACAGTTCTGAAGAGTCATTAACAAGAGTCCAAGATATCACACAAAAGAGTTTAGCTTTTGTTCAGGGTGATATTCGTAATGCAAATGAACTTGATCGCGTGTTTCAGGATCATTCAATTGATGCTGTAATTCACTTCGCAGGTTTAAAGGCAGTAGGTGAAAGTCAGGAAAAACCGCTGATTTATTTTGATAATAATATTGCTGGTAGTATTCAACTCGTTAAGTCGATGGAAAAAGCAGGTGTCTATACGCTTGTGTTTAGCTCTTCTGCGACAGTATATGACGAGGCCAATATATCACCATTAAATGAAGATATGCCAACAGGTATGCCAAGTAATAACTATGGCTATACTAAACTGATTGTTGAGCAATTGCTGCAAAAACTGTCAAATTCAAATTCTAAATGGTCGATAGCTTTACTACGCTATTTTAACCCAGTTGGTGCACATAAGAGTGGCCGTATTGGTGAAGACCCACAAGGTATTCCAAATAATTTAATGCCTTATGTGACTCAAGTTGCTGTGGGACGCCGTGAGAAGCTGTCTATTTATGGTAATGACTACAATACTATAGATGGGACTGGGGTACGTGACTATATTCATGTCGTTGACTTAGCGAACGCACATTTATGTGCTCTAAATAATCGATTAGAAGCGACAGGTTGTCGTGCATGGAATATTGGTACAGGTAATGGTTCATCAGTTTTGCAAGTTAAAAATACATTTGAGCAAGTTAACGGTGTGCCTGTTGCTTTTGAATTTGCACCACGCCGAGCAGGCGATGTAGCAACATCTTTTGCAGACAATGCTCGTGCAGTTGCTGAGTTAGGTTGGCAGCCGCAATATGGTTTAGAGGATATGCTTAAGGATAGCTGGAATTGGCAGAAGCAAAATCCCAAAGGATATGAGGGTTAACACTTTATTAAAAGTATCAAATAATATAGTAAATACAGGAGAAGAGTGTATTTACTATATTTTTAGTATGCAATAAAATAAATTTAATAAATAATTATTATTGATTGTATGACTTTGAGAATTTAATAATAGCTTTTGCTCCCCCTTTATTTACATTAAAGATAGGGCGATTTCCATTTTTTAGAAATCCTATACTTGAATCCCAAATAATAACACCATCTATATTTTTCGAGTATATATAACGTAAGCGCTGTTGTATTTCCTTCTCTGTTAAAGGATATATTATATTATTATTAAAATAATCTCTATCGAGATATGAACTAGAAAAATAGGGAATTACTTTTAGGTTGTATTTTTTTGCATATTTTTTTGCTTCTTCAATATGAAAGTCTGTTCTCTGTACCCATTCATTATAATCTCTAAACCACAAATTATAAACTACAGGACTAAGAAAGTTAATTTTTTGAGCAATTCCTTCGTATTGTTTATTTAATTCTTTGTATAACTGTTTTGTTTTTGGATTCAGGTCCTCTGAACCAAAAAGATTCTGTGGCAATATTCCAAAGACCCCAACAGGAGCAGCTCCTCCATATTGATGGTAAAGATCCAGTGTTTCATTAACTATAGGTAAAACAGTTTCTGGTTTGAACTTATTACCTACTTCAATATCAAAAGAAATAGGAATAGTTGGATTTAATTTTGATATCTTTACTATTTTTTTAATTTTTTCTTTATCAGGCTTATTATTAGTTAAAAATCTATACTGATAAACAACTTCAATAGATTTTAAATGATTTTCTTTTAAAAAAACTTGAAAATTATTACTATTAGAATGATGTTTACCATGCTGATCAATATAATCTTTCCAAAAAATATATTGGTAAATTTCAAAACTATAACCTGATATAGGATATAGTGAAGTAATTAAAAAAATCAAAAAAAATTTCATTCTGTCTCATACTCTTTTTAAACTAATTGAAAATGGTTTTAAATAAAGGGGTCAAAAGCCTTGCTCCATATAAATTTACATGGTCATCATCAAAATATAGTGGAATACCTTTTTTCTCAGAATAACAAATTTCTTTATCACAAAAGAAATCAGTTGTGTCTAATATCTTAACACCACATTTTTTTACAGCCTCATCTTGTGCTTCCCATGCTAGTCGACTACGTTTAAGATGTGCTTCTCTTGTAATTGTTAGAGGACTAGAAGATTTTATAATTTCTCTATGTACTAACACTTTAGGTACATTCACTGGGAATTCAGGTATAGGTCTTGTAACATAAACTTTATTATTTTTTGAAAATTTACATAGTGTATTTATATAGGCCTCTTTCATTGTTTTTTCATATTCAGCATTATATGCTTTAAATGGCTTATTTATATATCTTATTGGATGTAAAATGTCACTATCACTATCTTTTGCCCCATGAAATAAAACATTTATTCGATTAATAATTAAAATAGGAGTATCAGGATATTTTGTGATTTTCTTTGTAAACTTTGAAATAACCTCTCCACATTTAAAATCAGGGTTATTGATTTTCTTTATATTCTCTACCATTGGGCAGCCTGAATAAGTCCAGTCTATTAGAGCTGACTTTGGTGGTAGGGCTTTTCGAATAGCAGGGATCATAGCTTCAGCATGACTATCTCCAATAACAATTAGTTTTATATCTCCATTGCCATATTTACATTCTGGTATATTTACTCCTGAATTTATTTGACATTTTGTAAAAAGAGGATTTTTTTCATTACCTTTTTCTATTATTATTTGTATATTTTGAGGGAATCTATTAATCAAACCGTTTTTAAGATATAGGAAGGAAAAAAAACTAATAGAAATAAATAGGTATATAAAGGTAATTAAGTATCCAGAGTATATTTTTTTTTGAGATAACCATTTTCTAGATGGAGTTTCTATAATTTTATAAGAAACATATCCTAAAAATATAGATAAAGTTATGGAGAAAATAATATATTTAATATCATTTTCTTTTTCTAAATAAGATAAATAATATACAATTGGCCAATGCCATAAATATATAGAATAAGATGAATTTCCTAAAAATTGACAAATTTTATTATTCGTGTATATGGAATTTTTGTTGTTTGCTAGTAAAATTAAGAATGTTCCTAGAACAGGTAGGAATGCATTATAACTTGGCCATAAAGTTGCTCCGGTGAAAATAGTTAGTGATATTAATATAAGTATAAATCCTGTTAATTCGATAATCTTTGTTGCTAAATAATTAAGAGTTATATTTCGAAATAATAAAAATATTAAACCACCAGCCATCATTTCCCATGCACGAGTTGGAAGAAGGTAGAATGCTGCGGATGGATTTGATTTAGAAATAAGGATAGAGAGTGTAAAAGAAACTATAAATAAAACTACAAAAAATATTTTTAATATATTTGGTGATCTAGATAATTTATTTAAAAGTACTAATAATAAGGGTAAAATAATATAAAATTGCCATTCTACAGATAACGACCATGTATGTAATAAAATTTTTTCTTTAGAGTTTGTATCAAAATAACCAGATTCTTCTAAGTATTGTATATTTGAGACAAATTCTAAACTAGAGATGGCATGCTTTAAATAATTTTGAAGCTCTAAAGGGGTTAAAGTAAACCAACCTATTAATAATATGGTTAAACATAAAAAAACTAAAGTTGGAATAATTCTATGTGCTCTAAAGAGATAAAACTTAAAAGCGTTAAAAGATTTATTTTCTAGATTGTAAATAATATTTTTTGTCATGAGTAAACCTGAAATAACAAAAAAAATATCTACACCAATAAATCCTCCCGTAAAACCTAAAACTTCAAAATGGAATAAAAGTACTAATATAACAGCATAGGCTCTTAATCCATTTATATCATAACGGAAACTATTGTTCATAAATTTTATTAGCTTATCTATGCCTTAAATAGAGGTTTAATAAAACTCCCTTATTAATTAATATATAATTTATAAAGGAGTTATAGATACTCATTAATAACTTTAACTAGTAGATACAAATTAAGACTGAATCAGCCCAGTTAACTCATCTACATAATGTTGCATTGGCTGAGCTTGGCGATCAGCACGGCTTTCAATGTTGAGACGTAGTAAAGGCTCAGTGTTTGAGGCACGGACGTTAAAACGCCATGCGCCAAAGTCGAGGCTTACACCATCGGTACGATCAATTTGTGGATTTTGATCAGCATAGAAATCGAAAATCTTTTGAATCGTGATTTGTGTATCAGCCACTTTAAAGTTGATTTCACCACTGCAAGGAAACTTGGTAATCATATTTTCAACTAGGGTTGAAAGGGATTGTCCTGTTTCAGAGAGTAGGGCAACGGTGAGTAACCATGGAATCATGCCGCTGTCGCAGTAAGCAAAGTCACGGAAATAGTGATGGGCACTCATTTCACCGCCATATACAGCATTGTGTTCACGCATGACATCTTTAATGAATGCATGACCAGATTTTGACTGTACAGCAACACCTTTGTATTCATCGACAATATCAAATGTGTTCCACACTAAACGTGGGTCATGAACAATTTTTTCGCCTGACTGTTTAATCAAGAAAGCTTGAGCCAATAGACCAACAATATAGTAGCCTTCAATGAACTGCCCCTTTTCATCGAACAAGAAACAACGGTCAAAATCGCCATCCCATGCAATTCCCATATCGGCTTTATGTTCAATTACAGCATTTCGGGTACTGTCACGATTTTCAATTAAAATTGGGTTAGGAATTCCATTTGGGAACGTACCATCTGCTTCATGGTGAATTTTAATAAATTCAACAGGTACGTTAAGCGCTTTAAATTTTTCTTCAATAGCATCAATGACGTGACCAGCTGCACCATTACCTGCGTTTACCACCAATTTAAGGGGGCGGATTTTTGCAGGTTCGATATAGGTAATTAAATGATCAACGAACTCGGGCAAAATATTATAACTTTGCGTTGTACCTTTTTGGCTAACTTCTTCAAAATTATTAGTTTCTGCTAAAGCCTGAATTTCTTTTAAACCTGTATCTGCACTAATTGGACGAGCATTTTCTCGAACCAATTTCATACCGTTATAGTCCATTGGGTTATGACTAGCAGTAACTTCAATACCACCTTGTACATCTAAATGAAAAGCGGCGAAGTAAACTTCTTCAGTACCTGTCATGCCTAAGTCAAGCACATTGACACCCGCATCATTTAAACCGCGGATGGTCGCTTGTTTTAAATCCTCACTGCTTAGACGAATATCACAACCTACAACAACAGTCTTTGGTTTATAGATTTGTCCGTAAGCGCGGCCAATTTTATAGGCGATTTCTTCATTCAATTCGGTGCCGAGTTTGCCTCGGATATCATAAGCTTTAAAACACGTTAAAGTAGTCATTATTCAATTCAATACATGTGGTTTGAGTTGTGTGCACATTATACATAGATCATGAAACAGGTATGTTTATAGTTTTTATATTCAAATTTTTCACTTCATTTCTATAGACTCAATCTAAATTTATAAAAAATATTTTTACGACTTTAGTCTAATAATTAAATTTATAAATTAGAAATTGCTTGATTTTACTTAATAGCATTGGTCATACCAATTATGATAATTATTTAATGGTTGATCTTGCAAATGGCTGTGTTTATGATGCGATCTGTGGTTTAAGGAATAACATTTGCACTTAAATTTTAATTGGTAATACCAATTGTGTTAAATGTTTAAAGATTTAAGGTACAAAAATTTCGCCCCGGCATTTCAAGGAGATGACAATGCTCAATATGTGGCAACAACTTTATGACCCTTTAAATAATATTTGGCTGTCCAGTGCGGTTGCATTAATCCCGATTATTTTCTTCTTTTTGGCATTGGCTGTTTTTCGTTTAAAGGGCAGTATCGCGGGTACAGGCACAGTCATTATTGCATTAGTGATTGCGCTCTTTTTCTATCAAATGCCGGGTCAAATGGCCTTTGCGTCAATCATTTACGGTTTCTTCTACGGTCTATGGCCAATTTCATGGATCATTATTGGGGCAGTTTTTCTATACAAAATTTCGGTAAAAACAGGCCAGTTTGAGATTATTCGCTCAAGCATTTTGTCGATTACCGAAGACCAACGTCTGCAAATGTTATTGGTTGGGTTTGCCTTTGGTACTTTCTTAGAAGGGGCTGCTGGCTTTGGTGCTCCAGTTGCGATTACCGCTGCACTCCTTGTTGGTTTAGGCTTTAAACCACTTTACGCTGCTGGTTTATGTTTGATCGTAAATACAGCACCAGTGGCATTCGGTGCAATGGGTATTCCAATTATTGTGGCAGGACAGGTTTCTGGTGTAGACACCATGGAAATTAGCCAGATGGTGGGTCGTCAGTTGCCGTTTTTAACGCTAATCGTGCTGTTCTGGATTATGGCGATTATGGATGGCTGGCGTGGTGTTAAGGAAACTTGGCCTGCAGTGTTAGTGGGTGGTGGTGCTTTTGCGATTGCCCAATATCTTACATCTAACTTCATTGGCCCTGAGTTACCAGACATTACCGCAGCAATTGCGTCCTTGGTGAGCCTGACTTTACTATTCCGCGTTTGGAAACCAAAACATATTTTCCGTTTTGAACCTGAAGCAGGTCAAGTATTGACTCAGCAATCTACTACGGTTCAACGTTATAGCATTGGAAAAATTGTAAAGGCGTGGTCTCCATTTGCCATCTTAACAGTGATGGTCACCATCTGGAGTGTTAAGCCATTTAAAGCTTTATTTGCAAAAGATGGTGCTCTTGAGCACTGGATTTTTAAACTTGAAGTGCCGTATTTGCATAAATTGGTCGAAAAAATGCCACCAATTGTGGCAGAGATGAAGCCATACGAAGCGATTTATAAGTTTGATTGGTTCTCTGCTACAGGTACTGCCATTTTTATTGCCGCAATCATCACTGCTATTTTCTTGAAAATGAAAGCGAGTGAAGCTGTAACGACTTTTGGCGAAACACTCAATGAGTTGAAAACACCGATTTATTCAATTGGTATGGTGCTGGCATTTGCTTTTATTGCGAACTATTCAGGTTTATCTGCAACTTTAGCTTTGGCTTTATCGCATACGGGTCATGCGTTTACTTTCTTCTCGCCATTTTTGGGTTGGCTTGGTGTGTTCCTTACGGGATCAGATACCTCTTCAAATGCTCTGTTCTCGGCACTACAGGCGACTACGGCTCAGCAAATTGGTATTCCAGAAGTGTTGCTTGTAGCTGCGAATACCAGCGGTGGTGTAACAGGTAAGATGATTTCTCCACAATCGATTGCCATTGCTTGTGCAGCGGTAGGCTTAGTTGGAAAAGAATCTGACTTGTTCCGTTTCACGGTAAAACATAGCATCATATTCACTGTCTTTGTTGGCATCATTATTACGGTTCAGGCTTATCTGGTTCCGTGGATGATTCCATAACTCTAGTGAAGGAAACGCAATGAGAATCTCCGATCAAGTGGTCATGAAATTGCAGGCATTAATTGAAGAGCGGCACATGAAAAAAGGTGACCGTTTGCCTGCCGAGCGCCAGCTTGCAACTAGCTTAGGAGTTTCTCGTCCGTCTTTGCGTGAAGCGATTCAGCAGCTTAATAGTCAAGGTGTGCTCAGTAGCCGCCGTGGCGATGGGACTTATATTCAGCAGTTACCTGAACAGTGGCCCCAGCAACTGATTGTGAACCCAATTAGTAACTTGATTGAAGAAGATCCGCTATACCGTTTTGATGTGCAAGAGGCGCGATTATTACTTGAAGGTGGCACGGCATGGTATGCCGCATTGCGCTCAACGCCTGAAGATCGCGCCAAAATTCATCATTATTTTGATGAAATTAGTCGTCACCAAAATGCGGGTGACTCAGCACAGGCTGCGGTGGCGGATGCTGAGTTTCACTTGGCGATTGCTGAAGCCTCTCACAATATTGTGCTGATTCAAATGATGCGTAGTTTGTTCGATTTGCTGCAATACAACGTCTTGTTAGGGCGTAAGAAAGTTTATAACGACCCCGTAAATGGTGACTTGCTCAGTGAGCAGCATTTTCAGGTGATGGATGCTATTGATCGTAAAGATCCCGAGGCCGCACGCCAAGCTGTCTGCGGTCATATTGAATTTGTGATTAATCATGTGCGTTCTCTGGATGAAGACGAAGCTCGCCAGAAACGTGCAAATCGTTTAAATAGAGTTGATTCAAAATGATTATTTCTTCTGGCAATGATTATCGTGCGGCGGCACAACGTCGCTTACCGCCATTTTTATTTCATTACATTGATGGTGGAGCGTATTCGGAATATACCTTAAAGCGTAACGTACAAGATTTGTCAGAAATTGCATTGCGTCAACGTGTGCTGAATGACATGTCAGCGTTAAGTTTAGAGACAAAACTGTTTAATGAAACCTTATCGATGCCGGTTGCGTTGGCACCAGTTGGTTTAACAGGCATGTATGCGCGTCGTGGTGAAGTTCAGGCGGCGATGGCAGCCGATAAAAAGGGCATTCCATTTACGCTTTCAACGGTTTCTGTTTGTCCGATTGAAGAGGTTGCACCTGCAATTAACCGTCCTATGTGGTTCCAGCTTTATGTATTACGTGACCGTGGTTTTATGCGTAATGCTTTGGAGCGTGCAAAAGCGGCTGGCTGTTCAACACTGGTGTTTACTGTAGATATGCCTGTGCCAGGGGCGCGTTACCGTGATGCACACTCGGGTATGAGTGGACCAAATGCAGCGATGCGTCGTTATATGCAGTCTGTATTCCATCCGCATTGGTCATGGAATGTGGGCTTAATGGGGCGTCCACATGACTTGGGCAATATTTCTAAATATTTGGGTAAACCAACTGGACTTGAAGATTATATTGGCTGGTTAGGCTCAAACTTTGACCCATCAATTTCATGGAAAGACCTTGAGTGGATTCGTGAGTTCTGGGATGGTCCAATGGTGATTAAGGGTATTTTAGACCCTGAAGATGCCAAAGATGCTGTACGTTTTGGTGCTGACGGTATTGTGGTGTCGAATCATGGTGGTCGTCAGTTAGATGGTGTGATGTCTTCTGCTCGTGCATTGCCTGCAATTGCTGATGCCGTGAAAGGGGATTTGGCGATTTTGGCTGACTCAGGCATTCGTAATGGTCTAGATGTGGTACGTATGTTGGCACTCGGTGCCGATACGGTATTACTTGGCCGTGCGTTTGTTTATGCTTTGGCAGCAGCAGGTGGGCAAGGCGTGTCGAACTTGCTTGATTTGATTGATAAAGAAATGCGTGTTGCGATGACGCTTACGGGCGCTAAGTCGATTTCGGATATTAATGCGGATTGTTTAGTGCAGGCGATGAAGCAAGGTTTTTAAGAAATAACTTTTTAAGTGAAGCAGTAAGCACAGCCTCAAAATTTGATGATTTGCTAAGGTTTTGCGCATAGGCATTTGTCACTTTTGAAAGGTCAAAAGTAACCAAAAACCTTTTGTTGAGCAACCGCACTTCCTTGTGCGGTTGCTCAACAGGCGGCATCCATGCCGCCCCACGATAGTAAATGTATGGCTGATTCGAATTAGAGAATGAGCTAATTAAATTATAAATTACAAATAGTAAGCTCCGTCGTGCTGATCTGGTTCTAGCGTGGATTACAGCTAGATCTTATATGGATGACTAAAAGGAAATCATCATGCAAACATTTTCTCCTCAAGCAGTGATTGAACGTTTACAAAATATTGTAGGGCGTTCTCATGTTTTGACCGATGATCAAAGCACGCGTCAGTACCGTCAAGGCCGCCGTTTTGGTGAGGGGAAAGTGCTTGCTGTAGTGGTACCAGGTACATTGTTAGAGCAATGGCAGGTGCTGCAAGCTGCTATTGATGCAGACTGTATTGTGATTATGCAGGCGGCAAATACGGGACTCACAGGTGGTTCAACGCCATATGGCGATGACTATGACCGTCCTGTTTTAGTCATGAGTACGCGTCGCTTAAAAGGCATTCAAGTCATTCATGAGGGTAAGCAAGTGATTTGTTTACCGGGTGCCACCTTAGATAATTTAGAGCAAATTTTAAAGGGTTATGATCGTGAACCACATTCGGTGATTGGTTCATCTTGTATTGGTGCATCGGTACTTGGCGGTGTGTGTAATAACTCTGGGGGTGCCTTGGTACGTCGTGGCCCTGCATACACTGAACTGGCGTTATATGCTCAGGTGAATGCTGCTGGTCAATTAGAACTGGTGAACCATTTAGGTGTGAATTTAGGCTCGACTCCCGAAGAAATTTTGACGCGTTTAGAAAAACAGCAGTACCAAGCCGTAGATATTTTAGTTGATAGCGAAAAGCAGGCATCGGACCATCGCTACGCCCACGATGTAACTCAAGTTGATGAAGATACGCCTGCTCGTTTTAATGCAGATCCGTCACGTTTGTTTGAGGCATCGGGTTCGGCAGGTAAAGTTTGTGTGTTTGCCGTACGCCTTGATACCTATGAAAAAGTAGAAAGTAATGTTTTTTATATTGGTAGTAATGATGCCGATGATTTAACAGCGATTCGTCGTTATTTACTGACCTCACTGCCAAGTCTACCGATTGCGGGGGAATATATTCACCGAGATGCTTATTTGATTGGTGAAAAGTACGGAAAAGACACGTTTTTGTTTATTGAGAAATTTGGCACAGCCAATGTTCCAAAAGCTTTTGCGATGAAAGACAAAGTCGATGGCTTTTTAGAAAAATTTAAAATTAAAGGCTTAACAGATCATATTTTGCAGGCCATTACGTTCTTTTTACCGAGTCATTTGCCTAAGCGTATGACCGAATATCGAGATCGTTATGAGCATCATTTAGTGCTACGTGTTGAAAATAATTCAAAAGTTCAGACCGAGCAGTTTTTAAAAGAATATTTTGCAGTGCATCCGTCAGGCAGCTATTTCGTATGCAGCGAAGAAGAAGGGCGAAAAGCGTTCTTACACCGTTTTGCGATTGCAGGGGCGGCTATTCGTTATCGCGATACGCACCGTAGTGAAGTTGAAGATATTGTCGCGCTTGATATTGCGTTACGTCGTAATGACCGCGAATGGGTAGAGCAACTACCAGCCGAGATGGAAAAGAAAATTCTCCATAAACTCTATTATGGGCATTTCTTTTGTCATGTTTTTCATCAGGACTATATTCTTAAAAAGGGCCATGACCCATTAGAAATGGAACATCAAATGTGGAAATTACTCGATGCACGCCGTGCTGAATATCCGGCAGAGCATAATGTTGGGCACCTCTATATTGCTAAACCTGCATTGGCTAATTTCTACCAAAAACTCGACCCAACCAATAGCTTTAATGTGGGTATTGGACATACCTCAAAACTGAAATATTGGGGCAAAACCAAATCGTAATATCGAGACATAAAAAAAAGGCGCCAAAGCGCCTTTTTTAATGGATGATTTATGCTGCTTCTACAGATTTAGCAAGTACTTCAGCCATCGCTTTAGCAACAGTGTAAACATTGTTCATGTTTAAACCTGCTACACAAATACGACCACTACGTACTAAGTAGATTGCATATTCTTCACGCAAGATATCTACTTGCTCAGCAGTTAAACCTGTGTAGCTGAACATACCTTTTTGGTTTACAAGGTAGCTAAAGTCACGGTCTGGTAATGCTTTAGTAAGCTCGTCTTTCAAGATGCTACGCATTTTAATAATACGCTCACGCATCTCTTTCACTTCACCTTGCCATTGTTGGTTAAGTTCAGCGTCATTTAACACTTCATCAACTAACCAAGCGCCTGTAGTAGGAGGGCTAGAGTAAATGCGGCGTACAGTCGCTTTTAACTGACCGAATGTGCACTGAGCAGCTTCTGCATCGTCACAAACGAAAGTTAAGCCGCCAACGCGCTCGCCATATAAAGAGAAGATTTTAGAGAACGAGTTGCTCACAATGAAGTTTAGACCCGCTTGGTCTAAAGCACGGATTGCATACGCATCTTCTTCCATACCGTCACCAAAACCTTGGTAAGCGATGTCTAGGAATGGAATAAGGTTACGGTCTTTTAATACTGCAATTACTTGGTCCCACTGCGCTGGGTTTAAGTCAGCACCAGTTGGGTTGTGGCAGCATGGGTGCAACAACACAGTGCTTTGCTCAGGCAAAGTTTTAAGTGTAGAAAGCATACCGTCAAAATCTACACCACGCGTTTCGTTGTCGAAATATGGGTAGAAATGAGTTTTGATACCAGCGCCATTGAAAATCGCAACGTGGTTGTCCCAAGTTGGTTGACTTACCCAAACGTCTGAATTTGGGAAATAAGTTTTTAAGAAATCCGCGCCAACTTTCAAAGCGCCTGAACCACCAAGTGTTTGGATGGTTACAGCACGGCCAGCTTTAACTGCTGGGCTGTTTGCACCAAATAAAAGTGCTTGAATTGCTTCACGGTAAGGTTTGAAGCCTTCCATTGGCAAATAAAGTTTGGTTTTACCGTTTTTAGGCTCGATACGCTTTTGCGCTTCAATAATGGTCTCTAACTGAGGAACAATACTGTCTTCGTTATAATAAAGACCAATACTCAAGTTTACTTTTTCAGAACGAGTATCAGCATTGAACTGTTCCATTAAAGAGAGAATTGGATCGCCTGCGTATGGGGGGATATGTTGAAACATCAAAAAAGTCCTTTCATTCAACAATATGCATAGTGCTGGGTTTTTTCTGTCTCGAAAAATACGCCACAACTATGTCGATGCTCAATAATGTATCAATAAAGCTACCGTGAAGCACCTGATAATTTCACTAATATCGATATTTTCTGGCTGAAAATGATAAAAAGATTTAAAAGAAATTACGGTAAATAGATACTAATTTCTAACTTATGCTTTCATTCAAACAGATTGTCTACAATCTTGCTGTAATACATTGGTTGTAGACTAAAGTTTGAAACAAAAGATTAGAGGCCGAAAAGCAACTGAAAAAGAGCCATAAAACCATAGATAAATTAAATCTAAGTTATTGTTTTGTAAATATTAAATTGAAAGTGGTTTAATGGTTTAAATATAAGGTGATATAAGTGGTTAAACGATAAAAATTGACCTGATGCGTTCTATAAAGTGTCAACAATCACCTTGATTTTTTTCATCCATCCCGCTATAAAACTCATAATTGATTAAAAATTGTCGACAATATGCAAGATTTGACCTTCGCACCAGAGCCATTACAAAGTCAGGGAAGAACACTGACCGAGAATGTATTTAAACAAATACAGACGGCGATCGTTTTGGGTCAAATTCCGGCAGGTAGCAAAATTTCTGAGCCTGAACTGGCACGGACTTATGGCATTAGCCGCGGGCCTTTGCGTGAAGCGATTCATCGTCTTGAAGGGCAACGTTTGGTTGAGCGCACGGCTCATGTGGGCGCACGAGTGGTTTCGCTGTCACTGCAACAGTTTAAAGAGCTTTACCAGATTCGTGCATCTTTAGAAGGTTTGGCTTGCAAACTTGCTGCACAGCATATTGATAAAAAGCAAATTTTGGCGCTACGTGATGTATTGCGTATGCATGCTGAAGATGAAAACTTTAAAGCAGGTAAAGGCTATTACTTGCAAGAAGGGCAGGATGATTTTCACTACTGCATTATCAAAAGTAGTGGCAATAAAACCCTGGAAAAAATGCTATGCGATGAGCTTTATCACCTCATTCGTATGTACCGAATTCAATTTTCAAACACACCTGATCGACCGAGCAAAGCTTGGGACGAACATATCCGTATTTTAGATGCAATTGCAGATGGCGATGGTGAACTTGCCGAGCTGCTCATGCATCGACATATCAATGCTTCTTACAAAATTATTGAGCAAACACTGCTACAAGCACAAGGAGAACATAACAATGGCTAAACAATCCGCAGGTCAGCTATTTCGCGATGCAGTAGCCCAAGAAAAGCCATTACAAGTGGTTGGAACCATCAATGCCAATCATGCACTTTTGGCAAAACGTGCAGGTTATAAAGCGATTTACTTATCAGGTGGTGGTGTAGCAGCTGGTTCTTTAGGCTTACCTGATTTAGGAATTAGTAACCTTGATGATGTGTTGACAGACGTACGCCGTATTACCGATGTCTGTGATCTTCCATTATTGGTTGATGCTGACACAGGTTTTGGTGCTTCTGCATTTAACATTGCCCGTACGACAAAAGCACTTATCAAGTTTGGTGCTGCGGCAATGCACATTGAAGACCAAGTGGGCGCAAAACGTTGTGGTCACCGTCCGAACAAAGCCATTGTGACTCAAGAAGAAATGGTTGACCGTATTAAAGCAGCGGTCGATGCGCGTGGTGATGACAGCTTCGTAATTATGGCGCGTACCGATGCATTGGCAGTAGATGGTTTACAAGCTGCAATTGACCGTGCGGGTGCCTACATTGAAGCGGGCGCGGACATGTTATTCCCTGAAGCAATTACCGAACTTGATATGTACAAGCAATTTGCTCAGAAGACTGGTGCCCCAATTTTGGCAAACATTACCGAGTTCGGTTCTACGCCACTGTTTACCACTGAAGAGTTAGCATCTGCCGATGTAAGCCTTGCGCTTTATCCGCTTTCTGCTTTCCGTGCTATGAACAAAGCAGCCGAAACTGTGTATGAAACCTTGCGTAAAGAAGGCACGCAAAAGAATGTGATTGATATTATGCAAACGCGTAAAGAGTTATATGAACGCATCAACTACTATGCGTTTGAAGACTACTTAGACAACGCATTTGCTAAAAAGAAATAAACCAACCCTCTTTAAAAAGAAGGGGGGAAACGATGGTCTTGGCTATCGTGAGGGCGGCATGGATGCCGCTACGTTGGACTGCGATATAGGGATATATCGTCAGACCAACAAGGATTTTTGCTTACTTTTCATCCGTGAAAAGTAAGGCGAACGGCAGGTTAATCCAAAAAATGGATGAAAACTCGGCAAGACGCTGTCGCGTTTTTACCCAAGTAAAAATTGAACAAACAACAAATTCTGGTTGATATAAAGGATGATTCTATGAGCTCAAATGAAACAACAACAGGCTTCAAACCAAAAAAATCAGTTGCACTTAGTGGACAAGTTGCAGGAAACACAGCACTTTGTACCGTAGGACGTAGCGGTAACGACTTGCACTATCGTGGCTATGACATTCTTGACCTTGCAGCAGGTAGCCAGTTTGAAGAAGTTGCTCACTTGCTCGTACATGGCAAACTACCAAACAAAGCTGAACTCAAAGCCTATAAAGCAAAATTAAAAGCACTTCGTGGCTTACCAGCAGCACTTAAAACTGCTCTTGAGCAATTACCACCGTCTGCACACCCAATGGATGTGATGCGTACAGGTGTTTCAGTTCTTGGTTGCTTAACTCCAGAACATGAAGACCATAACGAAGCGGGCGCAAAAGATATTGCTGATAAATTAATGGCAAGCCTAGGCTCAATGCTGCTTTATTGGTACCACTTCAGCAACAACGGTCGTCGTATTGAAGTTGAAACAGATGACGACTCAATTGCAGCGCATTTCTTACATTTGCTTCATGGCGAAAAGCCATCTGAAGAATGGATTCAAGCAATGCATACCTCTCTGATTTTGTATGCTGAGCATGAGTTCAACGCATCGACATTTACGTCACGTGTGGTTGCAGGTACAGGCTCTGACATGTACTCGGCAATTACAGGTGGTATCGGCGCACTTCGTGGACCTAAACATGGTGGTGCGAACGAGGTTGCATTCGTCATTCAACAACGTTACGACAATGCAGACGAAGCGGAAGCTGACATCCGTAAACGTGTTGAAAATAAAGAAGTCGTAATTGGTTTTGGTCACCCTGTCTATACAGTTTCTGACCCACGTAACGAAGTGATCAAGAAAGTGGCGCATGACTTGGCTGAAGCACAAGAGAACACCAAAATGTACCTTATCGCTGAACGTTTAGAAGCAGTGATGAAAGAAGTGAAAAACATGTTCCCGAACCTCGACTGGTTCAGTGCAGTAAGCTATCACTTAATGGGTGTTCCAACTGCCATGTTCACACCGTTGTTTGTGATTGCACGTACAGCAGGCTGGTCAGCGCACGTGATTGAACAACGCAAAGACGGCAAAATCATTCGTCCAAGCGCGAACTATACTGGCCCTGAAAACCTCGAATTTAAACCATTGGCGGAGCGTGGTTAATGAACACAAAATACCGTAAACCGCTGGCAGGTACCCAGCTTGAATATTACGACGTGCGTCAAGCCGTTGAAGACATTCAGCCAGGCGCATATGAAAAACTGCCTTACACATCTAAAGTACTCGCAGAGCAATTGGTACGCCGTGCCGATGCCGAGAACTTAACTGCTTATTTAACCCAGCTGATTGAACGCCGTCAGGACTTGGACTTTCCTTGGTATCCTGCGCGCGTGGTGTGTCATGACATTTTGGGTCAAACGGCATTGGTTGACCTTGCAGGTTTACGTGATGCGATTGCTGACAAAGGCGGTGACCCATCTAAAGTTAACCCAGTTGTACCGACTCAGCTTATTGTCGACCACTCTTTAGCAGTGGAATACGGTGGTGCTGACCCAGACGCTTTTGCAAAAAACCGTGCTGTTGAAGACCGTCGTAACGAAGACCGTTTCCACTTTATTGAGTGGACCAAAACCGCATTTAAAAATGTCGATGTAATCCCTGCTGGGAACGGCATTATGCACCAGATTAACCTAGAGAAAATGTCTCCAGTGATTCAGGCGCGTGATGGTGTAGCATTCCCAGACACTTGCGTTGGTACGGACTCACACACACCACATACAGATGCATTGGGCGTAATTTCTGTGGGTGTGGGTGGCTTAGAAGCTGAAAACGTAATGTTGGGCCGTGCATCTTGGATGCGTCTACCAGACATTATTGGTGTTGAATTTGTAGGTCAGCGTCAAGCAGGCATTACTGCAACAGATATCGTACTTGCTTTAACTGAGTTCTTGCGTAAAGAACGTGTGGTCGGTGCATATCTTGAGTTCTTTGGTGAAGGTGCTGACAGTATGTCTGTAGGTGACCGTGCAACCATTTCGAACATGACACCAGAATATGGTGCTACGGCTGCGATGTTCTACATCGACCAAAACACGATTGACTACTTACGCCTAACAGGCCGTGAAGATGCACAAGTGGCATTGGTTGAACAGTACGCAAAAGAAATCAGCCTTTGGGCAACTGACATGATCAAAGCAGAGTACCCACGCGTACTACGTTTTGACCTATCAAAAGTAACACGTAACATTGCTGGTCCATCAAATCCACATGCACGTGTTTCAACTGCGGATCTTAAAGAAAAAGGCATTGCAGGTGTTGTTGAAAACCGTTCTGATGGTTTAATGCCAGATGGCGCAATCATTATTGCGGCAATTACTTCATGTACCAACACCTCTAACCCACGTAATACCGTGGCGGCAGGATTGTTGGCACGTAAGGCAAATGAGCTAGGTTTAGTTCGTAAACCTTGGGTGAAATCATCATTTGCACCGGGTTCAAAAGCGGCTGCACTTTACCTTGAAGAAGCAGGTGTCCTAAAAGACTTAGAGCAACTTGGTTTTGGTATTGTGGCTTACGCTTGTACGACGTGTAACGGTATGTCGGGTGCGTTAGATCCAGTTATTCAGCAAGAAATTATTGACCGTGACTTGTACGCAACAGCAGTACTCTCTGGTAACCGTAACTTCGATGGCCGTATTCATCCATATGCAAAACAAGCATTCTTGGCATCTCCACCGCTTGTTGTGGCGTATGCGATTGCAGGTACGATCCGTTTTGACATCGAAAAAGACGCTTTAGGTCATGACAAAGAAGGTAACCCGATTTACCTCAAAGACATTTGGCCATCTGACGCTGAAATTGATGCCTTAGTAAAAGAAGCCGTGAAACCTGAACAGTTCCGTAAAGTCTACATTCCAATGTTTGACTTAGGCGAAGTTGAGCAAGCGAAAAGCCCACTTTACGACTGGCGTCCACAAAGTACTTACATCCGCCGTCCACCCTATTGGGAAGGGGCGTTGGCTGCACCACGTACTTTAGCGAACATGCGTCCGCTTGCAATTTTGGGTGACAACATCACCACCGACCACTTGTCGCCTTCAAATGCGATTTTGATGGACTCGGCTGCGGGTGAATATCTTCACAAAATGGGTGTACCAGAAGAAGACTTCAACTCATACGCAACGCACCGCGGTGACCACTTGACTGCACAACGTGCAACATTTGCCAACCCGAAACTGTTTAATGAAATGGTAGTTCGCTCAGACGGTACGATTAAGCAAGGTTCAAAAGCGCGTGTAGAGCCAGAAGGCGAAGTAATGCGTATGTGGGAAGCGATTGAAACTTACATGAACCGTAAGCAACCGTTAATCATTATCGCGGGTGCTGACTACGGTCAGGGTTCAAGCCGTGACTGGGCTGCAAAAGGTGTACGCCTTGCAGGTGTTGAGGCGATTGTGGCAGAAGGTTTTGAGCGTATTCACCGTACTAACTTGGTGGGTATGGGCGTGTTACCACTTGAATTTAAACCGGGTGTAAACCGCAAGACTTTAAAACTAGATGGTACAGAGCTTTATAGCGTGATTGGTAATATTGCGCCGCGTTCGACTTTAACTTTAGTGATTGAACGTGCCACAGCAGATGGTAAAGAAGAGATTGTTGAAGTGCCTGTGACTTGCCGTTTAGATACAGAAGAAGAAGTTTCTGTATATGAAGCGGGCGGTGTATTACAGCGTTTTGCGCAAGACTTTTTAGAAGGCCAAGTGGCTTAATATTGAGTTAAAAATAATTCATGTGGTTTTAAAAGCCCCGCTTTAGAGTGGGGTTTTTTATTTGTTTATACGTAGCTAATTAATTATAAAAAATGACTGCATATATTATATTTTTTAAAATTATTTTGTTTTTGTCATCAAATTCTCTTTAACTTACATTAAGATACGTGGCTCTTACACTTAAATATAAATCACAATAGATTTCTTGGAAAATATCAATGCGTAACTTATTCATTATTTCAATTTGCTCTCTTATATTAACTGCTTGTGGGACGATGCCTTATGTAAGTACAGAGTACCCTTTGCGTGCAGGTTTAATTCAACCTGTGAAAGTAGTTGGCAAGGCTGATGTAACCAATGCTCAAACTTCCGATGAACGAGTGATTGTATATTCTTATATGGGCACAAAACTGGACTCTAGCATTAAGGCAATTACAGAAACGATGGTACAACAGACTCAAAAGGAACTATTGAAAAATGGTCAACCTGTTGATGGTAATGGATCGAAATCGATTGCGATTAAAGTAAATTCATTACGTAGTACCTACACCAATCTGCTTTTCTGGCGCAGTAAAATTAAATTCGAAGCGACTTTAGGAAATGGACAAACTATTCCATTTACCGTTCCTCATACGAGTGGTGTGTTAGTGCAAGATTTAAATGGATGTATTGCAGAAGGGGTAATGACTTTACTCAATGATGCACGTGTAAGAAGCTATTTAGCAGAAAAATAAAAATATAAAAAAAGCCCGACATCCTGTCGGGCTTTTTCGTATTTGGTTGCTAGATATGACTCCTGTCGTATCTCACGATCCTGATGCATGAACCTATTATTGTTGTTTTGTGTTCCGGAACATCCTGTTCCTGTATGAACCCATCATAGAAAAAAAGCAGGGGAGAGCCAATCCGCTAAATCCCTAAATCTGTGTAAGATAAATCGTACAAATAACATTTTTTGCATTTATGCCATCATCATCGGGCGAAATGGACAATTGACATTCACTTTAAGTGGGTTATATTCCTGTTTAATATATATACGATTATAGGAATGTAATCATGGTAACAGCTGGCGAAAAACCCGGAACAGGCTTTTATTTCTGTGCTCAGTGCGGACATCGAGTGTTTTTAGAAATTAACACCGACCCTTTACCACCTTGCACGAAATGCTACTGCACGCAATTTAAACGTTAAGAATGAAATAATATTTGCGTTCGCATTTAACAAAAAGCCCTGTCACCCGATGGGGCTTTTTGTTAATTTAAAAATAAGACTTACATAACAAGACCCGCGATGGGCATTAAAAAAGGAAACCGTTATGGAAACAATATTGGGTTTATGTATTGGTGTGGGCCTGAGCGCTGCCTGCGGTTTTCGGGTGTTTGTGCCGCTACTGGTCATGAGCATTGCAACTATGATGGGATGGTTTGAGCCATCAAAAGGTTTTGAATGGTTGGCTATGCCGTCGGTGTGTTTGGCTTTAGCTGTGGCAACGGTCTGTGAAGTTGCGGCTTATTATATTCCTTGGGTCGATAATGCCTTAGACACAGTTGCGACTCCTGCGGCTATGATCGCGGGTACATTAGCAACGATGGCGGTCAGTAGTGGAGAAATGTCTCAGTTTGCCAGTTGGGCAGCAGCCATAATTGTCGGTGGTGGTACGGCAGGTGTGGTGCAAATGAGTACCGTTGCTGCACGTGGTGTTTCAACTGCGACTACGGGTGGCTTGGGTAATTTTGTCGTTGCAACAGGAGAGTGGATTGGAGCAATCTTACTCTCGGTTTCAGCCATGTTAGTGCCTGCGCTTGTTGCAGTAGTGGTGCTGATTGCAGTTATCTGGGTAGTGCGTTGGATCCGTCATAAAAAGCAGGAACAGGCACATAGTCCTCTATAGGTGAGTGTAAATATTATTTTTAAATGATAAAAATGTCCGCTGCTTTTAAGCTTATTATTCAACCCTAACAGTAGCATTTTCGTACATCGTGGTTGGATTTCTTACAGTTAGTTTGCTCTTCTGCAGAACTTGAAATCTACGACAAATGGTCGGGCCATTCGTCGTGTGATATTTATCTGTGACTTGAAATGACATGATGACTTAATCTGAGGAAGCGTCATCGCTGAACTGGAAATTGGCTCGAGCCCATGATGCAAATGTCGTCGGCATCTTGCCGGCTATCTTATTCGCGAGCGTGATCTCAGCCTCATGGGAGCCTGGGCCAAGATATGTATAGGCCTCGTAGTAGGCCAGCGTCTCAGCTAATGCGTCAGCACCCGGGAAGAAGTCTGCATATACCTCCCGAGGTACTTGGACGACCGAGAACTGATGGCCCAACTGATTCAATACACTAGCGAGGTCATTGAAGCTTAAGAAGTCGCCGACCAGCGGTAGATATGCGCCATCGCCAGTTTCAACTGGGTGTGCAAAAGCACCGGCCACGATGTTGCCTAACTCGTTGATGTCGCCTAGGTGAAAGCAACGTACTGAGGGATCGATGGGTAGCACCCAGCCAAAGCTTCCATCTTGTTGTTTTTGCGGTCCTATTGGTCCGGAAAAGTTCTGATAATAGGCAGGTGGCACGACGAAGGTGTAACGAGAAAATCCCGCATCCTTGACGATCGTATCGATCTTCGCCTTACCCGTGAATTGGGGAACTTTGAACTTGCCATCGCTGATCGCTTCAACGTTGGGAAGGGTCGACCAGATTAGATGATTGATGCCTGCCGCTTTCGCAGCTTGAATTGCCGCTGTTGCCTGTTTGATTTCATCGGTGCCTTCCTGCCAGAAGTTGGTAACGAGAAAGACACCGTGAACATCTTCCAATGCCGCTGTAAGCGTCTCTGGCCGGTCCAGATCTGCTGCGACAACTTCGTCAGCAATGCCCTTATAATTGACCGGATCGCGCGAAAGCGCACGTACTTTGAACTGGCCGTTTTCCTTTAGGGCACGTACGACGCTGCCCCCCTGATTTCCTGTCGCACCGAATACGGCGATCAACTTCTTTTCGATAGACATTATTTACCTCATTCGTTTTTAATCAGACGCTTGCGTAAATGCGGAGCGCTTCTGTTGGTTATCTTGAATGAGATCTTGCAATGGATCGATTTTCGATGCAATACTTCAAAAAATGTCATCATTTGCTACTATTTGATCCATATGAGCGATCCTATTGAAACATCAGAACTAGTCGCCTTCACCAAGACGGTTGATGCCCAATCACTATCGCGTGCCGCCGCAGAGCTGTGTGTTCCACGCGCGACCGTGAGCCGACGTCTTGCGCGTCTCGAGGAGCGTCTCGGCGCACGTCTTCTGCGCCGCACCACGCGAAGCCTTGTCCTCACGGAAGTCGGTAAAGCCTTCTACCAACAGGCTTGCATCGCGCTCGAAGCTGTGCGTCTGGCCGAGCAGAGCGTGCGTAAGAGCGACGAGCTCGTGCGTGGGGATTTGCGAATCTCGATACCGCCCATGATGGATACAAGCTTTCATGCAATGCTCTGTGAATTTGCGGCGCGCTATCCTATGCTACGAGTGTATGTTCATACGTCTAGCCAACACGTTGACCTCCTTCACGGCAGCTATGACGTTGCATTGCGTGCCAGCAGCCAGATCCAACCTGGCCTCGTCGCACGTACGCTATTGCGCGATCCGATAATCGCTGTGGCGGCCCCCACCTACCTCACCGATCATGGTACACCCCAGACGCAGCGCGATCTCGGTTCGCACCGTTGTTTGCTCGGCTTCACTCGTGGCGAGCTGCCGCAGATTCATTGGCCATTAGTTTCAGGAGGCAAACTCCAAGTCGACGGCACATTCTTTTCGAACGATATCGGTCTGTTGTGTGACGCTGCTGTCCGTGGGCTAGGCATTGCTCTCCTACCGCACAGTCTTGTGGCATCGCACTTGGACAGCGGCGCGCTTGTGCAAGTGTTGGCTGACGTAGTCGGTGCCGAAATGCAGATCGCAGTGGTCTACCCAGAACGAGCATTCTTACCGCCAAAAGTACGTGTTTTTATCGATGCTGTTGTTACTTGGATGTCGCGTGAACTGCCTTCAACCCAGCATTGGTGAGTATGATTTTTGCCATGATGAACTCCTTTAAGGTATCTATAAAATTCATCTATACAATCTTGGCGTAGTTCAGCGAGATTCGGACTAGAGTCCTGGTGTAATAAAAAAAGCCCAACGTCCTGTTGGGCTTTTTCGTATTTGGGTACTAGATATGACTCCTGTCGTATCTCACGCTCCTGGTGCTTGAACCTATTATTGTTGTTTTGTGTTCCGGAACATCCTGTTCCTGTATGAGTTCATATTAGGAAAAAAGCAGGAAGTCGCCAATCCGCAAAATCCTTAAAAGTTTGTAGGATAAAACGTACATTGAGAAATGATTTAACTTTTTAAAATGAATATGAATAATAGCTACCTTGTTACTTTAAGAAAAAAATCAAATGCGTATTAGAAAATCTTCAAGACTATTAGTTCTTAATGAAAATCATCAAATTTTGTTATTTCAATTCACTCATACAAACGATGCTTTGGCTGGACAATTATATTGGGCAACTGTCGGTGGTGGGCTTGAAGAAGGGGAAACCTTCGAGCAAGCAGCTTGCCGAGAGCTTTATGAAGAGTTAGGTGTAGTCAGGCAAAACGTAGATGCTCATGTTGCAACACGTAATTTTGAAATGATGCTACCGAGTGCGGAAGTTGTGATTTCTGATGAAAGGCTTTTTATTGTTTTTATTAAAAATGAAGAAGTAAATACAGCAAACTGGACTGAACAAGAAAAGCTTGTGATTAGTAAAAGTCGTTGGTGGACGTTTGATGAGTTAAGCCAAACAGATGAGATTGTTTATCCAAACAATATTCCTAATATCCTTACAGATAGCCTACCTGAGATTTTTAAACCCTAAAATTTCCCAATATTCAGATATAAAAAAAGCCCGACATCCTGTCGAGCTTTTTCGTATTTGGTTGCTAGATATGACTCCTGTCGTATCTCACACTCCTGGTGCATGAACCTATTATTGTTGTTTTGTGTTCCGGAACATCCTGTTCCTGTATGAGTTCATATTAGGAAAAAATAAGGATGTCGCCAATCCGCAAAATCCTTAAAAGCTTGTAGGATAAAACGTACAAGATCGCCTTTTATATATCTCATTTTGAACTCAACTTAGGCCTCTGTGCCACAACAGACTTTAATCTTTTGCGCTGATTTAAAGTAATAAACCATTGCAACACAGAGATAACGAGCTAAGCCAAACGCTTAACCCAGACTAATTTTGTCACACCGCTGCATGACGCTGAAAAAAGTAGGGGCAAAGTCCCGTGGGAGAACAGGACTTTGCAAACTGACATGTTCTAGCTGCTGCATCAGCTTGGGAGAGTAAGTTTGTTCAAGTCGCTGGTAAATACATTCGCAACTGGTTTTGCTGTGCCCACCCGACAGGCAAATTTTTTCAAACTCCTGTTGGGTGTGTAAGTTACAACCCGAAATTCCCAAGCTCGCTAAAACTAAACTTAAAGCCAAAATAGGTTTATAAATTTTCATATTATTCTCATAATAATTTATATCTATGAGTAGAATAAAAATATAATTCGTTTTAAGGTTTAAAATAATTTTAGGTAATAATTAATCCTCCCATAAATTTAGGAAAATAAAATAATTAAAATTTTAAAATAAAAATAAATTATAAATTTAAAAAACTAGGCAATAGAAAACCTAAAATTTTAAATAAATAAAATAATTAAATTAGAGAGGAAATAAGTTTAAAAAATATCATGGTTAACTCCTTATAATTTATGGAGCTCTACCACCAGATCACCGCGAATTAATTTATGGTGGTAGAACGAAAGGGGGTTGACAGACTGGACTCGTAGAACCAGCACGCACAGGGCGTCCCCCTCCCGTCCTACCGCAAAGAAAGGGGACGCAAGGGTCTAACGAATTATAGTAGAACTATAATCCGCTACGAGTTACGGTCTGTCAAAACCGTCTGGCAATGTAGGCCAGCAACGAGATAATAATCGGTGATTTTAATTACGTCAATTTAATATTTAAAATATTTTTGATTTAATAATAAAACTAAATATATTTTTAAAATAATGAAATTAATGTTTATATTTAATTAGAAAAAATAAATAATAAAATAAATTTTCATGGATATGGAAAATTATAATTAATTTAGTTTATATTTAATGCAGACAAATATAAAAGTAATAAAATTATGAAAAAGCTTGTGGTTTTAGTCATGGCCATCTTAAGTTCACAAGTTGGCTGTGCCCAAAAAACTGACAATAAAACAGAAATGAGTATTCAAAATTCAAACTCTATTGTTATTCAACAACTAGAAAAGTTTAAAGCTCAAGATCATTTTGTTGGAGATGGACAACTATATACAGGGGTTCAAAATCCTGCATTACGTATGAGTTTGAATCAAAAAGTGGCTGATGCTGCACAAGCTTTTATTGCTCTCTATCAGCAAAAGAATAAGCCAACAAAGGCAGAACTTTTACATGTTCTTGCTCATGAAATTAGCCAAATCGATCCTGATAAGCTTGATACAGAAGATCGAGAACAAGTGGCAACTACATTTGAAAGTTTTCTCGATATTGTAGGCCTAGAAAGTTCGGAAGGTATTTTAAATAAATGGGTATACGGTGAAGAAATTAGTGAGTTATTAGAGTTAGATAAATATTAAGTTTTGATTCTTTATTCTAAACTTTTAAGCATTTCTTTCGCATCTACATCGCCTGTATTGGCAGCTTGCTGAAACCATTTCTTTGCCATTTCTAAGTTTTTCTGTGTGCCTTCACCATTTAAATACATTTGGGCCAAGTTGTACTGAGCATCGCTTTCATTGTGCTCGGCTGCTTTGGTGTACCACTTCAGTGCCTGCTCATTACTTTGGGTGACGCCGTGACCTTTTTTATATAGTTGAGCTAAATTATATTCTGCGGGTGGATAGCCTTGCTCGGCAGCACGGCTAAACCATTCAAACGCCTTTCCATAGTCTTGCGCAGTTCCTTCACCTCTGTTGTATAACACCCCTAAGTTATATTGCGCTTTCGCATGGTCCTTGGACGCAGCCTTTGTAAAATAATCAAAAGCGCGTTTGGCATCTTTTTCTACCCCCGTGCCTGTGTAATACATCATCCCTAAACTATATTTTGCCCCCATACTTCCATTTTGGTCAGCCGCAGTTAGCCATTTAAATGCTTGTTCATAGTTTTTAACAACACCTTGTTCACCACTTAAAAGCATCATCCCCAAATGATATTGAGCAACAGCTTGTCCTTGCTCTGCACGATATTGAATATCGGCGACACTCGGTTCCGCAAATGCTAAAGAATGAAGTGAGAAAATCACGGTAAATATATAAAAAGCAGACTTTTTTATTTTCATATCTCATCCTGAATTTTATTAATTTAAATATTTATTTTTCTTGCTATCTGATTGATTGTGCATGAAAAATATTAAATTTATCTTGGTGGTTTATAGCACTTTAAAATGAGTGAATTTTACCGATTAAATACCTATTTAATAAGAAATTAACGTAAAACAGCATATTTAGACTAGTTACATTTTGAAAATGAGTATAGATAGACAGATTAGTCTTTTTTTAATTAAAATGCGGCCTAAATATAAGTTTGATTGATAATAAAAATGCAGATGAGTGTGTCGAGTATATTGGAGCGTTTAGGCCTTGTTTCACAAAATCGTGCCGTCCATATCCAATTCTCAAATCAGTCTTTAAACCAGCAAGTTTTCTTACAGCGCATTGAGGGCGAACATACGCTCAACCAAGGCAGCGTTGCTGAGTTGCTGTGTCTGTCGACGAACGCGCATATTGCATTAAAACAATTTATTGGCTGTCAGGTGGCTGTTGATCAGGTGACTGACACAGGTCAGTTTTTTAGAACAACAGGTATTATTACCGAAGCGAATCAGGGGCAAAGCGACGGCTCACTCACCATTTATAACTTAACCTTAAAAGACCCAACTGCGCTCTGGCATAAACGCCGTAATAGCCGCGTGTTTATGAACAAAAGCGTGCGTGATATTAGCGAAATTCTGTTTAAAGAATGGCAAGGAAAAAGCCCACTGTTTGCCTCAAGTCTAACGCTCGACACATCTGGTTTAAGCAAAGACTACGATGTGCGTCCATTTGTGATGCAATCAAACGAAAGCGATTATGACTTTTTAACCCGTCTATGGCGTAGCGAGGGCATTAGCTGGCTAGTTGATGAATCTCAGCTTTTTGTCGCTGACCCGAATGCGTCCATTCAGCCACAAGTCTTGCGCTTAATTGACGATAACCAACACTATCAAGCGCTTGAACGTCGTAGCCTACGCTACCAACGCAGCAGTGCCACAGAACAGTTTGATACCATTACCCAAGTTAAAGCTGAGCGAAGCCTACAGCCGACGTCTGTACATGTGCAACGCTGGCAAGCCGATGCCCTACAACAAGAAGAGGGTAGTGGCAGCGTACAAGGCACCCAAAAGCACAGCGAACACTATGACAATGCCAGCTTAAACCTTGAAGATGCATGGCACGTCAGCCCCGCGTGGATGCAAGACTTAAACGGTGAAGACCAAGCTACAGCTTCAGGCAATAGCCAGATTGAACAGCTTAACCAGCACATTAATGCTTACCATCACCTGAGTTCGAAACAGTTTACCGTTTCAGGCAACGTCCGCGATGCACAGGTCGGTTACTGGTTTGAACTTAATGACCATCCAGAACTCGACCAACATGACAGTTCGGATAAAGAGTTTTTAATCTTAAGCAAGCACTACTATAACCAAAATAATTTACCGAAAGAATTACAACAGCAACTTGAGCGTCTGTTGCCAAAAGATAAGCTCAAAGCAGCCCAACTCGACAGCCAAAATCCTGAGCAGCGCCATTTTGCTGAACTCAATGTGGTTCGACGCAACATTAAAGCTGTCCCTGAATATAGCCCGTTAGAGCACCGACCAGCCGCTTACCCACAGCGCGCTAGAGTGGTTGGGTTAGAAGGCGAAAGCATTCATGTCGACCATTGGGGACGCATTAAAGTTCGCTTCTTGTTTACTCGAGCTGACGACCATAGTCATGACGGTGGAGCAGGCAGTAACGACAATGACACTGACTCGGCTTGGGTCGATGTACTCACCCCGTGGGCAGGTGCAGGTTATGGCGCACGCTTTTTACCACGTGTCGGTGAGATTGTGGTCATCGACTTCTTTGACGGCAATGTTGACCGCCCGTTTGTGGTGGGACGTATTCACGAAGCCGAACGTCACCCAACCCAGTTTGACCAGAAAGGTCAGCTACCCGAGACTAAAAAACTCAGTGGCATCCGCTCAGAAGAAGTCGATGGCAAAGGCTTTAACCAGCTACGTTTTGATGACACCACAGGACAAATCAGTGCCCAGCTACAAAGCAGCCATGCGGCAAGCCAACTCAACCTCGGTAACTTAAGCCATCCAAAAGACAAAGCGGAAAGTGACGGTCGAGGTGAGGGTTTCGAACTCAGAACAGATCAATGGGGCGCAGTTCGAGCTGGAAGTGGCTTACTCGTTAGTACCCATAAACAGGACCAAGCCCAAGGCGTACACCTAGAGGCAGCTGAGGCTAAACAACAAATCGAAGGCGGTCTCAACAATGCCAAGGCACTCAGTGAAGTTGCTAAAAATCAGCAAACTGACCCTTTAGAAAATTTAGAAAACCTAAAATCCTTTATTGAAAAACTTGAGCAGCAAGACAACGCAAAAGCCAAAACGTTTAAAGAGGCGATTATGCTGCTGGCAAGCCCAAATAGCATCGCGCTGAGCAGTAACGAAGATATTCACCTAAGCGCAGATGGCCAGATAAATCAAACTACTGGAGACAGCATTAATCTGTCTACCCAAAAGAACTTGATTGCACATGCCCAAAATAAAATCAGCCTTTTTGCGGCTCAAGAAGGGGCAAGACTCTATGCAGGCAAAGGCAAAGTCGAGATACAAGCGCAAGGTGACGGTGCGGATTTAATCGCCCGTAAAGCTGTTCAGGTGATTTCGACTGAAGACAAAATCGAAGCGACCGCAGCCAAAGAAATTGTACTTACCGCAGGTGGCTCTCAAGTCAAAATTACTGGTTCGGGCATTTTTATGACGACAGGCGGTAAGTTTGAGGTGAAGGCGGGGCAGCATTTGTTTATGGGGGGCGGGAGTGTAAATAGTTCATTACCGTATCTACCCGAACAAGGAAAGCAAAAATATGGTTTATGGTTCGATGTAATGGATAAACAAGGAAATAAACTAAAACCTGGCACGGAATATATTATTTTTGATGAACATGATAAAGAAATTGAGCGGGGTAAGTTAGATAGAACAGGCTTGGTTAAGTTGGAAACAGAAGAGCCGAATAAGCAATATAAAATACATGTGGTGAATTGAAATGGGTAATGTAATAGATGCCAATAAAGATATAAAAAAACAAGCGACTGAATTGTTAAAAAAAGCACATGGAAAAGTAAGTAATGTGCCGCCAGTAATTCCAGTTAAGTTAACAACTTATACTCATAGTTTAACAATCTTCATTGGAGGGGCTGCTGATAAGTATGTATTTACACCCGGAGATGTTCCAGTAGGATGGGGTGATTTTAGGCCTATTGGTCCAACATATTTTGTAGGGAATTATGTTAATAATTATTTTGCAATTATAAAAGGCAATAGTAAAAATGCATTTGTTAAATATTATGGGTATGAAGAGGCATATGTATCTGATACAAGAGAATTAACAGTAAATACAAATAAGGATAAAAAATTAAATGCTTTCAATGATATAAAAACATTTTTAAAAACCTATCCTCAAACACAAGTAAATATTGTTGGTCATAGTTTAGGTGGTTGGAATGCAGCTGGATTAGCTGAAATATTGCATAAGAATAATATTTGTAAGGTTAACGTGCTGATAACTATCGATCCAGTGGGAGAAATATTATCTAAAATTGGTTTGGGGTCTAGAACTAGTATCTATTATAGTAGACCAAAGCCAGTATTTAATCTTTGGATTAGTATAAGTTGTGACCCTAAAAGTTATGAGTGGAACAATGATTTGATTGCAGATTTAGGTGGGCAATGGAGTAGTTATCCCTCTAGTAATAGTTCCTATTACTATGTAACAAGGTATAGCCATGCAGATTTCAGATTGATGATGCAAGAGAAAATTGTTAATAATTTAAGTGTGCAGGATATTTTGTCAAAAGAGTTGAGTAGAATAAAATGAAATATTTTTTATTAACATTGCTTTCTATAACATTGTCAGCATGTAATCCTTTTATAAATAATGAGAAAGCATCTAACAATAATGCAGATATTAAGAGTTTAACTTACTCACGTCTGGATGGTATGAGTGGTGATATTTTTAAATTTAATTTAGAAACAAATGATGATTTAAATAAGATTTATCAAGAGAATAATTATAAATATTCACATTTTAAGTGCGATAAAATTAAAAATTACTTTGTGACAGGAGCTATCTCAGTCGAGGGAGAGAAGTTAAAAAATGGAAAATATACTTCATCTGGGTACTTCAAAGTTTGCGAAGATGAATCAATGAATGTATGTATCGATAAGAATCAATTGGAAAAATTATTAACTAACAATATGTCTTGTAGAGTAGTTTTTGGGGGCTTACTACAAAGTAGTAAAGTTGTAGCAGATAATATTTTAATATCAAAAGAATCTATAAGAAAAGCCAGTTTCCAATAGAGTTTTAAATGAAAAAATTTCTTTAACTATTAGGTCTAATTTTTTTTAGTGGATGTAGTGAAAAAGTTTCAAACTTCACAATAGATCATATTATGAAAAGTAATGAAAAATTAAACTTTGCTATGAAAATTGAAGATAAGGGAGTTTTAAATAAAATAAAAGAATCATCATCAAAAAATTTTATTTGTGAAAATATGATTGATCATCAGCAAACATTAGATGCGGATATCAATAGATTTGAGAGTAACCAAATTGAGGTATCTGTGAAGTTCTGCGCAAATAATGATAATAGAAGCTGTGAACCTATAGATATCAGTTCAGTTAAAAAAATTAATTTAGAATGCCAAGCCATTTTCTCTGCAATGATTGGTAATGTCTCTAAATCAGAAAAATTTCCAATTGTATGGGAAGAAAAATAATTTGTTTAAAAATCTGAAACTTAAATTGATAACTTTAGGTGTTCCGTTGTTACTTATGGCAGGGTGTGGTCACGAATATATAATTAAGCCTGAAAGGCTTCCAGTAGCCTATGTAGGAAAGGTATATAATCAGCAATTGAAAATCACAGGTGGTAGAGTAATACCACAATCTTTTGAAGTTAAAACTAATTACCCCAGTGATATGAATATCTCTATTAGCCCAATAGATGAAAATGAAGCAGATGCTTATAACAATTTAAAAATTTCTGGAGTTCCAAAATATAAGGGTACTTTTACGATTCATATATATGTGGGTTTTTATGCTAGTGGTGATGGGAATTTAGATAAGACCTATGAATTTGTAGTTAAAGAATAAAAGATATTTTTAATAAGAATTGGATATGAAAAAGAATTTATTAATTACCGTACTAATTTTACTTTTTATCATACAGTCTTTATTAAATTATTACTTTTGGAGTCGTACAAAAGCACCCGAAATTCATATTTTAGAGAAACCCTTACGAATAACATCAAATTTCGACAACTATTCACCCTATACAATCCTTCCTGCAGGCACAGTTCTATATGATGATAGTGACTCTCTAAATCGAAGAGTTATGGTCTATTTCAACTTACAAGGTGTAGATTTTAAGTTTGAAAAACAAGATCCGAATATTTTGAAACAACCTAGTGAAGTCAGTGCTATAAGGTCAGCAGACTTGCCAGATTTACTAAAAGAAATTTCTCTGACTAAAAAAGATATTTATCTCATTATTAAATATGATGAAAGTATAAAAGGCTCCGTGCGCTCAATTTTATTTAAAAAATACAAAACTGATCCTTCAGAGTATAAAAAATAATTAAAAAATTATAAATTTTAAAAAACTAGAAGAAGCGTAATTGATTACGCTTCTTCTCTCATCAGAAATAGTTTAAGCAGCTTGAATGGCTTCACCACACAGAGAAACCGTTTCTTGTTTATGCTGGTGTAAGTACCAGAACTGATCCGCAACTGTTTCTGGATGTACCGCGTAGGTTTTATCCTTCGCTTCTGGGGTTCCATCTACAAAACCATTTACAATCACTTGGCTCACATAAACATTTGAGTCAGCAAGACTATGAGCAAGCAAGTTGGTGGCTTTATATTGAGCGGCAGCGGTGGTCGCTAGCGATGAATATTCTTTGGCAACCAAGTCGATGCCTACTGCATCGAAAGCAAAAATTCCGTTTGTCGATAAAATGCTACCGTGGTTCTTCTCTAAATCACCTAAGCAAGCTTGTACCGTCGCAATATAGCTCGAAACACGAATATGAAAGCTTTTAGTAAGCTCTAGCGGATTGGTTTCTAAGATATTTCCTTCAATATCATGGAAAGCGTTCCAATGAATATTTTTAATCTCTCCGAATTGGTCTTTAATACGTTTTACGAGATTTGGTATGTCTTCCAGAACTGCTAAATCACATGTAAAAGCATAAGCTTCTATACCTTGTGTTTTAAGCTCTAGAATGGCTTTCTCGAGTTTTTCAGCATTTCTTGCCACTAACCCGATTTTATAGCCTTCTTTACCAAACTTATGTGCTACGGCTTTGGAAATACCTGTTCCATAACCAAAAATTATAATATTGTTGTTCATTATAAAGTTCCAAAAAACCAATTATTTGGTTAGGAATAGTTTATAATATGTTTTTATAATATATTCAAGTGAAAACATTAAATCTAAAAATAATGCAGAAATAACAAGACAAAAAATGAAAAACACTAATTAAGTCAGTCAGTTTTAAATAGTCTGGATAATCTAGTTTTTATTAAAATTTCACCTTCATGAAAAACTGAGAGCAGTGATTTTCGAATTGCAGAAATGTTTGCTGATGAAATAATTTTTTAATTTGACTTCTCTATTTTCCTAGCCTAAATTAACTGGAATGATCGTTCCTGTTAGGTCTAATTATGCGAACCAAAGAATTTGAAACTGATGAAATTGCTGATGCTGCAATGCAGGTTTTTTGGCGTCGTGGTTATGCTGCAACTTCAGTTCAAGACTTGGTTGATGGTACAGGCTTATCTAGAAGTAGCCTTTATAGTACCTTTCAGAGTAAACAACGGCTTTATCAAAAAGCATTACAACGCTATGAGCTTTTAACCACACTTAATAATGTGGAGTTGTTGGGTGGTTCAGGTTCTCCAAAAGTACTTATTAGGCAATTACTTCTTAATATTGTTGAAGATGAGCTGAACGATTCAGAGCATAAAGGCTGCCTCATCGCAAATGCCTGTTTGGAATTGGCTGGACATGACGAAGATGTCTCCAAATTCGTTATAAGTAATTTACAGAAAATACAGCATGCTTTAGAGAATTTGTTAATTAAAGCTCAACAATCTGGTGAAATTTCTTCTACGCAAAACCCACGTGCATTAGCGAGTTTCTTTGTAAATACTATTCAAGGTTTACGTGTTTTAGGGAAAGGCAGTCCGCTTGAACAAAGAAAGCAATGTTTAATGGATGTGGTCGAAATTGCTTTAAACGTTTTATAAAACTCATTTAAACCTTAACTATTGTTGAGCTGAATAGTTAAGGTTTTTATTTAACTTAAATTGGAATGATCATTCCAGAATGGTGATTTTTAGTTTACACGGAGTACAAATGTCTTCCCATCCTAACGTTATTAAACAAGCTTATAGCTATACAGAGCAGATTAAGTACGCTGCAAGCGAATTTGAGAGTAAACCTTTATGAATATTAAGTGTGATGAAACATCTCCTCAGTTAACCGAAGAGTTTTCTACTCAATTACCGATTTGGAAACTGTTGGCTTTTACAGTTGCAGGCTTTCTAACGATCATGACAGAAACTATGCCAGCAGGGCTGTTGCCCCAAATCAGTCAAGGGCTATATATTTCAGAAGCTTACGCAGGTCAGTTAATAGCAGTATATGCCTTAGGTTCTGTTTTAGCCGCAATACCTCTGATTAGTCTTACTCGTAGTTGGAATCGAAGACCCTTGTTACTCAGTGCTATGGCGGGTTTACTTTTATTTAATGCAATTACTGCTTTATCAAATGATTATATTTTGACTTTGATTGCTCGTTTTATTGCAGGGATGGCCGCGGGTGTTATATGGGGGCTTTTAGCGGGTTATGTAAGACGTATGGTCTCTGTATCGTACCAAGGACGAGCTTTGGCAATTGCTGGGGTTGGGCAGCCAATTGCTTTAGCGATTGGTGTTCCTTTGGGTGCATGGTTAGGAACACTGTTTGAGTGGCGTGGCGTATTTTGGATTATGTCTTTATTGGCATTGTTTTTATTCATCTGGATTCGTTTTAGTATTCCTGATTTTGCTGGACAGTCAGCACAAAAAAGATTGCCCATTTTACAAGTTCTTTTAATGCCAGGCATTAGAGCTATTTTATTCGTTGTTTTTCTTTGGATGTTGGCTCATAACATTCTTTATACCTATATTTCGCCATTTTTGGCCTCGACAGGGCAGGCATACAAAGTTGAGACCATTCTTTTTATGTTCGGCATTTCTTCTATAGTGGGTATTTTGCTTACGGGGATGTTCATCGACCGTTCATTAAGAAAAATAACACTTATCAGTTTATTTATCTTTGCAATCGCAACAGTACTATTAGCAGTTTATAGTTCTTCAAGTTTTGTCGTGGTCATCAGTATAGTGTTATGGGGAGTCACTTTTGGTGGGGCTCCGACCTTATTACAAACAGCCTTGGCAAATACTGCGGGTCACGAAGCGGATTTGGCACAGTCGATGTTGGTCACGGTATTTAATCTTGCGATCGCATTCGGTGGAATGGTGGGTGGAGGCTTGCTTGAAAGTTTTGGCGCGGCTTCTTTTCCATGGTTTATGCTGATTTTTGCCCTTATCGCGTTATCTATCGTTTATCTTGCCCATAAACATGGTTTTATTTCTTCATAAAAGATTTTTGCCCTTCATGGCTATGAAAATGAAGGGTGAGTTACTTTTTATATCCTGATGTACTGCTAATAAAAATAGTTGATGATTTGGTAAAATAAACCGAAAAATACAAATAAAGTGGAATTTAAATTTAACTAATTATAGGTAAATGGGAATATATTCTTTTAAATTTGCCAAATGAAGTAAAAATTACCAAAAATAATGAAAATTCGCTTTTCTTAGAAAAACAATCCCGCAGGGTGCTGGCTAAACTATATCTCAAGGGTGTGATAGGGATCGAAAAGAGTAGCATGCACCAAAACGTATAACGTTAGTGTGTACTCACCCAAAAGGTCTCGATTCGGCTTAGGACGCTATAGATCAAAAGTTTATAGGCACAAGGTTATAACTTACAAAGTTATGATTGTTGAAGTAAACCATAGATGTTTTCCCTTGACACCCTAAAAAATTCTCCATAATAAAAATGATACTTTATAAGAATATAATTCATATATAAGCCTTATTTTTCTGCGCTACCTCCTGACATGCAAATCTCATCATATGAAGCCTGTGATGTCTGTCTCTCGAAAAATAGTACCAGCGCCTTTACAGATTTTAGGCTAGATTACTATTTTTATTTACGATGTGGTCAGCCAAAATTGTTTATATAATGATCTTATTATCATAATAACGAGCTGAATAATATGGAGAATAAAAATCAGTGTCGGCAATGCGCCGTTTGTGGAAAGAGCTTTCCCTTAAAAGATCTGGTGTCTGGTGAAGTCATTCGTAATGTGATCAGTGATGAAATTATAAAAGATCACCCAGACTGGACTTACTCAAGCTTTATTTGTCGGGCCGATCTGGCAGATTATCGAATTAAATATGTGCAGTCTCTATTACGTTCAGAAAAGGGTGAACTCTCTAATTTAGAAAATGAAGTCATTGGTAGTATGCAACGCCATGAGTTGATTAGCCGAAATACCGAATCAGATTTTGATCAAAACTGGACATTTGGAGAAAAGCTAGCAGATAAGATCGCAACCTTTGGTGGTAGCTGGGCTTTCCTGATTTGTTTTGCTCTATTTTTGACAGGTTGGATTATTTTAAACACAGTTGTGATGGTAGTACGTCCTGTGGACCCGTATCCTTTTATTTTGCTGAATCTGGTTCTGTCATGCTTAGCTGCAATTCAAGCGCCTATTATTATGATGAGTCAAAATCGCCAAGAAGCCAAAGACCGCTTACGTTCCCAACATGATTATCAAATTAATTTAAAAGCTGAGCTTGAAATTCGCCACTTGCATGAAAAAATGGATCACCTTTTGTCGCATCAGTGGGAAAGGCTTGCGCATATTCAAGAAATTCAGCTTGATCTTTTAGCCGAAATGAATAAAAAACGATAAAGATTTTCCGAGTTTCACGTGGAACATGGGTAGAGCGCTATAGATTATTTTGCGATAGATCTGAAATTTCTTTATGATTTGCCACCATGCTCCATTGCTGCTTCTACGACCATGCCTTTAAACGACGACTTTGTTTACGCTCCACCACAAGATCCGCTTTCAGTTTTATTTGAAGATGATGATTTAATTGTGGTTGATAAACCTGCGGGTTTGTTGTCGGTCATGGGACGTTTACCTGAGCATCATGATAGTGCTTATTTACGGGTGCTGGAAAAATTCCCTTTGGCTAAGGTCACACATCGTTTAGACATGGCAACCTCGGGTTTACTTATGTTTGCCAAGCACCGTGATGTAGAAGTCGCGGTAAGTAAAATGTTTCAGGCCAGAACAGTCAAAAAACACTATATTGCTTTGGTACAAGGCCAAGTCGCACAAGAGGGTAGTGTTGAAGTTCCTCTCATTACCGACTGGGAAAATCGCCCAAGACAAATTGTACATTTTGAATTAGGCAAACACGCTAAAACCTTGTTTCAGCCTTTGGTTTATGATGAAAATACTGATCAAAGTCGAGTATTACTTGAACCAGTAACAGGGCGTTCGCATCAGCTACGCGTGCACATGATGCATATTGGCCATCCGATTATGGGTGACAAGCTTTATCACCCTGAACCTAAACGTTTTTATTTAAACCGTATGGCATTACATGCTGCATATTTAGCTTTTCAGCATCCATTGAAAGGCACAGATGTGGTGATTGAGTCGCAAGTGCCTTTTTAAAAGTTATACAATTAAAAAAATTAATTTGATGCAATTGGGAACGGAATATATACCCAAATTGCAATAAAAGTCGGGTATTCTTGATGTCGAATAATATTAATACTGCGACAACAACAAGGATCACTTTATGACTCGTGACTACGAACAATTTCCAGATGACGATAACGGCAACGTACTTTGGCAAATGGCTGAAGATGGGGATGATTTAACCGAGCTGCATGAAATTGAATTTTCTATTGCTTTTCAAGATCAGAAAAATGCAGAGCAATGTGCACTCTATTTGCTTTACCAAGAACAAAAAGTTTCACTTTTCCAAGATGATTCTGTTGAGCCAAATGAATGGGTGATTACCATCTTTGTCAACATGGAACCTGAGTATTCAGATATTGTTGATTTAGAGCAATGGTTTGCCAGTATCGCTGAGAAATTTCAAGGCGAATATGATGGATGGGGCTGTATGGCTTATGTCTTCGAGGAAGGCGATGACGAAGATGACCTGTTACAGTAAGGTCTAAAATAAAGAGTAGGAGATAAATATGAACTTATCTCAAAAACAAATTGCAGTACGGTTTTTAGAGCTTGCTGCAGCTGGTGAAGTTGATGAAGCCTATAGCAATTACACTGCGCCGAACTTCAAGCATCACAACCCTTATTTTGCAGGTGATGCGACTTCTTTGAAGGAAGGCATGCGTGAAAGTGCAATTGAAACTCCTAACAAAGTCTTTGATGTTCAACATGTCATTGAAGAGGGTGATTTGGTTGCTGTGCATTCAAAACTTGAAATGCAAATGAACGGCTTAACCACCTTGGCCGTGGTTCATATTTGTCGTTTTGAAAAGGGCAAAATTGCTGAGTTTTGGGATATCGGTCAAGTACAGCCCGACCCCCTCATCAATGAAAATGGTATGTTTTAATGAAAAGCCCGAAAATAATTCGGGCTTTTTTATTTATGGATGAATTAAAACTTCCATTGTGCCGAGATTGAAGCATTAAGTGGTTCACCTGGTTGAACCCACAAATCGCTATAGCTTGAAACATAGTAAGTTTTATCAAACAGGTTGTTTACGTTTAGCTGATAGCGTAAACGGTCAGATGGGGCATAGTAGCCATTTAAGTTTACGAGGGTATAGCTTGGTAAATTAAAGCCATTATCAAGGTTATGTCCGCTGCGCTCGCCAACATAGGTAAGGTTGGCACCTACGCCTGCTTTTCGTGGGCCTTCTTGTAGAAACTCATAATTGGTACTTACAGCGCCTTGGTGTTTTGGAACATTGCTTAGACGAGCGCCTTTTGCCAAGTCTTGGTCTTTTTCAATTTGAGCATCGGTATAGCTATAGTTGGCATTGACGAACCAGCGGTCATTGATCTGGCTATTTAAGTCAAACTCAATTCCTTTACTGCTCACTTCACCTGCTGCGGTTTGAAAGTTACTGTCGATTGGGTCTGTCGTTAGCACGTTTTGCTTTTTCATTTTAAACAAAGCGAGACTCAGTACACTTTGGTCATTTATTTTATATTTAGTGCCAACTTCATAGCTTTCGCCTTTTTCAGGGGCAAAAGTCTGACCATTTCGATTCATATCACTATTCATGGCAAATGAGCGGCCATAGTTTGTATAAAAAGCCCATTGGTCAGAGGCTTTAAAATTTACTCCGAAACGCGGACTATTCTGGTGAAGGGTCTGGTTGCTTTCAGTCTGAGTTAGGTGATTCTTAAAATCTTGTTCGACCCGATCAAAACGGTTGCCGAAAAGCACACTCCACTGATCATTGAAAAAAATCTGGTCTTGTACATTCAGTGCAAAGTAACGCTGCTGTTCTTTGGTGTTGGTAAACGGTGCTAAGTTTGGTAAATATTTGCCATATTCAGGTTGGTAAATATCAATTGTGTTTGGTGAGCCTGTGCTATGGTTGCGACGAAGTTGGTTTTGTTTATAGTCGAGTTGACCAAGCTCGGTTGAAAGTAAAATTTCATGACGAGCCCACGAAGTATCAATCTTGCCAAGTAACTCTGTCTGAGCCAGAACATCTTCACTTGTATAATCACGATAGCGACGTTGACGCTCTAAAGTACGTCCATCGGCTTGCATACGACGAGGCTCAGTTGCAAAGCCGACCATTTTGGCGTCTTTATAGCTGACAGCACTGTTTAGCTTCCAGTCCGGGTTAAATTCGTGACTTAGACGTAATTGGTAAAAGTAATCTTTTATTTTCAAATCGCCATCGTCAGGTTCACCTGTAAAGGTTTTCGGGTCCATCACAAACTGGTGATTGACTGTGCTAACGCCACGGTCAAAGGTTCCTTTATGCTCTGTAAATTCACTGTCAAAGTCGAGTTGAGTTTGGTCAGAAATTTTCCATGTGAGCTGTGGTGAAAAGAACCAACGTTCACTGCTGACATGGTCGCGGAAGCTTTGATTATCTTCGTGAGCCACCGCTAAACGATAAGCCAGTTCATCGTTTATAGGGGCAGTATGTTCCAGACTAATTCGATATTGTTCTTGGGTATTGGCGCGTAGATTAAGTTCACTTTCGCTTTCCCACAGTGGTTTTTTACTATTGAGATTGAGTAAACCCCCTGTTTCGCCGCGACCATATAAAGCTGCCATTGGTCCTTTTAAAAACTCTAAAGATTCAATGTTCACTACATCTTTTGGCGCATTAATCCCTCGGTTTACACTTAAACCGTTTCGAATCATAGCCGCACCTAAATTGGGGTCGGTACTAAAACCACGGAAAGAATAGTTATCCCAAAAACCACCACCAAAACTATTTTGATGAAAAACTCCGCTCACCAAGCTTAATGCGTCATCAATCCGTTGAACGTCTTGTTGTTCCATTATTTGTTTAGAAAGATAAGCACGGTTAAAAGGGACATCTAAAACATCGTGAGTAAATTTAGTCGCCGAGCTATTTTGGCTCACATCTTCTCGGGTGCTTTCAGCCTGAACACGTATGGTCTCCAGTACCGTTGATGTTTCTTCTCCCCAAGTGAGTGTCGATATAAATGATAGACCTAACGAAGACAACAATCCTAATTTGTGTCGCATAAATAATCAGCCATAAAAGACAAAAGGAATTAAATGTAATAGTATAACGTTACATTATTTTGTTGATTACCGCTATGTCTATAGAAAAGAATATTGAACGTTTACAGTCGATTGATGCATTGCGTGGTCTGGTCATCATCATTATGTTGCTCGACCATGTAAGAGAAACTTTCTATTTACATAAACAAGTTACCGATCCAATGGACGTAACAGTAACAGAACCAGCATTATTTGGCAGTCGATTATTGGCACATATTTGCGCTCCGGTTTTTGTACTTTTAACGGGTATTTCTGCATTTTTATTTCAATCAAAAAAACAAGACTTACAGCAAACACGTGCTTTTCTATTAAAACGCGGCTTATTTTTGATTTTGTTAGAGCTTACCCTTGTGAATTTTGCATGGACAGCAACTTTTCCACCCGAAGTCATTTATTTACAGGTGATTTGGGCGATAGGTATTAGCATGGTGGTGCTAGCGTGCTGTGTAAGTTTGCCTTTGCCAGTTCTTGCTGGTGTAGCTTTGGTCATTATTTTGGGGCACAACCTGCTAGATTCTGTGCACTTCTCACAAGGCATCCTACAGAATATATGGTTTGTCTTACATGAACGTGGTTGGATTGAGTTTGCGGGTATCAAGCTTCGTACAAGTTACCCTGTTTTACCTTGGATTGGGGTGATTTTATTAGGCTACGTTTTAGGTCAGTTCTTTAGTTCAAAATATACAGCAAAGCAAAGAGGCCGCGCTTTACTCAGCCTTGGTTTAGCAAGTATTGGGCTATTTGTTTTATTGCGTTTTATCAACGTCTATGGGGACCAGCCGTGGCAACATTTTGAGTCATTACAACTGAGCCTTATGAGCTTTTTTAATCTCACCAAGTATCCACCATCTTTACTATTTATTTTACTGAATGTTGGAATTGGTTTGCTTGTGCTCCTTGCTTTTGAACGTATGCAGCAGCACTCATTTTTAAAACCATTAGTGGTATTTGGCTCGGTGCCTATGTTCTTTTACTTATTGCATTTATATGTGCTGAAACTGATCTATGTGTTTGCGCTAAGTATGTGGGGAGCTAATTATGGAAATTACTTGTCGGTCAACCATGTATGGATGCTGTGGTTAATTACGATTGTGCTGTCTTTTGCACTCTACCCAGCGGTTAAGTGGTTCTCGAAGTTCAAACATCAAAATAAACATATTTCGATTTTAAAATATTTCTAATTTCCAGAATGAGGGTAAAGCGAGTTTAGAGAGAAATCGCTTTACTTGCTTACATCTAGATATAGAGTTTCTTTCACTTCTTCCATGACCACATAACTGTGTGACGATGCCGACGCGGGGAGTTTCTTTAACAGATCTCCCAATAAGCGGCGGTATGCACTCATTTCTTTTAAGCGAGCTTTTACAAGATAGTCAAATTCGCCTGAAATGAGGTGACATTCGAGTACTTCAGGAATCTCAACTAAGTCTCTGGCCACTTGATCAAATACATCACCAGATTTGGCAGATAATTTAATTTCTAAAAAGACCAGCAGGTTACGGTCCACGTAAGCTGGGTTTAGCCGTGCGTAATAACCCATGATAATGCCATCGCGCTCAAGGCGTTTTACACGCTCTGAACAAGGGGTGGTAGACAGGTTGACTCTCGATGCCAATTCACTAATCGCAATTCGTCCTTCGCGCTGCAAAATATCCAGAATCATGCGATCTATACGATCTAAGGGGCGCATAGATATTTCCTCTTTTTTTAAAATTCTCGCGAGAAAAACATAAATTTACCTAGATTATAGCCTGAAAAACAGTGAAATAAACTATTGAGGCAGAAATATACTAGTGAAATAAACTGGTGTGCGTGAGGGAATGGAAATGCGCGTAATTGTTTTAGGTAGCGGCGTTATTGGAGTGGCAAGTGCCTATTATCTAGCTCAACAAGGAGCTGAGGTCACTGTTCTTGATCGCCAGTCAGGTCCTGCTGAAGAGACAAGTTTTGGTAACGCAGGGCAAATTTCGCCTGGGTATTCGACCCCTTGGGCAGCACCAGGAATTCCTTTTAAAGCTGTGAAATGGATGTTCCAACATCACGCACCGCTTGCGATTAATTTAGATGGCAGTATGTGGCAGTTACAGTGGATGGCGCAAATGCTGAAAAACTGTAATCCGCAAAGTTATGCTGTAAACAAAGAACGTATGATGCGCGTGGCTGAATACAGCCGTGACTGCTTACGTGAACTCAGAAAAGATACAGGAATTAATTACGAAAACCGTGCAAAAGGCACGTTGCAGTTATTCCGCAAAGAAGCACAAATGGAAGCGGTTCAACGCGACATTAGCGTGCTTGAAGAGTGCGGCGTAAGCTACGAATTATTAAATGGCAACGAACTTGGTCGTGTAGAACCAGCATTGACAAATGCGCAAGATAAACTTGTTGGTGGTTTACACTTACCAAATGACGAGACAGGTGACTGTTATTTATTTACCAATGCTTTAGCTCAAATTGCCAAAGAGTTAGGGGTTAACTTCCAGTTCAACCAGAACGTAGAAAAATTAATTGTTGAAGGCGATGAAATTAAGGGCGTTCAGGTCAATGGTAAGGTCTTAACCGCAGATCGTTATGTCCTAGCATTTGGTAGCTATTCACGTGATTTCTTGAAACCACTTGATCTACAGTTGCCTGTATATCCTGTGAAAGGTTACTCGTTGACGATTCCAATTGTTGACCCTGCTTTTGCTCCGCAATCTACAGTGCTGGATGAAACCTACAAAATTGCGATTACTCGTTTTGACCAACGTATTCGCGTAGGTGGAATGGCAGAGTTAAGTGGCTTTAACTTAGGTCTGAATGAAGACCGCCGTGCAACTTTGCAAATGGTGACTCAGGACTTGTTCCCGGGCGGTGATATGGCACAGGCGTCTTTCTGGACAGGTTTACGTCCAATGACTCCAGACAGTACCCCAATTATTGGTGCGACTCGCTTTAAAAATCTGTTCTTGAATACAGGTCACGGTACTTTAGGCTGGACAATGGCATGTGGTTCAGGAAAATTAATCAGTGACATCGTATTGAATCATAAGACTGATATCAGTACCGATGGTCTTTCAATTCAGCGTTATTCACACGCGCATGCTGCATAACGGATGTTAGGGAAGTCATCATGCCTCGTCCTATTACCGCAGTCATCCACCGTCAAGCCTTACAAAATAACTTGGCGGTGGTACGCAAGGCTATGCCAGACAGTAAGGTCTTTGCCGTTGTAAAAGCCAATGCTTACGGACACGGAATTGAACGTGTTTATGAGGCATTTAAAGCAGCAGATGGCTTTGCCTTACTTGATCTTGATGAAGCAAAACGAATTCGCGCTCTAGGTTGGACAGGTCCGATCTTGTTGCTCGAAGGGATTTTCTCTCCTCAAGATCTATTTGATTGTGTGCAATATCAACTCAGTTTCACCATTCATAGTGAAGTGCAAATTGAGTGGGTTGAAAAGCATCCTTATCCTGCTCAATTTGATGTTTGCCTAAAAATGAACAGTGGTATGAACCGTCTCGGTTTTAAACCACAGCACTATGTTCAGGCTTGGGAATGTTTAAACAATTTGGCGAACGTGTCTAAGATTACCCACATGATGCATTTTTCAGATGCAGATGGCGATCGTTTCGGCCAGAAGGGTATCGATTATCAAATTACTGCATTTGAAGAAATTATTAAAGATTTACCGGGTGAAAGGTCGGTAAGTAATAGCGCGGCAATTCTGCGTTATCAAGACCAGCTCAAATCAGACTATGCACGTAGCGGCATCATGCTCTATGGCAGCTCGCCAGACTACCCGACGCATAGTATTGCGGATTGGGGCTTACAACCGACCATGAGCTTACGCAGTGAAATTATTTCTGTTCAACATTTAGAACCGAATGAAAGCGTAGGTTATGGCTCAAACTTTGTCGCAGAGCAGCCCATGACGATTGGGATTGTGGCTTGCGGCTATGCCGATGGTTATCAGCGTATTTCTCCAACAGGAACGCCTGTTTTAGTGGACTCTGTTCGCACTCGCACAATTGGCCGTGTCAGCATGGATATGTTGGCAGTCGATTTAACGGGTATTGAGAATGCCAACGTCGGCAGTGAAGTCGTGCTCTGGGGCCAATCAAGTACAGGTGTCGTTTTGCCTATTGATGATGTCGCAATTTCTTCCGGTACGGTGGGCTATGAACTGATGTGTGCCGTCACCGCCCGTGTTCAATTTATTAATCAGGTATAAGGAAATCCGAATGTCTAATTCAGATATACAAAAGATCAATACTAACGAAGTCATGAGCGCCGTGACTGTTTTTAACAAAGTGGTTTATCTGTCAGGTCAGGTCCCTAAAAATACCGAGCAAGACGTGGCAGGCCAAACTCGTGAAATTCTTGCAACGATTGATGAACTGTTGGCATTAGCCAATACAGATAAATCTCGCTTGCTCTCTGCGCAGCTCTATTTAAAAAATCTTTCTGACTTTTCAACTGTAAATGCAATTTGGGTTGACTGGTTAAAAGGGTGTGTTGCTCCATCACGTGCCACAATTCAGGCCGATTTGGTCAATCCTGACTGGCTCATTGAAATTGCCGTGACGGCAGCACAAAAGTAATTCGTTTTTACTCCAAAAATGATGATGTATCTAACAGAAGGAAGATAGATACGGTTTATCCAGTCATTTCTGGTGAACAGATTCAGTGACCTATGGCATACGGTTCGATTTTCGCCATAGGTTGCTGATCTTAACAAAGGAATTCAAAAAGGAATTTTAATATGACAACGGCTCGTCATTCAGATACGGAAAATTCTCCTGATCATCTGCAACGAAAACTGTCTAACCGTCATTTACAACTGATTGCAATTGGCGGTGCAATTGGAACCGGCCTATTTATGGGTTCGGGCAAAACCATCTCCCTCGCTGGTCCTTCAATTCTTTTAATCTATATGATTATTGGAGGAATGTTCTTTTTCTTAATGCGTGCAATGGGCGAGTTGCTCCTTGCAAATCTGCATTACAAATCTTTTGTTGATATGGCTCATGACTTAATTGGTCCTTGGGCCGGTTATTATTTGGGCTGGACTTATTGGTTAGGCTGGGTACTGGTGGGTATTGCGGACCTTTCAGCGGTTATTAACTATTTGAGCTTCTGGCTACCCGATGGCACGAGCTTTTCACCAACGCAACAAGCCATGATTAGTGCAGGTTGTGTGCTGTTTGTCATGGGTCTTAACCTACTGACTGTACGCCTATTTGGTGAAATTGAATTTTGGTTTGCACTCATTAAGATTTTAGCCATTATTGGCCTGATCGGAGTGGGTGGCTATATGATTTTCAGTCATTTCCAAGCTCCGCAAGGCGCTGTTGCAAGCATTAGCAATGTTTGGTCACATGGCGGTTTATTCCCAAAAGGTACAGAAGGCTTCTTGGCAGGATTCCAGATTGCCGTGTTTGCTTTTGTCGGGGTTGAACTAGTTGGTACAACGGCTGCTGAAACCAAAGATCCAGAGAAGAATTTACCGAAAGCAATTAACGCGATTCCTGTACGTATTATTTTGTTCTATGTACTAGCACTCTTTATTGTGATGTCAGTAACGCCTTGGGACCATATTCGTGCAGATAAAAGTCCGTTTGTTGAGTTGTTCTTAAATGCGGGTATTCCTGTTTCAGCCATCATCATGAACTTGGTGGTGCTATCTTCGGTGATGTCTTCAATGAACAGCGGTGTGTTTTCAACCAGCCGTATGCTGTTCGGTTTATCAAAAGATGGTCAGGCTCCGGGTGCATTTGGTCGATTATCAAAACGTGCAGTACCTTCAAATGGTTTGATTTTCTCGTGTATTTTCATTATGGGCGGGGCAGTGCTTCAGTACTTTGTTCCAAACACGATGGAAGCATTTACTTTGGCAAGTTCACTCTGTGTGATTCTATTCATTAGTGTCTGGAGTCTTATCATGGTGTGCTATTTACGCTATCGTAAATTACGTCCTGAATTACATGAAAAATCGACTTTCAAAATGCCGGGTGGCATTTGGATGAGCTATATCGTTTTGGCATTTATGCTTTTCACTTTAGTTATCTTGGCACTTGAGCCAGATACATTGAAAGCACTCTATGTCAGTCCAGTATGGTTAGTTATCTTAGGTGTCACCTATCATGTGCTCTATAAACCACGCATGAAAAAACTAGGACGCGAACTCGTCAACGATCATTAAGTTTTATTAAAAGCCAATCAAACATGATTGGCTTTTTTTATTTTCTTTCGATTTTTTATCGGAATAATGTTGTTTATTTTTAACTCAATAGAGCAGTTTAGAGGGGGGCGTAAAAGCGACATCTAGCATTATCACATGCTACACTCCGGCTAATCTGGAGAATCCAGATATGTTAATTAAAATTGCCGTGAAGGCAGTACATAAATAATGTGACTTAAAAAAACAGGACAAACGATTTATCAATTAAGGAAAAAATATACTTGAACATCTTGTCCTGAGGTATAGACTCAGCAACCCACGATATACGGTTCGTTTTTCTCCCTATAGGTTGCTGATTTTAAGTTAAGCAAAATATAAAAAGGACTTCTAATATGACAATGGTTCATCATCCAGATGAGGCAGGCTCCCCTGATCATTTACAACG
>Ga0209370_1000331_pt1 | contig 76347 bp, 82 predicted proteins | sample AgamicAtPrz_FD_187164 | JGI IMG/M metagenome (GOLD analysis project Ga0209370, IMG submission 187164) | Agave microbial communities from Guanajuato, Mexico - At.P.rz (SPAdes) (version 2) | ecosystem: Host-associated > Plants > Phyllosphere > Phylloplane/Leaf | place: Guanajuato, Mexico...
CCACACACCGGATTGACAGCTTAGTTAGAGGTGCAGTTTACAATTGCCTGGAAGCATGCATCTCCCTTCGAGTTGTTCGGTAACGAAATGATGAACCGGTTATTATCAGGGTCCAGCACCATTGAATCTGGTGAGTTGTGGTTAGATCCACTTGACCAACCTCTTAACCCATATGAACCACCAATAGCCACTGTTCCCGTTGGACAATAGGCATAAATTGTTGCGTGATTCACGCATGATGTTTCGCCATAAATAGTCTGCATTTTTATTTTTGATGCACCTGACCACACGCCGGATTGACAGAAATATTAGTGGCACTATCATCCCCAGCTTTTGGGGTAAACACATGCTGAGAAAACGCCTAAAAAACATGCAACTATCCACGGCGTTGGATAAGTATTATGAAACGGTATCTCGTTATAAACGAGGTGCATCCCAGGAGTTTTATCGGGTCAATGTCATAAAAAGACAACCACTGGCTCAAATGATGATGGATAAAATATCCTCAGTAGATATTGCGGATTATAGAGATAAGCGATTATCAGATGTAAATCCGAAAACAGGGAAACGAATAAGCGGCAATACTGTTCGGTTAGAGATGGCTTTGCTGTCAAATTTATTTAGCATCGCCCGCATCGAATGGGGAACCTGTAGAAGTAACCCAGTTGAGCTTGTACGTAAACCGAAACCGTCACCCGGGCGCGAACGCCGATTATCCAAAAAGGAAGAACGACAGCTTAGTGATTATTTTAGGAGTAAAAGTACAGAGCTGTATTGCATATTTCAGTTAGCACTGGAAACAGCTATGCGTCAGGGCGAAATTCTTTCGCTAAAATGGGCTAACATTAGCTCTGATTACAGTCAGGCTTTCCTTCCCGAGACTAAAAACGGTCATGCCCGAACTGTACCTTTTACAAAAAGGGCAAGAGACATTCTTAAAACGATGACGCCATTTATATCAGAGCGAGAAACAGTATTTACGTATTCTTCAAATGGTTTCAAATCAGCCTGGCGCAAAGCTGTTTTAAGTTTAGACATAAATAATTTGCATTTTCACGACTTAAGGCATGAAGCTATTTCGCGCCTCTACGAATTAGGAACGCTAACGGATTTAGAAATAAGTGCTATCTCAGGACACAGAACGCTTACCATGCTTAAAAGATATGCACATATTAAGACAACGTATTTAGTCAAAAAGCTAAATACGAAAAAGAAAAAAGGAAATACACCTGACCTCTTTATGCCATACCCAGCAAAAGTTTCCTGCTATGAAAATGGCACGGTTGAGCTACATTTCCCAGATTTTGAGGAACTTAACGTAATCGGAAAAACGTACGAAGAAACGGTATCTTATGCTTCAGCAGCGCTTCTGAGAGAGCTGGCCATCCGATTAAAACAAGGGCATTTCATACCATTCCCTAGCAACGTAATCCCGGATGACCATACGTATACCGTTATTTCTCCCGTCTAAATCGAAGCTGGCGCCAGCCGGCTTCTTTAATCATCAGTCCAAACTCTAACCCTTTATATTCCACCCGGCCGGTTTGTTCGGCTCTATTCATCATTTTCTCGAGAATGACCTATGAAACGACACGTACTCGCGGCGCTGCTGCCTCTGTTGCTTGCTGGTTGTCAAACAGCCTCTGAGGTTGATTGCAAACCAGCCATCCCAAACAGTAATTTACAAGCCAATGCCAACGCCAGTCAGGCAGGCATGACGACATTATTGAAGTCTGGCGCCATTAATCAGAAAGCCTTCCAGTTAGGAAATGGAATAACTGCCAATAGTCAACGAATCAGCATTGAATGGGATGGTGATGCAGTTGAGTTGTTAAATACCCTCGCCAGACAACGTGGTTATCGATTTGTCTATACCGGCACCCGGCTGCCGCTTCCTGTCAATGTTCATGTGAATAATATGACGTTTGAGCAGGTTCTCGATCTCGTTCGTGTCCAGACTGGCTGGCGAGCAAAATTAGTTCAGGAAGGCGTTGAGTTACGGCTTTACTTTACTCTCCCGGATAAAGGGGGTCGTCTCGCATGAAACAATTCGCACTGGCAGGCCTTATGCTGTTCTGTGCTTTGTCGGCTTATGCAGATGAGATGGATGCTCCTCCCGGAGATATTTCCTCTTATTTGAATCCTGAGATAAACGATTTCAATGGCCTCAGCGAAACCGTGTGGCAGATGCTGAATGATGCCGGCCGAACGATCGGATTCCAGGGCGGAAAGGCGCAACGTTCATACGAACTCAGGCAAGCTCTTATCACAAGGGACGATATCCTGAGTAAAACTTATGACTTTCGTCCTCTGATAAGTCGCCAGGGATACTTACCACCGGTCATCGCAACATCAACCGACCTTGCCCATATCACTGCAGATCAAATCCGTACGGCTTTCAGAACCTACAACATCATTGTACCGGCTCGGTTCGTTAGCAACCCTCCCGGCTGGCGTTCATACCTTTTACTGGGACTTTCAGGTAAACGCATTGATGCCCCGGATGCTGCTGTTCGGCCAAAAAACAGCAAAGAGAAAGCCGTGTGGGAGGAAGCGATTCGCAAGGGGTGGGAAGAAGGACGCCAAAGCGCAGATCGCGCGCTGGAAGCAAACTTTAACCGTCTTACCCGCGATTATACCGGCATGCTCCGTTACTCCACGCTTCTTCAGCAGGGCATTATCCAGGCACCAGACATCAAAGAAACCCAGCAAAGTGTAACCGGCACCAGGGATGAGTTGATGATCGGTGACAAAGTGAAACGCATTCAGGACCCGGCTGGTTTTGTTGTTGATAAGAACCGCTGGAAGCCCTCAGTTCGTAAGGAACCACAATGACATTCCCTTCATTCGACTTCCATGCGCATGGCGGCATTACGGGAGATGGTCTGAGATCATTTCTCGTCCATTGCGCCAAAAACAACGTGTCCGATATTTTTCTGCAAGGTGGCGGACCGTTGGTTGTGGATTTGCATGGCCGCAAAATTCGCGCCAGCGAGTTTCGTATTGAACCGCCTCAGTTAACCCGGTTAATGGATGACGTCTTTTCGGAGCAGATCAAGGGAGACCTGAAGGCGGGAAAAGGGGTTGATAGAGCACTGCAGTTGACCGGCGATATGTATAAGCGCTACGGACTGGAACGCGGTGAAAGCCAGCGCTTTCGCTGTAATTTTGTCCAGGCAACGATCGGCGATTACGACACGGTACCGGCACTGACTCTAAGGACGATCCCAACGGTCATACCGGAGCTCGAAGCGTTGGGACTTGAAGATGATTTGTTACCTTGTCTGATGCCTCACAATGGGCTTGCTTTGATCACCGGCGAAACCGGGTCCGGAAAATCCACCCTTATGGCGTCGATTTATCAGTATATCGCTCATAACGATCCCGACCGCAAGATAGTCACAGCAGAAGACCCAATCGAGTTCCTGCTGAACTTCCCCAAAGCGATACTGATGCCTGAGCAGTCACAAATCGGTCGCGACGTGTCGTCATTCGCGGAACACCTTCGTCTGACGTTGCGCCGCGCGCCTGGCGTGATTGGCGTAGGTGAGATTCGTGACCTTGAGACACTGAGCGGCGCTATTGTGAATGGACAGTCAGGACACTTCTGTTTGTCTACTATGCACACAAACTCTCCAGGCGAAACCATTCCCCGCGCACTGATGCTGGTACCTGAAAATCAGCGTGAAGCGATGGCATGGAATTTACTCAGTAACCTGCGGTATGTCGTTACTCAACGCCTGCTCCGGACAACAGACGGCAAACGCCAGTCGATAAGGGAATATCTCGTTTTCGATGATGAGGTAAAAATCGAACTCGGCAAATTGAAACACACTCAGTGGCGTACGTGGATCGATAACCACCTGAGCGAGCGCGGTGAGCGAATGAGTGATAAAGCCTGGGCTCTTTTTCAGAGTGGGCGTATCAGCGAAAAAGAGCTACTCACTGTCATTTCCCAACGTGAATTAGACAGGAGGGCAGCGATGTGAAAACGAGCCAATGGCGAGACGCCGGGCGACGGCTTGAAATTGCGGGTGTGCCGGTCGTTCTCTTCTCATTGTATGCCGCATGGTTTCAGTGGCCAGAAACAACAACGTTCTACATCGTCACCGGCATCATTCTTTTTTTCCGCATCCTCTCCTTCTTCGGTTTCACCATCACCATTTTGTGGCAACGCCTTCTCCGCCTGCTGCGGGGCCTTCGACTGACGGGTCGTCCGTGGTGGTACCGCAAGTTCTTTGAGTAACGAGGAACAAAACAATGCAAAAACGCACTTACCTGGCCATTACCATGGAAGCAAAAAAGGAAGCCCTGCGCGCTGCAGGCCGGCTTCCTGACGGAGATTACGACACAGTACCGGCACTGAGGCTAAGGACCATCCCAACGGTCATACCGGAGCTCGAAACGTTGGGGCTTGAGGATGATTTGCTGTCTTGCCTGATGCCTCACAATGGGCTTGGGTTGATCACCGGCCCAACCGGGTCAGGTAAATCCACCCTTATGGCGTCGATTTATCAGTATATCGCTCATAACGATCCCGACCGCAAGATAGTCACAGCAGAAGACCAAATCGAGTTCCTGCTGAACTTCCCTAACGCGATACTGATGCCTGAGCAGTCACAAATCGGTCGCGACGTGTCGTCATTCGCGGAACATCTTCGTCTGACGTTGCGCCGCGTGCCTGGCGTGATTGGCGTAGGTGAGATTCGTGACCTTGAGACACTGAGCGGCGCTATCGTGAATGGTCAGTCTGGGCACTTCTGTTTATCCACTATGCACGCTAACTCTCCAGGCGAAACCATTCCCCGCGCACTGATGCTGGTACCTGAAAATCAGCGTGAAGCGATGGCATGGAATTTACTCAGTAACCTGCGGTATGTCGTTACTCAACGCCTGCTCCGGACAACAGACGGCAAACGCCAGTCGATAAGGGAATATCTCGTTTTCGATGATGAGGTAAAAATCGAACTCGGCAAATTGAAACACACTCAGTGGCGTACGTGGATCGATAACCACCTGAGCGAGCGCGGTGAGCGAATGAGTGATAAAGCCTGGGCTCTTTTTCAGAGTGGGCGTATCAGCGAAAAAGAGCTACTCACTGTCATTTCCCAACGTGAATTAGACAGGAGGGCAGCGATGTGAAAACGAGCCAATGGCGAGACGCCGGGCGACGGCTTGAAATTGCGGGTGTGCCGGTCGTTCTCTTCTCATTGTATGCCGCATGGTTTCAGTGGCCAGAAACAACAACGTTCTACATCGTCACCGGCATCATTCTTTTTTTCCGCATCCTCTCCTTCTTCGGTTTCACCATCACCATTTTGTGGCAACGCCTTCTCCGCCTGCTGCGGGGCCTTCGACTGACGGGTCGTCCGTGGTGGTACCGCAAGTTCTTTGAGTAACGAGGAACAAAACAATGCAAAAACGCACTTACCTGGCCATTACCAAGGAAGCGAAAAAGGAAGCCCTGCGCGCTGCAGGCCGGCTTCCTGACGGAGATTACGCTCTCGAATATGACAGATCGCAAAAAGTATGGTTTGCGAAAGCCGAGGCAGATCTTGAAAAAGTTAAGGCCTGGCTACCTGAAAATATCGTTACAGGCCAATCCAGCACTGTCACCGAAAATTTATCGCCTGCAGAAGAGTTCGCCCAGAAACTGGAGGATGCCGGTTTTATTCTTCCGGATAACGGTTTGCCGGAAATGGACGGAAAACGGCACAGGGTCGCAACAGAGGGAGATAAACCCGGGACCAAATCTGGTATCTACCAAGGTTATCTGGATGGCCGCCCTGCTGGCTGGTACCAGAATCATCGTTCCAGTGAGGGGAAGGTAAACTGGACCTCGACGGGTACATACCAGTATGACCCGGTAGAAGCCATTAAACAGCGGGCACTCGCTGCACAGAAGCGCTGGGACAGAGAGATTAAAGCGCATGATGATTATGCTCGCATCGCTAAAACACTCTCAAGCCAGTGGTCGAAAATGCCGGATGCGCCAGACACCCATGCGTATCTTGCCCGTAAAGGGGTTACCGCCAGTGCAGGGGTAAAACTGGATAAGTACGATAACCTTGTCATTCCACTTCGTAACACTGATAGCGAGCTGCGGTCGCTGCAGTACATCAAACCGGACGGCACAAAAAACCTGAAAAAGGGTGCTGAGAAGACAGGGAATTACTTTGTCGTTGGGGGGGAGCTGAATCCGCAAGTTCCTCTTCTTTACGCAGAAGGATATGCCACCGCGGCAAGCCTCCATCAGGCCACCGGTATGCCGGTAATAATGACGGTTGACGCTGGCAACATGGTGACAGTGTCACGCAAGCTTAGTGAATTGTATCCCGATTCTGCGCACATCATTTTAGGTGAAGATGACTTCACAAAAGATGATAACAAAGGCCTCAATAAAGCCCGCGAGGCCGCAGAAGCTATCGGTGGCACTTACATCATCCCGCAGTTCACCGAAAGCGAACGTACCCTTGCTTTTGCCGGCGCGGGTTCATTCAGTGATTTTAATGACATTCACGCCTCCCGCGGTATCGATGCCGTTCGCGATCAACTTGCGCCTGTGCTCGACCCGTTGCTTCCTGACTGGCGTCAGGCCTTTAATGAGAATAACTCTATGCCAGACAATCAAATCTTACCGGAGCCAACAACAGTGCATGACGCTGGCTCTGCACAAGAAGAGGTAGACCTTTCAGAATATGCAGACTTCATGAGCCAGGCGCCTGCCAGCCCTGTACCCGAAGACAGCATTCCTGGTAACACCCACGCAGAATCTGTTACTGAACCAGGCCTGACCGCGGATACAGTTACGGTATCGCCGGCAACAGAGACCTCGCCAGAATCAACAGCGCAACCCTCAGAGCATAACGGCCATGTACCTGTTCCTGATGCTGAACAGCTCAAACCAGAAGTCGAACCGATTGATAAGCCGGTGCAACCTGCAGAGGTTGTTGAACCTCTTCAGCCAGTCGCTCCTGAGCCTGCACCAGAAGCGGCTGTGCAGGTGCCCGCACCAGGTGTGGTTGAAGCTTCAGAAACAGAGTCAGTCGTTAAACCGAAAGAACCTGTATCAAACGAGCCTGTGAATTCTGATACCACTGAGCCTGAGATTATGGCGCCCGCCGGCGACAGTGAACCAGCGGCAGCCGAAAATGGGTTTAGCTTTACCTTTGGGCGCCATGCGGGTGATATAAGCCCGGGCGATGACCCTACACCTCTAATAAATCTTGATGAGCTGCTTCAGGGGCTGACAAGCCGTCAGGAAGGCAGAACCTGGATTTATTCGCTCGATGGACAGGATGCTTTCCGCGATTACGGCGACCGCATTGTAATGGCCACTCCCGAAGCCAGCGAGAATGACCGAATGATCCTCGCGGCGCTGCTTTCAGCCAAAGCGAATCAACGTGGTGCAGTTGAAATTACGGGCAGTGACGAATTTATTCAGCGAACTATGGGGCTGATCGCTGATCACAACATCGATGTCCATTTCAAAAATCCTCAGCAGCGTGAGCAATTTGAGGCGCTACTGAAAGCCCGGGCCGAGAATACCGTCCCGCAAAATGGTCTGAATATCGGTCCTGAATCAGGTCCTGAAACCTCAGCGCCTGTATCGCCGTCACCTGGTCCTGGTGTAGCGGAACCAGCAGTATCGGATAGTAGTGCCAGGCCGAAAGAAGCAACGGAGCAGGCAGTCACACCGGAATTAAGCGTCCTGGATAAAGAAACCTTGCGCACAGGCCTGACTGGAAAACTGCTCGATGCCGGAAAGGCACCGTATAAGTTTGATAAATCGAACTCCGAAAGCTTTTACGTGCAGATGCGTACCAAAAGCGGCAACAAAACGTACTGGGGCGTCGAGCTGGAGCAGGCGTTAAAGGACAGCGGTAATCAGCCTGGCGATATGGTCAAACTGCAGTATCTCGGGAAGAAGGCTGTCACCGTCAATGTGCCGGTGAAAGATGCTGAGGGCAATGTGACAGGTTTTGAACGACTTGATACGCATCGTAACCACTGGACAGTAACCCCTGCCCTCGACAACCAGCTCCTGGTAGCAGACAAGCATGCAGTGGCGCCGGCGGAACTGGCCGCATACGACGGCAATGCGTTCTGGAAACTGCAGCAGCAGATTATTCAGAATAACAATCTGCCACTTTCTGCTCCTGCACCCAGCGGACATGGATTGCTCTACACCAGTCCTGATGGAAAGGGTCAGATTGCGCCTGAGGTACCGCCAGTAAACGCCCCCGTTCCGAATCATTCTAAAGCTGCAGGTTCTGTAGTGATGGCGGCGCTGGATGATAAGGGTGAGCTACTGGCGCATCTGGTGAAAGGCCACGGGGATTATCTGCAGGGGGTTATTCGTCATGAAGGTGAATTGAAAAATGTCCTTGCGCGAATCTGCACGACAGAGAAAGGCAATACGTATCTTGCCTTAAACAGCGTACAGGACAACGGCAAACTCCAGCTGATTGGCCACGCTTCAGCAGTTAACACGCTCAGGAACGCGGAAGTGAACTACGACACTTTTGCATTTCAGATGAAGGGCAAGGAGGAGCACAAATTTGCGGTTCCCCTGATATCTCCAGAAAAGATCCCGCCGGCACTGCACAGCAAACTGGGTTTCTCGCAGGCATATGCGCCACCTAAATCCGAGGAGCCGGTTCAGACACCTCATGTACAGGCTAAGCCGGCTATTCAACCACAACCGATGTGAGGTCATCATGCACAACATACGTCGCACCCTTTTATCCACATTAATCTGCCTGGCGTGCATCCCTTTTGCTGATGCAGCGTCCTGCAGAGCGGGTACTGCTGCGCAGGCAGGAAGTCAGGCCGGTTACAACCGGGCTAAAGAAGCAGCCGAGGCATGGTCGCAGCGGCAAAATAATGTTTCCGCATCACTCGGGGATTGCCTGGGAAATATTTCAACGACGATTACAGCGCCAACATTCCCCAATCTGGCCGATGCCTTAAACCAGATCGGCCAGAAAATTTGCTCTGCAGCGCGCGATAAAATTAATGACTATGTTCCCTCAACAATCGACCCATGGGGTGATTTGCCTTCAACTGCAAGTTTATCGTCTTACAGCTCATACATCCCGGCCACTCAGTCCCGTTCTGCCGTTCAGCTGCAGGCAACACCGCAACCAGCTGCAGGTGATTCAGGGACAGGCTCATCATCCTTCATATCCCTGAACTGATGGAAGACACGCAGAAATGAAAAAGAAATCAGCCTCCCAAAAGGAGGCTTCTCCTGTGGTAGATGAAGCCCAGCGCAAATCTGACGACTCGATGATTCCATTTATGGATGCACTGGAGTTACAGCAAAAAAACATGCTTAACGCTGGCTTCGCCCGGAAAGCACTCCAGGTTGCGCTTATCGCCTGTACGGTAAGCGCTCTCCAGTTTCCTGTTAACGCCTGGCTGGTCTACAAGGTGGCTAACCCGCCCACAAAATACTTTGCGACCAATAAGGGTAGCGTTTTGAAGCAGGTTCCCACTGATGAGCCTGCTTACAAAGATGACGATGTAATCGACTTTGGCGATAAGCTCATACGTTCAGCGTTCCAGCTCGACTTTAAGAACTACCGGACGCAAATAAGCGATCAGCAACAGAAATTCTCTGAGGAAGGTTTCGCCAGCTACTACAACGCGCTGACGAATTCGAATCTGTTCTCCAAGGTGAAAACTGAAAAAATGCTGATGTCTGCAAACGTCACCCGCAAAGGGATGATTTACCGGCGTGGCCAGGAAAGCAAAAACGGACCGTATATGTGGGATATTCAGTACCCGGTCACTCTGAGCCTTGACGGTCAAACCAGAAGCTTACCTTCGCAAAACTTCATCTTCATCGTTCGCATCCAGCGCACGGATGTCTCGCTCAAGCCAGAGGGTATTGAAGCAGTGTCAATTATCACCCGAGACGCTGGCTAACTTTATTCAGGTAAAAAAATGAAATATTTGATTATTCCGGCTGTAGCGATCGCGCTATCAGCTGCACCTGCGCTTGCCGCTGACTGGGCCCCAGCCCAAACAGGAAACACCCCGACAACCGAGTTACCAGCTGCACCTGCGCCAACAACACCAACAGCCCAGACCAACAACCAGCCACCGCAGGAAAACGTTCAGACAGATATAACAGCACCTCTTCGACAGTCCGCGCCGCCAGCTCCCCCTACCTCAGCTCAAGCCTGGGCAATGAGCCAGGCTAATCCACTAGGGGATCAGCAGGGGATTGAAATGGTTGGTGAAGTCATGGACGGTGCTAGTCGTGGCCGCGCCTGGCAGGCTGCTGATATCGTCCCCCGGATCTCAACACTAACCATTAACCTGTCACCCGGCGCTTCTTTACCTGTGTTAAGGACCACAACATTTCAGGCCAGTACAGTCATGTTCACTGACAACACTGGCGCGCCCTGGCCACTGGCTGCCCCGCCTTACAACGGGAATTCAACGGGTTTTGCGGTCAATTTCATTCCTGAAAGTAGTGTGATGACCGTACAGGCCAAACGTTTATATGATCGTGGAAATGTAACGGTCTATTTGAAAGGTCTGGCGGTACCGATAATTATCGACCTGAACAGCGGTGAGGCCAGCAACCAGGCGAAATCACGCGTAATAGACAGTCGTCTGGATCTTCGTATCCCTCAGCGCGGGCCACAGGCTAAAAAACTTCCTACCGGACAGACGAAAATTGGCCTGAATAATCCAACACTTCAGGCGTTTCTCGACGGCGTGCCACCAAAAGAAGCGCGCCGGCTAAAAACACAGGGTGAGTTACCTGATACACAGGTATGGCAGATGGGTGACGATCTCTATATCCGCACACGCAGCGAAATTCGCGATGAATTTGAGCTGACACAGGCTTCCGGCGATGGAACCTGGCTCTATAAATTACCTCTCACGCCTGAGGTTGCCTTTTCCCGCGCCGGCAAAACTGTCTATTTATCAATTTCTCTGGAGTAATTATGGGAGCAGATAAAGACGTCGGCCGGGACGTCAAAAAAACCGGCATTATCTTCGTCACTGTTATTTTTGTGATACTTGCGGTTGGGTTCCTGTTGGTTTCGTGGATGAGCGCACCACAGTCGGTATCCAAAATCAATGTGGATAAAGCTGCAGGCGGTTCAGGAAAAGCAGCTCCGGAAACGCCGCAGTACCATAAAATTCTTCGTGAGAACAACGAAGCTGGGGCAAAACAGGCCCAGGCCGCAAACTCCAGCTTCATTGCATCAATTGGTTCCGGCACTGTACGTCAGGTTCCCCCAATAGATGCGACCCCAGCTCCGCCGCCCGTGCCTAAGCCAGCTCCAGAAGCTCAGTATGCTCAGCAGCAACATGTGCCCCAGCAAAGTCTTGACCCTGATCGTAAAAAAGCACTTGAGGCCTTGTTGAAAGAACTCGTAGCACAGCGGGTTGCTCCCACGGGCGAACTGGCAGGTGTCGCCGGCAATATGACCGTAACCGCAGGGGCACAGGCGGGAAATGCCGGAGAGAGCAGAGCCGTTAACGCCTATTCAGGATGGACTGAAAGTCTGGCACCAGTAACTGTGCAGCCGGCATCTTACAACTCTGGCCAGAATGCTAATCGTGTTTTAATCCCCATGGGAAGTCGCCCCGGGGCGGTGATTGATACTGAGATTGACTCCGACAATACCAATTCGGATGTACTGGCTCATATCCCGGCCGGCCCTTATCAAGGGGCTCAGTTGGTGGCCAGAGGAATTCAGCTTGCAGGAGACGGGGTTAAGATCCATTTCACCCAGATGACCTGGAACGGAGACACATGGCGCGTCGATATTTCGGCAGCTATGCCTGATACGCTTCGCTCTTCCGTTGCCTCGAGCGTGAATAATCGATACGGCACCCGAGTTATATTGCCGGCAATCGCTCATGGTCTTGGGCTTGGTGGACAGCTCTATGCCAGCGCCAACACTCAGATACTGAGTAATAATTACAGCCAAATCGAGGGCCGTGTTGGCATGCCGAATGGTGAAGCTGTCGCTGGTACGATTTTAGGCGGTGCTGCCCAACAGGCAGGACAGGTGATTGCAAACGATGCTCAGAAGTTACCTGTGAAGCAGGTGATTGTCGATCGTGGCCAACCTGTAGCGCTTCTCTTCATGTCTGCTGTGACTGAAAACGACCGAGTCACCAACTCTACCCCAACCATCACAAACACAGGTACCCGCCAGCCCTCAGCTGGGTCCTTACTGCCTGCAGCTCAACCCTAAGGGACCATCATGAAAGATAGTTTTTTTGATCCGGACCTGGAGCCGGAGGATTCCGCATTACCTGAAGTTAATGCCGTTCCCGAAAATGAGAAGGAGTCCCAATCAGACAAGGCGCCGGCAAAAGAAGCACCTGCAGCACCTAAATGGGGGCTGTGGGGTTATGACCTTAAAACGCTATTGCTTGCCGGCGCTGCCGTGATTGCACTTCTGGCGTATGCGTTTTGGCCAGATGAACCGCCAGCCCGGGCGCTTATTCCTGATGCACCCACACCTGCTCAGCAGGAGGTGAACACAGGGCAAGAGCTCAATGCCCCAGGTAAACAGGACAGCAATCTGAATTCAGCTGCTCCTGATGAATTGACAGAGCCGATGCCATCCCAGCCACAGCCTGAAGACACTGATCGGGAGCTTACCGGAACGACAGGGTCCTTCGATAACAAGAAGGTCAGTGAGCTTAAGGAGTACGGCGAAGCCAACCGGCAGGCAATAACACTCCTGAATGACAGGGTAAGGGATAGCGAAAAACGCCTGGCTGATATCGAGGCAAAGTTAAACAGCCTCAGTACAAAGCAGGCGTCTGCACCTCAGAAGGGCACCACCACTACGACCGCTCACCGCGTGAAAAACGTATCAGCAGCCGGCAATAGCGGCCTGAAAGGCTGGCGCATTAACACCGTATATCCGGGGATGGCCTGGATAACCCATAACGGTAGTACATGGTCCGTCCAGCCCGGGGATCAGGTAAATGGCCTGACAATCCGCAGCATTGATGCTGAGCGTCGAATCGTCGTAACCAGTAAAGGCGTAATTCGCCAGGGGGATTAATGGACGCTATCCAAATCCTAGTCCACGTAGCTGACAACCTAAAGACCAGCGGCATACGTCTCATTCTGGCGTTGGGGTTATTTTTTGGTGCCCTGGGCTGTCTGGCCACCCTGGTATCGGTCGTCAAGCGCTCCCGCAGCGGTAAGCCGGCAAACGGCATGAAAGCCCTGGCGTCATTTTGTCTGGGCGGCGCTCTCATCGCCATGCAGCAAATGATGAACAAAGCGGCTCACACGCTGAGTTTCGGAGATGTGTCATTCGATGCCATCGCCTATGCCCCCGAATCAATGGGGCAGGCGAAACTGGCCATCGATGCCGTCTTAACGCTTCTGCGTGTGGTCGGGGTTTTATTTTTTTATATGGGGATTAGACGAGCCAGAAGGTCCCTGGTTGATGGCCATACCGGCTTGTCAGCCCGTGAAGATGTTTCCACCGGAATAGTTATGGGAGTTGTTGGCATCCTGCTGGCGTGTAATCCCGAACTACTTAATGCACTGCAAAAAACACTGGGTTTAACCTGGAATTAATTCAACAACAAAGAGGTAGTAATAATGCGTAATTTCACTCTGTTCGTTTCCGTTCGTATCCTGATGGCGCTGTCTTCACTGCGCGCACGATTAGGAGCGGTCCTTACTGTATTGCTTGGGCCGCTAACCTTACCCGCGTATGCAGACGATGATCTTTTCGGCATGTTTGACGGTGTGGCGGACAGCGCAGATAGCTCAGGAAAAAGTATCCTCAAACTTTCCAAGTTCGGTGGGATTGGGTGCGTGGCAATTGGGGTTATTCTCTGGGTCGCTAAAAAGAAAAACCCTCAGATTGGTTGGGGATGGGTGCTGACCTTCATGGGTGCAGGCTTCGTCATGATTGCTCTCGACCAGTTCATCAAAAAAGGTCAAACGACTATCAAACTGAATCCAGTAGACGTCGGCTAAATCCTGAAACTATCGCTCCGGCCGTGCGCCGGAGCTTCACTCACTAATCCGGAGGAATACCTTTACCCATGAACATCGAAATTTATTATTCAGAAGCGCATGACCGTATTTACGCTGCCGAAAAAGGAACAAAACAAGAAACAGACGTAACAGAGCAAGTAGTCAGAGCCGTCATGGGGCAAATTGGTGGTGTTGGTTATAAAATCCCGGTTCAGAGTCAGGGAAAAATCGTAGCTGAAATAGGGATGTTCCTGCCGGAGCTGCCTGAATGCTAAAACTTCATGAGAGGTTATACACGATATGCCCCATTGAAATTGAGGCATGTTTAGACGAAGAAAAAGATAATAAGCCGGATTCCCTGCTTATTAAGCCGCCTGAAAATGTGGCCTTTTGTTCAATCGTCGAACCCATTAGTGAGGGATTTCACTTCTGCGGGATCACGCGCGATGCATACGGTAACGATAATGAAATTTATCTTCTGCCAATAAATCGCCTTTCCGAACAGCTGATGGAACTACGTTCTTCAGCAGTTGATAACGAGCTTATAGAGCTTTTACTTAAGCGCTGCCGGCGATGGCTGCGTATGGATCTGGAATATCTGCGTTTAACGTTCCCGGTTAAACAGGAAACGTTCGATGTGGGTCAACAAATCTGGGGCCATGATATTGCGGCCCCCTCACCTGTTTTAACGCAGCGCGCACACCGACTCACAGGCGGAAAATGTGTCATCTGCGAGTATCACAGCCGACATAACACACTCTTTTTCAGAGATGGCAATCCGGATAATCAAGATGATGCAAATCTTGGCGTTGTTTGCCCGATTTGTGCGTGCAGTCGCCGTCTTAACAGTTTGGGGGCGAATGACGGTGTGATGGTTTATCTGCCTGAACTAAAACCTGAAGATCTCAGCCTCTTGTTAAGAACGGTAATCACTGCGCGGAGGCATGGAGATGATCGCCAGAAAAAGGGAGCCACAGCAGTTCTACACTGGCTAACTGAGCATCGAAAAGAAGCAGAGTCTTTCTGGGGTACGAGTCATCCAGGAGAGTTTGGGCAGGCGCTTATACAGGTTCCCCAGGAGAAAACAGAAGAGCTACAACAGCGATTAAGACACATCGCTCTTATTCCAAACCCCGACATCTTTAACGATCACATTGAAAATCAGGCAGTTAAGCCAACAGCCTGGCAATCTCTGCTAAAAGAATATCGCAGTCATCCCTGACCGCCCACCTGAGAGTAACTCCATGAAAAATCCTTTAGTCTCTGCGCTTAAATGCGTTGAAGAGGCGTTGGCCTACGCCTCTCGATATGCATTGGGACATGACTTCACCCGCTACTGCGACTTACGCACGACCATAGGACTGACCGACGATGACAAAAAACGCCGGCCGGAGATGAACGCCCCCTATATCTTCCTGACTGAACAAGGGCATTACGCCAGTGTCTTTGAGGTGGAGGGGACCTACTGCCAGTTTAATGAGCAGGAGGCTTTAACAGAGGAAGAAAAGCGAGATCCCTCTCTGTTCAGTAATTACATCGACCGCCTTCAGAACCTCCTGAACAGTGAATTCAAGAATGTTGGCCATAAGCTGAGCTTTGTCTTTGAAAAGGACCCTGATAAAGCCGAAGAAGAGTTGCGAAAACTACTGGCTCACCAGTATCGATCACTCAAACGTATGGGGCTTGATTTAACCGATATACTTGACGAGCGAATTGAAAAAATGGTGCCGTTTGTGGCCCGTGAGCGCGCATTTTTGGTGGTATACACCGCGCGTGAGGCGTTAGCCCCGACGGAAATAAAAGATGAGGAAAAAAGAAGAGAGACGATACTTAAAAACACTCCGGGTGCCCGTTATGGCCAAAATCCGGCATTCCAGGAACTGGAAGGTTTAAAAATCCGCCACGATACGTTCGTCAGCACTCTGGAAAACCAGTTTGGTAAGGGTGATTTCGGCACGCGTATTCGGTTAATGAATGCCCGTGAGCTTGGCTTTCATCTACGTGAGGAAGCAGAGAGAAATAGCACCTCATCGACATGGCGACCTTTTCTGCCCGGAGACATTAAATGGCCTCACGGATTGCCGAAAGGTGATGATCATTCTTCCCTGCTTGCCCCTCATCTTAACTACCAGTTGTTTAACAGTAAGCCTGAAGTTGAAGGTGATTTCATCCGTCTCGACGGTTTATGGCACTCAACTTTAGCCGTATCGCTCGGACCGCAGCAGCCTGAAACCTTCAGCCAGCTTTTCAGCAAAATGAGTCGCACCCTTCCCTGGCGTATACGAATGGATTTGATGCCTAACGGTCTCAACGTCCTGGGTGGGAAAAAAATGGTGCTGAGTATGGCTGCGCTCCTGCCGCCTATTCGGCCTATCTACAACTCAGTTCAGTGGCTCGAAAATGCCGGCAAATCAGAGCCGGTATGTGTAATGACTATCTGCGCATCAACCTGGGGACGCACAAAAGAGATTGTTAAACGAAACAGAACTCTTCTGAAGAAGGGTCTTCAGTCATGGGGTATTTGCGAGGTTACAGATACATTTGGCGATCCTGTTCGCGCCTGGGTATCAACGATGGTCGGTGCCAATGCACTGAGTATTCCATCATTAATGTTTCCTCCACTTTCAGAAGCTCTGGCGCTTCTGCCATTGCAGCGACCGGCAACCCCCTGGGCTGATGACGCCAGCATTATTTTTGGCACACCTGACGGCAAACCTTTCCCGGTCAAGCTTGCGAGTAACCTACAGACCAAATTTACTGAGATCGTGGCTGGGGAACCGGGAACCGGTAAATCTGTCGCGCTGGGTTCGTTAAGTGAAGCGATTCTGTTTTCCGGTCAAAATAGCCTGCCGTTTTTATCTTACATAGATAAAGGGTTCTCGGCGCAAGGGCTGGTCAGGCTGATTCGTGACGCCCTTCCATCTCACCGGAAGCATGAAGTGGTTGGTCTGATTCTGGAAAACAGCCGTGAATATTGCAAAAACCCTTTTGACGTCCAGCTGGGAATGAAATATCCACTGACTCCTGAGAAAGAATATCTGGTCAATATTTGCGAGACCCTCTGTGTCAATCCGGAGACTGGTAACCCTCCTAATGCTCAGGATTGTCGCCAGATTCTCAGTAAGGTCATTGATAAAGCCTATGAATTTAATGCTGATAAACAACCTGTTTTTTATGCACAGACACTCGAACCGGAAGTAGATGAAGCCCTGGATAAAACGGGGATACGCCACGAATACGATGAGACGTGGTGGAGTAAAGCTACATGGTACGAAGTTCGCGATTTACTTTTTAATAAAGGAGAGATCAAAGCTGCGACGAGAGCACATTACCAGGCAATGCCTGAGCTGAGCGACCTGCAGCTTTATCTCAATGACGAAGACGTCAAATCCCAGTATGGAGAGATCACGCGCCAGGGTAGTGGTGAAACACTGCTTTCGTACATTGGTCGCTGTCTGGGTGACGCATTAAGTTCCTACAAAATGCTTGCCGGCAGAACGGTATTTGAACTTAATCCGGATACCCGTGTTATCGCAATCGACCTTAACAATGTCGTTGGTGGTAAAACCCGAGCCGGGCAAGTTAAAACTGGTCTCATGTATCTCTATGCTGGCCAGCTGGCCGCCGGGCACTTTGAGCTGCCTCAGTACCGCAACGAGCTCATGAGTCATTTGCCTGAAGCATACCGTCCTTTCCATCACGAACGTCTTGTTCAGCTGGCGCAGGAGGTTAAAACCAAAATCTACGACGAGCTGCATAATGCGAAGGATATCCCCTTCATTATGAACAAGCTGGTTACTCAGGATCTTGAAAACCGTAAATTCTTTATCCGCACCGTTTTAAGCTCTCAATACCTGAACCACTTCCCGCACGAAATACTGAAGTCTGCAAACAGCCTGTACCTGATGCAGGTCAGTCATGAAGATTTACCGCTCCTGACTGAGCATTTTGGTGTGCCGGCGCATACGGCTCAGGCTTTCCGGTATATCGGCTCGGGTGCATCTCCTGACGGCAGCGGAACCCACTTCCTCGCAGTATTCCGGCTCAAAACAGGGCGTGTGGTACAGATACTCAAAAATACCCTTGGCCCTAAAGAACTCTGGGCGCTGAACTCCACGCCGAAAGATGCCGCGCTACGTGATCAGCTGTACGAAATGCTTGATGGCCGCACCGCTCGCTCAATTCTTGCCGACGCCTTCCCTACGGGTAGCGCGGTTAAATTGATCGAATTACGCCAGAAAGAAGCGAAAGAGACAGACCACGGCAACGTGATTAACAGACTGGCCAGCGAGCTGATCGCCGCCCGCAGCCTGCAAATCTGATTCAGGAAACTCTATGAAGATAAAACTTTTGGCGGCCGTAACAGGCAGCCTGATGCTATCCAGCTTCACGGCATCCGCTTATACGGTCAACGTTAACAGCAGCATACCAATCACGACACAGGTTGTGCCTCAACTCTCAACGGCTAACGCGACGTTGGGCACTATTCTCACCACCAACCAACAAATAGGAGGGGCGATTAGCTCAGGTAATGACAAGATTGCCGCAATGATTCAGCAATCTACCGAGAACATGCAACAGTACGCGACGTATGCCCAACAGATTAAGAATCTGGAGGACGCCAGGCGCAGTTACACCGTTCCTGACTCGATCTGCAGCGAATCATCGTCGGGCCAGGCAACACAAATTTCTCGTCAGGCTGGGGCTAAACAGGCGAGCCTGTCCCGCGGGGGGGGCGTTAACAGTTCCTCAGTAAAAAAAGCCCTTTCATCAAAACCTGATGCGCCAGAGAAGGACCTGTTTGCCACCGCTGACATCCATCGCAACTACTGCACTAAAGAGGACGCTGATGCCTGGGGTGACCTCTGTAACGGCGTATCCGATCTGCCCGGAGGCGATAAACAAATCCGCTCATTACTGGCTGGCGCCGGCCCGGAGGATAAAGCCCCGGAGCTCACATTTAGTCAGGAGCAAACCGACGCTGCAATGATGTACCTGAAAAACTCATCGCGCCGTAGTGTGGGAAGAGCGCTGAAAAAAGGTGAAGTCAAAACCGACAGCGGTCGCCAGTACATAGGAATGATGACAGAACACGATTCGATCCAAAGCGCTGCTGAACAGCCTCAGCTGGCCATGGTTGCGGCCAGCCAGCCAAACGAAGCAACGAAAGATGTACTGGCAGAAACCCTGCAAACGCCATCCAGCAAAGCATGGTATGACGCGAACGCCTCTGAAGAGGCAAAGCGTACCGGCATGATGTCTCTGCGTGAATTTGAGTCCTTCGAAGTCAACCGTCGCTATGCCAATACCGATTACCAGACCGACCTGCAGGGGATGGATGGTGATAACCTGGTACGCGAATCCATCCGTGTCCAGAGTCTTCAGAACGCTCTTCTTCTGGGTATTAAACAGCAGCTGCATGAGAACGCTATCCTGATCGGGCAACAGCTCAGCTTACAGGGCGCTCAATACTATGAACCACGTCTGGCGCAGAAACTGCAACAGGCTACTGCAGGGGCAACTCGTCAATGAAGAAAATTGGGAAAAAAGCATGGTTCACCGCCAACCTCGTCCTCCCGCTATGGGAGGCAGGTCGCATGGTTCACGCTGCCCGATACGCAGCAGAGAAAAATGCAGAGCGATTTCGCCGCCTAAAACCGGAATCAGCCAAAAAAGAAACTGAGACGCTCAGTTTTGATGAGGCCGTAGCCGCCAGCGGCCAGAGCCGTGAGTCGTTGATACGGCGATATCTGCTGGCTAAACGGATCTGGTTAATGATGTTCTTCATGACGGTCGGGGTTTTGATGCTACTCCCGATCGTGACCCTGGCATCCGGGCTCCCTGTGTATGGGGTATTCCTGTTTCGGTTACTGAGCATGATGTTCATGCTGGCCGCGTTTGCCAGCATGCTGTTCGTAAACGCGATGAAAAATCAGTTTCGAATATGGCAACTGCTTAACAAGGAGTTAGGCCCGTTTACCCAGTGGCGAACCTCGCAAGCATGGATTAAAGACGTATTCACCTGGCGTTCCCCTGCCTGATTTCATCTGTGCCGTCCTACGGACGCGCATTCTGCTCGTTTTGGAAAAACTCTATGAAAAGACTGCTTCTGTTACTGGCCGCTCTCGGAGCGGTCAGTTTGTCGTTGCCAGCTTTTGCAGACAGTATCAATTACGACACTATTACCGGCGCCGCGACACGCAACTCTGACCTGTCTCGTCAGTTGCTTATCATGGTGTTTGGCGATGTTGTAAATAATCCTCTGCAACCGCAAAACGTCAGCTTTATAGGCCTGTTATATGGTGTCTTTAACGCCATTATCGCGGGTCTCGCATTTATCTGGTTTATGGCGATCACACTGCGTGCCACCGTATTGACCGGCAATCGCGGGAGAGTATTTGGACAGGGGAATACAATGATGGCGCCGGTGTCCTCACTGGCTGGCTTCATGGCCCTGGTACCAACGCCTTCCGGATGGTCCATATCCAATCTGGCATTCTTGTGGATGGCCTCGATTATGGGTGTTGGCAGCGCCAACCTCCTTACCGACAAGGCTGCTGATGCAATCATGGATGGTCAGTCCCTGATAATGCAACCCGTCGCCGGTGAGACCATCACTGCTGCACGCGGTGTATTTGATATGTATCTGTGCAAGGCTGCGTTAAACACTGAACAGGCTGAAATGCACCAGGTTGGGAGCAGCAATACGCCCGCAATGTCAGAGCAGCGCTCATCCAATGGCCGCGAGATTCGTATTACGAACGGCAGCGCTATATGTGGAAGCGCAAAGCTTCCAGAAACCAAAGACAGTGACTCATGGTTCTCCTTTAGCGTACCGATAAATTCCGGGCCACTTGAAAATGCTCAGATAAGCGCGTTTTCCGAGATCAATAATACACTCTCCAGTAGTGCCGAAAATTTTGTGAGCGCGTGGAAAAGCTACCAGGATGGCGGTCAGTCCAAACTTCCTGATGTAGAAGCAGAAATCCAACAAGCTGCACGACGCTATGAAGACACCATAACCGCGGCCGCATCGAGCGTGGATAATGAAGGAACAATTCGCAATGAACTTGCTAATTACCTGAAACAAAGCGGTTGGATTGCTCTCGGTGCCTGGTATCAGTCTTTTGCCACAGCAAATCAGAAAGTAAACTCAATTGCCCACAAAAGCCCTGTCGTTACCGGTCAGTCAAATATTGGGGAGGTCGGCGTAGGAAAGCTTCTTCAAGAGATACGTACCGCGCTTGCTTCACAAAGAAAGAACTCAAGCTATACGCCTCCGCTTGGTTCAGTTAATGCATCTGGCAATGACAATATTGATGACGTACAAACTGCAAACGACGCGCTAACCAAAGTCATGTCCAATGGACAGTGGTTAACCAGCGAAATAATCCAGAACGTAATGCAAGATGGTCCTGACTCGTCTACACAGGTCAATCCTTTACTCAAAATGAAGGCGATTGGAGATTATACGTTAACTGGAGCACAACTCACCTTCACCGCCTTTACTGCAGCGAAAGCGGCCGTTGATTGGGCCTCCGCTGACGGGAACGGAATTGCGAAGATAATTAACACTGTTTCTGGTGTTGGTTATATAGCTAAAAGCATAATGAGCTCAGTTTCCCCTGTGGTGTACTTCATTCTCTTCATACTACTGAGCGTGGGGTTTTCTCTTTCGATATTCCTGCCATTCATACCGTTGATATATTGGATCACAGCCTGTACATCCTGGCTTGGTAGCGTGCTAATCGGTACAACTGCAGGGTCTCTGTGGGCCGCTACCCATATTGGGACGGAAGAGGATAAAGGTAGTCGCGCTAATTATGGCTATATCTTCCTCATAGATGCGGCTATTCGTCCATCCCTTATGGTGTTTGGGTTCTTCTTTGCAAGCCTCGTAGTTGTTGCCATAGGTACGCTTCTGAACATGCTAATTACCCCAGCCCTCGCAAACGTGCAGGCTGATTCAGTAACCGGTCTGGCAAGTATCATCGGGATTTTGATGATCTATGCTCGTCTTTGTACCACGTTGGTTTCGTCAGCATTTAGCCTTCAGGTTTATTTACCGGATTACGTGATAGCCTGGCTTGGAGGACGGGAAGCAGCTCAAATGATGAAAGGTGCCGTTGAATCAACCCGCAGTATGTTTGCAGGATTTGGCGGTAAAGCTGGACAAGCACCAGGCCTGAAAAAAATCGACTCAGTTAAACCGGGGGATGATGCCAACGGGTTTAAATAATGCGATTACCGCCGCAAAAAAGACCTATATTTAGGTCTTTTTTGTGCTACATTTAGATCAGCACCTTCATCTGATATCTGAGGTAAGCATGCCAAACACTATTCATAGCGACACAACGGCAAGTGTCAGCGAACTGAAGAAAAATCCCATGGCCACGGTTAAAGCCGGCGCGGGTTATCCGGTGGCGATAATGAACCACAACCAGCCTGCTTTCTACTGTGTACCTGCTGAACTCTATGAAAAGATGCTGGAATATATCGACGATCAGGAACTCGCTGCGTTGGTTGAAAAGCGGAGCAATCAAGCCCTGCATGACGTTGAGCTGGATCAGTATCTATGACCTATAAGATTAAGTTCAGGACTGACGCACTCAAAGAGTGGAATCATCTTGATAAATCTATCCAGCAACAATTTGCTAAAAAGCTAAAGGCATGTGCAGAAAATCCGCATATACCTTCGGCAAAACTGAGGGGAATGCCTGACTGCTACAAAATAAAATTGCGTGCCTCAGGCTTCCGGCTTGTTTACCAGGTTATTAATGATGAATTAATCATTGCTGTCGTTGCAGTTGGAAAACGGGAGCATAGTCAAGTTTACAATCTGGCCAGCAAACGGCTCAGATAGATATCAGGAAGATAAATATGTCTGTGAAACATTATGATACTTACAGCAAAAATTGGCCTGTAGCAGTCGCAGGGGTTCTATCATTTGGATACTTGTTCATTGGTTTACCGATACATGTTTTTCTGGCTGGTTTTACCTATATTTATCGCGATGAGATATTCAATGGATTGCGTCAACAAGATATTCCCTTGGCGTTATTCCTTTGGATAACTCTTGCTATAGCTATGGCACTTATAGTTTTCTCAATTAAAAAGCAGAAGAAAAACATTAAGGCCTTCACCCAGTTCTTCCGCGAATCAGGATTAAATAACCCTTCGCCACAAAATATTGCCATGAATCGCACTGGCTGGGGTTACCTGGGGCTCGATACGCAAAAAGGGACTATTCTCTACATCAGCCACCCGGAAACGTCCATTCTGAACTTCTTTTTCCCACGCGACGTTCGTGTAATGGGGTTTGGAATGTATGACTGGAAATCAGTCGAACTTGAAGGCAACAAGCTGACAATTTATACCGGTAATCCAGAGCTCCCAACGGTCTCAATTACATCCGGTAAAGCAGCAATGCTCTACGAGAAAATCAATGCCATGCGCCTTCAACAGTGGAAATACGAGTATGCCGTGCCCGGATGCGTTGAGCATCAGGCTGAGAAAATCGCAGAAGCAAATGGCCTGAACCTGGTGCTACCGCCACAGTAACACTCTTCTACAGCAACATCCTCCGCACATATCTACTTCGGGGCACCCTATTCAGGGTGCCTCTTCTTTATATCTGAAAACTGCAGGGTCCTCTCATGGCACAACCTGTCCGTAAGGACGTTCAGTCTAATAATGACTGGACGATGGCCGCTGTCGGCCTGTTTATCACACTAATGGTAATGGCTTTATTTTTTCGGCAGTTAACCATTGAATGCACAACCACCCTTCTCTACTGGCTCTGGAACCTGGCTGACTTTCCGCAATTTCATAGTGCAGCTGCGTGGCGAATCAACTTGCTGGCCAAGACGCATAACAATGCCGAAAACGTGTCATGGAGTGAGTTTTTCACTGTCATGGATGCCACGGCAGGTATTTTGCTAATAGCTCTGGTACCACTGGTGATCGTCGGCATTGTTGCTGTTCGTCGGCACCAGGCGAGCCGAACCAGCCGTGATATATCCATTAATACGCTGCCACGAATCATGGCGCAGTTCTCCCCTGCCATACTGCCGGCACTGAGCTATGGGGACAGGAAAACGCAGCTATTGAATGTTGATCCGGCTGAACATCGCAGCGCGATGACGCCAGATGAATTTGTCATCGAACACAAGCTTGTTGTTAACAACCGGCTGAAGAAGGACCTGGCAGAAAAACTCTTCATCGAGCAGCTGGGTACACCGCTGCAGCACGATATAAAAGACTTTGACCGCTTCAACGATCATGAACGCGCAATGTTCGCGATTTTTGGGTTGCAGCATTTCCTTGATAAACGTGGCGAAGCGGAGCAGCTGTTAGATGCACTGAACCGCTCCACTCTTAAGTCAGACCGCAAATACCGCAACAAGATTGGATATCCCAACCTCTCGCTGGCCACTTCAGCATATCGCAAAGTCACTGCAACGCCGGCAGCGCAAAAATGGATTAAGCAATACAACTATGTGCGTACCGCCATCGCCGCACTGCATGACAACGATCTGCATCTCCCTATTAGAAGGTACCGCTGGCTTAAGGGGCTTGATCGTACGCTCTGGTATGCCCTTGCTTCCACAGGCCGGCCTTGGCCATTCGTCGAAGGTGCTGGCGTGGTCAGCCAGGCGCACTGGGAGAAGCTGGCTTCACGGTATCGGGTCCGGTTAACCAAACCGATCATGTCACTGGCCATCGAGGGACTTGAAACAGATTTGAGAAATATAGGCGCTGTCGTAGTAGAACCCGCCCCGACAAAACCCTCTCCTGCCGATGTTGATGACGAAGAGGACGATGAAGACGAAGCAGGAAATAACCAGTTAGTGAATTCCGCAGCCGACGAACAGCATGTCCACCGGCACGTACATACATTCCGCCCAAAAATGAGATAACCCCATGTCAGAACAAATCGTAAACCAAACTACTACCGAAATTCATGGACAACACCTCCAGATTCGCCTCAATGGCCATAGCCTGTTTAATCTCTACCGGCCGCTGAATGATCGCTACCAGCTGACGCTTGAGCTGGATAATGGACTGCACACTATCTGGCTTCGCCACGCTTACAACGGTGTTGCCAAACTGTTTTCTTCGGAAGACCAAAAGCTCGCTGAAAGTATCATGGACGCTACGGCCAATGCTCTGCAGAGCATGGCCATTAATGCTCCTGATGCTAAAGAACAACGCAAATCTGGCTTTCGCTGGTTGATTCCGGTTGCTATGGCGGCGTTTCTCGTTGGCTCATGGACCACCTGGGTATGGCATTCATCTTCTTCAGTACAACCACCAGTGCCAGTAATGGCATCCCAGCCGCCGGCATTACCCCATGAATCAACCCCTGTCGGATCACCGGCCCCTGTGCTCGTAAAACCGGCACCTGCAGTATCTGTTGGTTCCACTGTGCCGGCTGTATCAACTCCACCGGCAGAGCCTGGTTCGCTCTCAGCTGAGGAAGCTGCTGAAGCCCGTAATCTCCTGGCTACACGTCTGAAGAACGGTGCTGCAAAGCAGGAGTTTACTATTCAGCTCTCTTCTGGCCACCCGCGAACGCTATACATCTTTTCCGATCCGGAGTGCCCAAATTGCAAGATATTTGAGCCGACCGTGCAGGCTTTCTCCTCGCAGTACAACATTGAGATTTTCCCTGTGACGCTGATTGGTAAAGCCCGGACAGCAGAACAGGTTGTTCCAATGCTGTGCGCACCTGCAGATAAACGGGCGGATATGTGGCGCGGCCTTTTCGACATTGGCGCCGGCATGCTGAACCCGAGTGCGAAAGCTGATACGCCAGCCTCCAGTTGTGAAGCAGGGCAAAACGCCCTGGCCCGTAACGATATGGCTTTTGAACTCTACAAATTGCCTGGCACGCCGACCGTCATAACCGATGACGGTCGTCTGGTTCCATTACAGGCCATGACAAGTGATGCAGCTCTGCAGGCTTTCATGAATAACGCGCAATGAGGGATTTAGGATGGATCTAAAAAGTCGCCATGGGCCGTTAGAAAACAGGCTCGTTAGCCGGCAAGTGCAGGGGCGCCTGGCAGAACGAATAATGCTTGCCCCGTTCTCTGTACAGCTTTTCCTGGCGTGCTCGCTTATTTTTGGTGTGGTATGGCCCGCCACCCTTCTGCTGTCTTTGCCATTTAACATCATCCTGCTGGTCGCATTCAGCGATCAGCGTTTTAGATTACCCCTCCGGATACCGATGGATGTAGGTGGCTTCGACATCTCCACTGAAAGAGAAGAAAGCTGGAATATCCCTTTTCTGAAACTGAATCTGCCTAAGATAATCGTGGGGAAAGCGAAAGGGGTCCTCTGTCTTGGTATAGGACGTGGCCGTGACCGCGGCAAAGAGTTATGGCTTGAAAGCTCTGATGCTCTGAGGCACATGCAGATCATGGCGACAACCGGTGGCGGTAAAACTGAAACCCTCTACTCGCTGTACTTAAATGCGCTGTGCTGGGCGCGGGGATGCTGCATTTCTGATGGTAAGGCTCAGATAGATCTCGCCGTGGCAACGTGGTCAATGGCCAGACGTTTTGGGCAGGAGGACGACTGGCACGTTCTTAACTTCATCACCGGCAATGACGACCGCTTCAAAAAACTGATGATCGGGGATAAATCCCGCCCTCAGTCCAATAGTACCAACCCATTCGCCTATGGCAGTCCGACCTTCATTATCCAGCTGATGGAGTCACTGTTGCCTGCAGGAAACGGCAGCGATGAAGGATGGAAGGATAAAGCCCGAGCCATGATGAATGCCCTGATCTACGCTCTGTGTTATAAGCGCGCGCGCGATAACATTATGCTGACTCAGGCCGTCATTCAGTCCTATCTGCCGCTTATAAAATTCGTCGGGCTGTATCGTGAAGCTCTTGAAGAGGGATGGCACGAAGAGGGCTATAAGCCCATGGAAAACTATCTGGCCAACCTGGCCGGCTTTGATATGAAACTCATCAACCGCCCCGGGGAATGGTCCCAGGGCGCGCTTGACCAGCATGGCTATCTCATCCAGCAGTTTACCCGCATGCTCAGCATGTTTAACGATACCTATGGCCACGTCTTTCCCAAGAACGGTGGTGATATCGATATGCAGGATATCCTGCATAACGATCGCACCCTGGTAGTGCTTATTCCGGCGCTGGAGCTTTCTGATAACGAAGCAGCTACCCTGGGTAAGCTGTACATCTCCGACATCAGGATGAACATCGCAAAGGACCTGGGTAACAAAATTGAAGGTTCCCCGGAACACACACTTACGGTGAAGAAATTCGCCAGTAAATTCCCGTTTATGCTTATCTGCGATGAGGTAGGTTACTATTTCGCACCAGGGCTGGAAAAACTTGCGGCCCAGATGCGAAGCCTCAAATACATGCTGGTAATTCTGGCGCAGGACCTTCAGGCGATGATGCGCCACGGGAAAGAGGTTCATTCAGTTAATGCCAACCTCGGTACCAAACAGTTTATGAAAACTGAGGATACCGAAGATACGCTGAAGATGATCCGGGCTGTTGGCGGGACCGGGCAGTACGCTGAGCAGCGCACCATGAGCCGAACCGGCATGGGAGGCTACGAGGACGTGGATCGCGTTGAGTTCAGAGACAGGGATAACATCCAGCTGGATGAGCTCAAGGCTCTCAAGGAAGGACAGGGCATCATTGTCTTTGAAGATCGCCAGGTGCGTAGCAGTTCTATCTACATTCCTGACAACGAAAAGATTTCAAAGCTGAACGTCAAAATTAACCGTTATGTACCCTTACGGCGTCCTGACTTCAGTGATTTATGCAATGAAGTACCTGCAGCTGCGCGCCGGCGCCCAGTCTCACAGGATCGAGTTTCTAATATTATCGATATCTGTCGCTCGACTTTACCAGGGGCATGGAATAGCCGCCTGAATGCTCGCCTAGCCGATAAGACGCTGATGGCCATAACCAGTGTGGCCACCGACCTTGATAACCGTGACGACCTGAATTTCACGCCAGAACAACGTGGCATTCTCTTATTCGAAACGGCTATTGAAGCCCTGGAGCAAACCGGTGGACGCTATTACTGGCTGAAAGAGCAGGAATCCATTCGTATTTCCAAAAAGCGAATCGAAGAGGCGCACAGGAACAGTGCCGGCATTACGCTTCCTTCCACTTCACAAAGAGAGCCGGTACCGGACCAACCACCTCCGATCGGCCAACATGTATCCCAACCAATTTCAGAGAGCAACCGCGGTTATGACGACTGGTATCAGAACATTACTCAGCACGATTATAGTGACGATTTTACTAGTACCTCTGACGACATCAGGTACTGAATTACGCATCACCTCGGGGTTCTCTCCCGGGAAGGGCGCTATTAATAACATTCTGACGGCCATTGACAGCGCTCATGAGACCATCGACGTCGCTGCCTACAGTTTTACGAGTAAAGAGATCGCATTAGCGCTTGAGCGCGCCCGGGAGCGCGGTGTCAGGGTGCGAGTAATGGCTGATGCTAAAGATAATGGAGGGCGATACTCTGCCGTGACCTGGTTACAGCGCAAAGGGATTCCGGTAAAACTAAACGGCCAGTACGCCATACAGCATAATAAATTCATGGTGGTCGATAGCATCACAACCCAGACAGGCTCATTCAACTACACCTCAAGCGCAGTTAAGCGAAACGCAGAGAACACGATCGTAATCTGGAATGAACCATCTACAGCTCGCGCTTATCAGCGGGAGTTTGAACGCCTCTGGGAAGAATCCAATTAGCCATAGTCAAAAAAGCCGGAAGGGTGCTCCCCTCCGGCTTTTTTTTCGTCCTGGCAGTGCCACAGCTATTTGCGAAGATATTTTTTCTTGATACGGAACGCCGGGATAAAAAACGAAGCAACCACGCCAGCCATGAAAGTGGTTATTCCCAGTGCAATCTTGGACAGGATACCCTCGTCCAGTATCTCGTAGATGAACAGCGCACCTAAACTCAATAACATTGCGATCAGGGTAAAGCGAACCAGCCCGGCCAGGGGCAGTTCATGCACACTGGTTTTGACATACATCTCACCATCCTCTCTGCTGGTCTTATCACGATCCAGCACATCCCTGACAGCATGCATATCGATCACGGGTTTGTGAAAGGTAGTCTCATCCGTGCAACACAGCTGGTTAGCCAGGAGGTCCGATATTGATGGCCATCCTGCTGGCCACTTACCAGGGAACGCTACCCCATAAGCGCGCAAAAGTGGGAGCGCAAAGGCATAGTGAGTAACCTTCTGAACATAGCGATTATCAAGAACGGCCCATACATCCAGCCCTCCTGCAGTATCCTGAACGTACACAGAGATTCGATTTGCTTCAGGATAATCATGGGGATAAACCCGTGCCGGGATATATTCGATACCGTGATGGCGGCAGAAGTTAACACGATTTTTACCTTCACCCGGGCAGAACAATCCCAGCTGAGGAATGAAGGTATAGCTCGTACTTTTCAGCCCGTAATCAGAAAAAATGTGGCGCCGTATATCGTGTTCATCTTTGTCGCTACAATAACGATCGGGCCACCAACGCCAGCTGCAGCCGAAGGTATGTAAGGTAGGAACCAGCATTTCAGTTGCCGAGCAGGTTTCAAAATCTCGCGGGAAAAAAGGAATGATGCTGCAGAAAAATTCCTGCCCGAAATGCGGCCCCCACTCTCCTCCAGTCATGGTCCCATGCAGGTCAAGTGGTATCCCTGACGTACCGCCTCTTGCTGCCATATCGATACGAAACTTCAGGTCAACAAGTTCCCTGGCGGCTTCCCTCACCGGTTCTGGCAAAGACGATAAATCCGCATGTTTCAGCTTCTCATCCATTCAGACACCACCTCCCTGGTATGGCGTTAGTTCTTAATATTGGGCTTGGGCGGTACATGAGGCCGCATATTTCCGCCTGCAGCTGGGGCATCATGCCGGGTCTCAGTCGGGGCATGATAACCTGCCTGCTGGCGCTGAACAGGATGCGTCAACGGAACTGTTTTTCCTGACGATGCGTTGAAATGCGGGATGTATTGAATGGTCCCGTTAACGAAGGATTTATCCCCTCTGATCTCAACTTTCTCACCACTCTTCTCACCACAGATGTGCAGCGCCATAGCGATGTTTTTACCCTTCTCTGCCGGTGCATCGGCAACCTCAATAAGCAAACCACGATCAAGCAATACAGGGTTGCCACCGGAGCTATATACAACGGCACCGTCGCGGTTAACCTGTGTTTCATAACCACGAATTTGAGCAGGACGGATATCATCAGCAACAGAGTTGAGGATGATGTTGCTGGAGATGGCTGCCGTGCGATTGTTTCGCTTCTCCCGATATGCCCAGCCACGAAGTTGTGAGATAGCAGCAGCATCATGTTTGGTGGCCTGCATCTCTACCCATGCTCGATACGATAACGGTCGGGAACCTGGCATCTCTTTAAGCGCTTTACGCTCTTCTCGGATTTGCAAACGCAAAGCGGCCATATCTTTCATTTTTTCGACTTCCAGAGCGCGGAACATCAGCTTACGAAGCAGAGGATCACGCTGTGAAATTCGGACATTATTTTTCCGGATACGATAGCTTGCTGACAATTCACGGAAACGTGTTCTTACGGTGTCGGCCGAAATTCCAGTGCGAACAAAAGCAGTTTTATACGCTTTATAACGCGCAATTAAATCCTGACGAGCTGCGGCACGCTGAACACGGCGTTCAGCGCGGGCGCCCTTATCACGACGATGAAGACGATCGTTGTACTGGGTTTGAATATCTACCGTGCTCAGCAAACGTTCTCTGCCCACGTGATCAGTTTCACGATGAATCGTGGCAGGAATGAATTTACCGATTAATTCCTGCTGACTGTCCAGGGTAAGTTCAGGATGGAGATCGCTGGCCTTGATAGGTGCCTGGGTATCGCTCCCCAAATCATAAATAGCCAGGCCCTGACCTTTCGGACGTAGCTCGAGTCCAGCTGAAACTAATACGTTATGAACATCATCCCAGGTGTAGTCTGGCTGAAGAAACACTTCATCAATTTTTCCGCGGCAATTATCTACAGCATAAGAAAACAGGCTTTCTTTATCACCAAAGTGCTCCAGCTGGCGCGCAGCTGAAGGCGCAGATTTATAGAAGCTGCGGTTACGAACGATCGCGCCGTCTTCGTTAACTTTGTATGGACCATTATCATGTTTCCATCCGTTCTTCAGCTCGAGCTCACGGCAGCAGCGGTCCAGGGTGAAGTGATCGTTATACAATGAGGCAGCTTTATAGCTCACCGGGTTAATGCGGTTCACCGTCAGATGGCAATGCAAATTATCAGTATCATCATGAATAGCGAAGACATACTGATGCCCTTCCATACCCATACGCTTCAGACAATGGCGAGCCGAATCAAAAATCTGATCTGGAGTAGGTCGCTCGGATTCCGGCCAGGACAGAATGACGTGATATACAGGGTCGTTACAGCGGGTGTTTTGCATGGCGACCATATCCATTTCAGTGGATGCCGTGGCCAGAGAGAAGCAGTTGGTTTCACAGATGACTTTATCGCAACGCACCTGCTGGCGTCCGTCCGGGAACGTTGCGATAACATCCTGTGAATCGGGTAGTGCATTACGCGTTGCATACCCTACCAGGTCGTTGAAAATCTTGTCCTCAGAACGGGACTTACGGACAAAGGGTTTTTCAGGCGATAGCGTTTCGCTCATCTCAACATCATCACGCAGGATGGTATATGAGACGAGTTGAACAAAGCTTGATTTACCATCACGACGGCGTTCAGCCACTACCGCAAGCATTTTAGTCCTCTGTATTGTTCAGGCTGTCAGCCCTGAATTTCATTAACGTCTTCTGCAACTGAGCCAGTGTCTCGGCAAACTGCTTACTCAGCTCTGGAGTCATCATTCCCTGCTTTTGCATCTCTGTATAAAGATGCTTTTGCAGGCCCCCCAGTTTAAGGATTTCATTCATCTGCCGGGTGTCACCTTTTGCGACAATACGTCTTCCGAGAGCAGCTCGCCGCAAAAACTCACCTGTTGAGATGCCAGCAGCTTTGGCACTTTCCTGTATCTGCGCTTTCTCTTCAGGGTAACAACGAACGCTGCCCAGCAACGCTGATCGCTGGCGTCTTTCACTCTTACTCATTCTCAATCCTTGCACGGCCTGACAGGCTGGCACGATTAATAGGGTGTCGGGACGGAGTCCTGACCAGGGCGTTTTGTGGGACCGTCTGCGTGCAGGCGGTGCTACAAAACATACCCTGTCCCACGTTTGACACTGGATTTATGTTCCTGAGCTGAAGTATATGTGATTTCGGCTTCGCCGTCACTGGCTTACGCCAGGAAAAACAGGGGTTTGCCACTCTGACAGGCGAAAAGGTATACTCCTGCCTGAATAATTTCGTTGTGTAGGAAGGAAATATTGAATGTCTGATAAAAAATGGTATAGCGAAGAAGATATTGTACTGGCTAAAGATGCGCTTAGTGAGCTCCCGGATCTTTCAAAGAAACGCCTTACTAAAACTGACGTTCTTGAGCAGCTGCGTGATCAGATTATCGAGCTGTCAGAGAAAAAAGGTTATAGTATCGAGGATATCCGGGATGCGCTTTCTACGGCTGGTATCCCAACCAGTGTGAAAGCAATTCGGGAAATACTGAATAGCAAAAAGAAAACCACAAGCCGGGCCAGCAAAACCAGAAAAAATTCTCAGTCTGAAAGTACGCAAGATTCAATGAACAAAACTGCCTGACCTAATCAGGGGAGCCCCTGGGGGCGGACGGGTGAAAGGTAAACGCTACGAATGTGGCGATTAACTTTCGGCGGGCGGGGGTGATCAGTTTGTTCAGGTTCAATACCTGAGCAAACTGAAAGGGCAAAAAAAAGGCGGGGAATTATCCCCACCTGATTAAGATTAGGCTTTAAGCTCCTTCATTTTTTCGGCCATTTCCCACAGCGCGCGGTTCAACTTTACGTCACCGTCAATTCCATTAACGGGGCGGGTACGCTGGAATTTTCCTTTTGCGGTTTTCCCCCATACGCCGCCTTTCGTCATGTTCTCCTGAACGCGCTGATAAGTTGTCCAGAGGTCATCATTTTTGTCTTCATTGCGGCGCGCCTGAAGCACATCATCAGGCACTAATGGGATATGTTTCCCGACACCTTTATCATCATATTTCCAGTTGAGTGCGATTTCAGCAAAGATACGCTGTTCATCCTTACTCAGGCTGATTTCCTTCATCTCACTGCGTGATTCTTTTACACCGTCGAAAATTTCAAGAACCTCATACGCGCCCTCGATCACCTGCCCGACAACGTCACCTTTATGCGGAACGCGAATCTCTCCAAAGGTTTTTCCGCAAACCATTCCGTTCATGCAAACGAAGCGGAACATGCCAGGGATCATTTGATAGCTGCTGCTACCATCGTGGCTGTTGAGAAGAATGATTTCTGGCACCTCTTCACCTGCAATTTCTCCCTCACGACGCAGGCGCAACATATGTTTGGTATGTTCGCGCTTGCCGATATCACGCGTTCTCGTCTGGCAGGCAAAGAAAGGTTGAAAACCTTCTTTCCTCAGATTGTCCAGCAAAGTGATGGTTGGGATGTACGTATAACGCTCACTGCGTGATTCATGTTTTTCCTCTGAAAATACGCTTGGAACGAAGCGCATAAGTTCATCATTGGTCAATGCACGCTCTTTACGGATAACGTTCGCGGTACGGAAAGATGAAGATAAACGGGCCATGATGATTCTCCTCTGGATTTAAAAGTAACTTTCTTCTGGCGTGAACTTTTTGATGGTGATTCACCATCGCGGAGCGCCGTTGCCGTGATGAAATGACCGGTCCGGACCATAAGTGGCTAATACAAGGGGGCAACCGGAGGCCGCAGCGCAAGCGAATGACCAGAGGGAGAGAGTGCGAACGGGTGAGGATTGCAGGCTTCAGCCTTTCCCCTTGTATTCGTCACGGGCCGGGCCAGTGTCTTTCACGGCAACGGTGATTCGTGATGAGTCCGTGAACAAAAAAGAGAAACGCCAGAAAGAAGTGGCGGGCTATGCCCGTTTCCTTTCGGGAGCCGTCATGCGGCGACTGTGGGGCGGCGCAGGCGAAGCCTGCTGCAAGCCCCTGCGCCAGAGGAAAGGTATATGCCCGGATTACTTCCGGGCATAGTTTTACCAGTCAAAGATCTGTGCGCCTTCCACTTCATCCCCAACAGAGGAAAAGTGAATCATGCTGATATCAGCTTGTTGCATAGCTCTGGATATTAGAGCCCGCATAGCACGAGAGATACCGTATCGCTTGAGCCTGAGAAGCGGTCGTGTGATGGCATCCAGACGTAACAGATACCCCACGTCGGTATTAAGAATCCATGGGCTTTCCTCTTCAGAAGCGCTCAGTTCTTCCAACAGAAAATTGTCCTCCAACGTGATATGCGAAATGCAGCATTCCATTACGGGGCGCAGCATCATGCGCGGCAGTTCAATTCGCATGCCCCATCCCAGTTCGTCCGTAATCTCGTTCCAGCACCATTCTTCATTCTCAGGAACGGGCAGAGTCAGTAGTTGAAATGGTACGCCCATGACTCTGGAAAGTTGCATGCCTAAACCTATTACCGCAGCATCCCGATCCGCAAAATCGCAGCAAGCAATGAAATCGCCGTCCAGATAAATAGCCTCGTCACCATTGTCCAGTTTAAGAGCCGTCACGCCACGCGGTGCGTTCTGTAGATAGTGTTTTTTCACTATTGAGTCCTTTTTGGGATATTAAAGCCGCCCCGTTACGGGGCGGCGTCTGTCATGCACTTACTCGGGTTTGTTCCATTGAGGTAAGGAAGTGCCCCAGCTCTGCGCAGCTCATAGCCGGAATACGAACGGGTTTATGGCGGCGTTCGGCGCGTACCACAATTTTCCCAAGTGCCTGAGTGCGGCGTGCGATCACTTCCGCAGGAATGATCTCGGCGGGCTTACGCTTGTGAGGACGCTTGTTTTTGTTATTTACAATGTAATCACGGCATGCAATGATAAAGCGGTCTTTCATGATGTATCTCCATCTGAGACAGTTAGTTATCCGGTCTGCTCCAACAGACCGGGGTGAATGAGCAGAGCTTTTAGCTCTGCTTTTTTATTTCTCCTTTGCGTATACCTCCTGCTCTATCCGTTGAATAATTTCGCTGTGTTTCATGCTCACGCGGTCACGAAAACGGAAGTAGCGGCCACGGTAATAGGCGTAAATATCGGTCACGTCCTCCGCGTGCATCTCAGCTAGTTTGAATGACTGATCGTCTCCTTTTCCGTACCAGTCGATAGGCGGCATAACCTCAAGCTGGTCGTTAAAAATTTCTGCAGTGATTTCTTCAACTGGCTTACGCGCGGCTTCACGGATCATTTCAATTGCCTCATTACGGGAAACCAGTACGTACTGTTCACCCTGCATGTTCAGAACATCCAGCGGCTGTTTACCGTAGCGAGTCACGAACTGCTTACCGTCGTGAATGGCTTCCTCAAAAAACAACTGCCCTTTCGGGTAAAAAACCATATCTTCCATAACTTTCTCCTCGTTGGTTGCCTCCGGCTCCCTTCTGGCGTTTCCCTTTTATTTCCGTTTTCGGAAGCGGGGAGCCTGGGACCGTGACTTCAGACCGCCCCGGCCGTCCGGGCCAGAAACAAGGGCGATGCAGGAAGCCGCAGCGCAAGCGAGCGACCGTAGGGAGTGAGTGCGAACGGGTGAGTGCAGCGGGCTTTAGCCTTACCTTGTTTATGGACCAGGACGGGGCAGCGTCTGTCACGGCCACAGGAACACCGCGATGAGAGGTAAAAGGGAGGCGCCAGATGAGCCGGGCTTTAGTCCGGCTTCCTTGGCGGCCGCAACGCGGCCAGTGAAGCGGCTGCTGCCGTGAGGCAGCTGCAAGCGTGGTTTTCAGGCATCGCTTGCTATCCGTAAGGACGGAGACGCGTGCGGCTCCGCGGAGCGCGGTGGACACTCTGGCCACCACGCGGAGTGCAGGCGACGACCCGGCTACGACGGGGAGCCGAAGGTGACCAGAGTTTCGCCCTTAGTCCTGGTTTTCTGTCTTTGAGATCATCTACCAGCGACCGTTGTAAAAATTTCTGGCTTTGCTCCATTCAGAAATTTGAAAATCACTCGGCTCCCGGCGGCCCTTCACCATTTCTGACAGCTCTGAAAAATCAAGGCTAACGCCGTTCCGGCACAGATCTTGGTAAAACTGGATCAGAACCTGACGTGGAACTTGGTCCGGAAATTTCTCGCTCAGCTGGCCCGGATAAATCAGCTGCAGTAAAAGTCGATGCTTGTTCATTCTTTGTTCACTCTCGGTTCGGGATACCATTTTATGACAAGTAACTTGTTGAACTTTCGAACCAAAATTTTACGTGACTTGTGATATTGCTGGCAGAAAACTCTTTTTATATCTTGGCATCAACGTTAAAATAAGTGCAATTTCTGCACTTTTTCGAGAGCGTTATGAACGGCTTTGAGTTGCGCCTCTGGCGAAGAGGAATGATGTGGAGCATGGAACGTGCAGCTGAAGAGCTGGGTGTGAGTTTGCGAACCTACAAGGATTATGAAAATTCGCCGAACATAAAGCGCAGTGTCGCTCTGGCAACCGTGACATTATCGCTCCGGGAACAAATGAGCCATCACGCCCGGAACCAGACAAGCGGAGAAGATCTGCGCTTTATGATCAGCGCAATGATTGCTGATACCTTGCGCAGCAGCTGAAGGTGGGCACTGAATCCCCGGCGCTCGATGCGCTGGGGATTCAGCAGGGCAGCAGATTCAGGCGTCACGCTCATCATCATGATGCATAGCAGCAACCGGCAGCAATCCCGAAAAATCAATGCTCATACGGTCGCACAGGTGCATCAGGTTCGCCAGCAGATCCACCATGATGGTTTCGACAGGCTCCCCATCGCGGGCCTGTCCCGTTCTCCTCGCGAAGATACATAACACTTCCGCAGCCAGTGCTGATCGTTCAGCATTATTCATCTCTGCGCCATCTACCGGCTCAGCCTCTATTATCAGCGAGACCAGCTCAGGAATTGACGCAGCTGTTTGTGCTTGTACGTTATTCATTGGTGACTCCGGCAATCATCGCTTTAAGGTGCTGTTCCTGCTGTGTAACGGTCATTTCGCCATTCATCAGCACCTGGGCAAACCAACTTTTTCCCTTTAACAGAACATATTGGTTCGCATCACCCTGCGCCCGGATTTGTAGCGTCTGATTTTCCTCCGCGGCATGAATGAGCCCCAGCGCAGCCTCAATGCAGGGCAGTAACATAGCGGAATCCGTACCTTCTTCCGGGTTGTCGAAAATCAGGTCGGTTTCACAGTTGATATTGTCCTCAAGCCAGCGGGCAAGTATTTCAAGGCCTTCCGATACTACTAATTTTTTTGTCATAATGATTTCCTTTCATGCCCGGCCAGCTGGCCGGGCTTTTTTATCAGTCGATTGCACGAAAAATCTGGCTGCTTTCCGGATGTTTGATGATGCTGACATAGTCCTTAAGCGCATCCTGACGATCGACAAGCCCCTGACACGTCATTGCATACTCTTCACCCATTTCGAATAACTTGCATGAGAGGAAATTGAGCACAAAAAGCGTTGCGATGATCCCCACAGCATCCGCAGAAACTTCCTCGTCAAAATAGTTACCGGGGATGGTCAGGCGATATGTGCCATCAGGCGGCGTGATATACCCGGTAGGGCGGGTTGTGGCAATTTCCGTCCATCCTCCGATCTGGCCAGTAATGCCACGGGGAACCTCAAAGTATCGCCATTTGCCACCGTCATAATTGCTGTGTCGTTGCAGGAAGTTAGCAGCCATCTGATCGCCAAGCGGGGAGGCAAACAGACGGGGGATGAAATTCAGGCGCTGGCGCGGGTGTGTAATTTCAATACTTGTAACCTGTTCAGTCTGGGCAGTAGTGGTGGATGCGTTCATTTTTATCTCCTTCGGCTTCTTTCTGGCGTCCCCTTTTTCCGGTTCCGGAAGGCGGGGAGCACGTTGCTGTGACACATGACCGCCCCGGCCGCCCGGGCCAGAAACAAGGGCGATGCAGGAAGCCGCAGCGCAAGCGAGCGACCAAAGGGAGTGAGTGCGAACGGGTGAGTGCAGCGGGCTTTAGCCTTACCTTGTTTTTGGACCAGGACGGGGCAGTGTCTGTCACAGCAAAAGTGAACACCGCTGAATGCAGAGGAAGGAGATGCCGGGAGAAGCCGGTTCACCGGCTTTCCTCAGCGGCCGCCACCGGCGGCCAGTGAAAGCGGCGCTGCCGGCACGGCAGCTGCGAGCGCTGGGCTCAAAATCGGAGGTCAGGAAAAGTAAAAGGGACTGCCCGATTGCTCAGACAGTCCCTTCAAAAAGGCGCTTCAGGTGCAGAACGCAACACTATCAGCCTGAAAAGCGGGGGGTTCCCCCCCCCCGCTCCAGGTTCCTACTTACCAGATTCGTAAGCCAGAGTTGCAGCAACCTCCCTGTTTCCATCCTTTAGCCGGAGCTCGCACAGGCGGGACCGGGTCAGGAGCGTGAATATCAGCAGTGTGAGACACACTATCAGTACACACCAGATTACAGGTTGTTGCGGCAATTTCATGGCTTGCTTCTCCTTGCACTAGGCACGGTAAGAGGCTATCCTGATGGTGTCGAATCATGCAGGGGCCTCGGTTAATGAAAATTAACTGGGGCTTTTGTCTTTCTGCCACACGACACCCAAACCACTGAAACATCATGAGGCAAAAAGCCTCAAGCGCCACGGTCATTATACCGCCATTAGTACCACTCTGACCAGGAATAACCGTTGAAAACCACGGTAATTCAGCGACCTGCATACTCCAGTTTATTCGGCACATAAAGCTTTTCCTGCGCCCGGATCACTTCGGGTGTTTCCCTGACAATCGCTGCCAGATTCAGGACGATTGCGGCTATGCTATCGTGGCTGTAGCGCAGCCAGTCCAGCTCCCGCAGGGAAGGAAAGCGAGCCTGCCAGCGCCAGAACATGCCCAGCCATTCAGCCTCTTCCAGCTCCTGATGCCGCTTATTCCACTGACAGAATGTGTCAGGACTCTGGAAGTTAAGGTCAATGGCGGCCAGCTGCACAACACGGTGATACTGTATTGCTGCCTGCTCGCGCTGCCGCTCCCACTGGCGACGCGTTTTCACACTGTACTTATGACCGCTGAGGCTGGCCCGCTTCCGTGCACGCTCCATCTGCTGAAATTCCACTTCCGGGAACAACCAGTGCCGTATCGAACTGCATAAAGGCGTGGGACAATATTGCCCCCGCGTCCTGATCAGGGTATCAAACGCCATTTCATAGTCACTCAGTGTTGCCAGCCTCTCGCGGGGGTCCCAGATAATGCCGGTGACAGCGCGAAGTGCTTTTCCGGAAACCTTTCCGCGCCCCGTCAGGCGACGGAAAAAGGCTGAGGCATAGGGATATAAGCTGAACCACCGTTCACTGGCCCCGCTCTCCACATCATCGATCGCCTGTATTGCAGCCTGACGTTCGGGATTAAGTGGTACCAGAGACAGGTGGTTCGGGATACTGCCGCCCGTTCGGGCGGCCTCCTTCCTGTTTACTGTTGCTCGGGCAGTGGGAACTGTTCGCTCATCCACGCCCGCAGACGGCGCATATTGGCAAATACGGGTTTCATTGGCGTCTCTGACAGGGCAAGGCGTTCCGGTAGTGCGGTTTTCAGCATTGCCAGATCGAGCTTTTTTTCCTCTGCCACCTTTGCGATTTTTTCAGCCATCTCTGCGACCTGTTCATCGCTGACGTCCTCAGCAAAAGAAGGGCGCAACCAGGCGTGAGGATGTTCCGTACTCATGCCAAACACGTTCAGTAGCTTTTCGGCAGCGCGGTTCTGGGCCGGTGTATCGCATTTGATGGTATCGGTCTCCGGATCAACACATACGCCGTACCACTCCGCGTGGGCAAAAGGCTGAAGAGCTTCAATACAGGCTGTTGTCCTATGATTGAGCATTTCGGCAATGGCTCCGGCATCATGATTTTCAAGCATCATGGCAGTTGCGATGCCGATGGCGTTGATCATAACGCCGTGCGTACCGATATGACGCGTGCGATACATTGCAGGACCGATATTCTCTGCCAGCCATTCCCAGTGCAGCGCAACGCTCCACGCTTTCCAGAGGCGCAATGCGTCATTGCGCAGCGCATCGGTAATTTCATCACCTGCCCGCAGACCAAACATTTTGCGGGTCGCATCGTGAAGCGCCTTAAAACTGATTAGCAGATCGCTTTTGGCTGGCACAACGTTATGCTCATAGTCTACGCGGCCGCGTAGCGCAGGCGTGTCACTGACAATCTGGCGAACCAGAGCGTTAAGAGGATCTTTGTGGTTGTAGGCCATAGAAATAGCCGTTGCCGGTTTGCTGGCATTGTTATTGATATCGGAGAAAAACTGCTGGCGCGTCTCAAGAGGCAGCCCCACAGTGAGCAGTAGTGTGATGGTATCCGGAGAATCTTTACGCGCGCTGATATAGTCAATGATGCCGCGTGAACGGGTCTGTCCGTCAAACAAACGGATATCCGCATCCATCGAGATGAAAAGCGTTCCCAGACCGCCCTTAACTCCCGCCGCCTCTTCAAAGCGAACCATCCCGTCGATGTTACCAACCAGCGTCGGCACGATGTAGTCCGTTTTCTGGTCATAGCCGGTCGTCAGGTAGCGATTGATCTTTTTAGCGCGGCCCAGATGAACCTCGCGCTGGGAACGGGACATCACATCACTTGCGTCATCAAACGCCATAATACGCTTCAGCATGTTCATCGGTGCGCACAACATGTACTGCACGCGTCCACCCTGCTGGCATTGAATAGCCGGGAACTCAAAGAAAAATTCGTGGTTCTGGTTTGTCATCATGGCCTCCTTCGGCTTCTTTCTGGCGTCCCCTTTTTCCGGTTCCGGAAGGCGGGGAGCACGTTGCTGTGACACATGACCGCCCCGGCCGCCCGGGCCAGAAACAAGGGCGATGCAGGAAGCCGCAGCGCAAGCGAGCGACCAAAGGGAGTGAGTGCGAACGGGTGAGTGCAGCGGGCTTTAGCCTTACCTTGTTTTTGGACCAGGACGGGGCAGTGTCTGTCACAGCAAAAGTGAACACCGCTGAATGCAGAGGAAGGAGATGCCGGGAGAAGCCGGTTCACCGGCTTTCCTCAGCGGCCGCCACCGGCGGCCAGTGAAAGCGGCGCTGCCGGCACGGCAGCTGCAGGCGCCGTAGTTCAGGCATCGCTTGCTATCCGGCAGGACGGAGACGCCTGCGGCTCCGCGTAGCGCGATGGACATTCTGGCCATCACGCGAAGTGCAGGCGACGACCCGGCTCCGACGGGGAGCCGAAGCGTGCCCCAAAACACCTTGAATAAAGTGCAGAAATTGCACTTTTTAAGCACGAGGAAATTTTAAATTCTGAGTTTTGAACCTGCTCTGATGCTTACCAGATCCTCAAAAGATTTTATTGATGGGCATGGGGACTGCGCCGCAGGCGCGGTCGCCCTGCCACTGCAGGTGGAACCTGCAGAAGGTTTTTCTGCCGTCCTGGCTGCGTTATTCACACTACCAGTAGGCAATCACCCGGACATGCTGTGGATAAATCGGTGCAGGGCGCATGTTTACTACAACGCCCTGCCCTGCTTACTATTTAACCACCAAAGTGTGGGATATGATTTACCAGCCATTCAGGTCCGATAACGTCAGAGTAGCCATCCTCGTCCTCGTCCGCGTACCATAAACTGTCATCAATTAGGTCAACAAGTGCGCCAGCCTCATATCGCCGGTAGCCACAAAAGTCGCAACCAGCTTCGCTATACCAGTGGTTTACGGTACAGTTCCATTGCGCCGAAAGGGCTTCCATTACGCTCTCTTCAGGTGGTGCCCATGCGGTATCGGTATCTATTTCCAGAAAGCCTTCTTCTGTCCACATTTCAAACCGGTTCCCGGCAGGCCACTTCGTCCCATACTGGAACGAGTAGAAGTTAAAGGTACTGGGTACACCTTCAAGTAGCTTTCCGTTAAACCCGTTTATTTCAGCTGCGAGGCGAGTAGGTAGCAGCATTCGCAAATCAAGGGTATCGCCCTCCGGTTCCACACAAAGCCCGTTAAAGATATCCTCCGGGCTTCCCCCTCTCATGTAATATCCGCCCCAGTCATAACTTTTTGCGCGGATCATTCCCTCCACTCGTTTTTTTTCCGTTAAGGTCAGACTCTCCCACTTCAGTTCTTCCAGCCCGCATGCCCTGTAGCAACGATCAATCGTCTCGCAGTTTTCTTCATCGAGCGGGATATCTGCCTTTAGCATCTGTGTCCATTCGCTGAACGCTTGTCCTGCCAGCGATTCCTCACACCCGTTTGATACCAGCGCCGGATATGGCGGATAATCCACCTCAACTGCAGGCTTAAGGCGTCCTGCCACGCCAGCAATAAAAATCCGCAGGCTCTGCTGAATAGCTCGCTTATGAAACGGGAATTTCGTTCCGTTAACCCATGCTTCAATATCGCCCTGTTGGCTGATAGGCGCGGTGATTTCAATTCGGTTAGCACACCAGTTAGGCATGTGTATATCTCCCATATTGGTCAGTGGATACGGCTGTCGCCGTGACCACGAACCAGACCGGGCTTCAAAACGGGTGCAACAAGGGCGACACCGAAGCCGCAGCGCAAAGACTTTCCTGGCTGAATGCACAGGAAAGTCTGCGAACGGGTGAAGGTGACGGCGCCAGCTTCCCTTGTGGAGGCCGTGGCCCGGGCTAAGGTCTGGTCACGGCGTCAGCCCGACCGGAGTGAGAGACAAAATGTGTTTTTCGCCGGTACGGCGATCAATGTGCGGCCGTCAGGACGCATCCTTTCTGTACCGTCAGCTTCCTGCTCAATGCAGGTAGCTGACGGCAGGTGCTGAACGGGGCCTGGAGTCTGGCCCCTGCAATCAGGCTGCTGACAGGAAACTGCTGAACGCCTGGGCCTGGGCGCGTATTTCTGCACGGGCCTCACCGGCAACATAATTAATCTCATCAAGCGGTACCCATTTTCTGACCGGCTCATCGGGGCGAATAACAACGCCACTTGTCCAGCATTGCGCCATGGTCGTGCCATTGCACTTCACATTAAAACGCAGGGTCAGTACCCGGGCGCGCTGCTCAAAAATCAGTTTCAGATACTCTTTCAGCACCTCGTCCTCTACATCGCTATAACCGAACTCTGCAGGGTCGAGAGCTACGGCATTCAGCTCAATGTATTGCGTGCGGCGGCAGAACAGCTCTTCTTCAAAACGTTCCGGATACGTCGCTTTGGTTACCGCATAGCCGCGCTCTTTTATAATCTGACAGATAGCACGGTACTGCTTCTCCAGAGCGGTAATAAGGTCTGTTTCATACGCCAGATCTGTATCGGGAAAGCCTGATGCTGTGATTACCGCTTCCCCTGTATAGGGATACCAGCGTCCATTATTTTTCAGTCTAATGCTGGCCCTCCATCTGGTAACAGCCTGCTGCAGCTCGTCCGCGCGCGACTTACTCAACAGGCCTTCCGTATGCAGCTGTGGGATGATGCGATGGAGATCTTCTGCTGACAGGTAGCCGGTAAAGATTACGCCATCGCCCAGGCTATGGTGGAGACTGTAGTCCAGTTGAAGATGCGGCCAGCTACGTGCAGACAGTTCTTCTTTAGCCAGGGTATGGATCAGTGCATCGGTAAGCGTGTGGTACAGCATATTGAGTTTCCTTCTGGTGTTACCTTCCCCTTGAACCGGCCGGGAAGTGAGGGCCGTAACAACCTCGCGAGACGGGGTACAAGGAGACGTGTCAATAACCCGAGAGAGGCCGCAGCGCCGCGTTGAAAACGCGGTGACCGGGGGAGCAAGGGGCTGTTGATACGTCTACGCACCGGCTCAGCGTGCGTTGCGGCCGGAATGTCCGGCCATGCAGGAAGGAAACGCCAGAAGGACGAGGATTAGCCCGTAGGGCTTTAAAAAATGCGCCCGCAGGGCGCCGCATTATTCAGCCGGCGCAAAACGCGGGCAGGTTTGAAAATAACCGTTCGCATCTTCCAGTCCAGGCCAGTGTCCGGCAGTATGGTTCTGACATACGCTGTCATGCCCGGGGCTGTACCATAGATGCCTGCAGAAGGCGCACAGATCATCATCCGAGACTGAGCGGGAAAAGATCAGCTGCTCTGCCGGTGGCTCGCGGAATATCACGCCGGAAACAATCGGGATCGGTTGCATCAAAATATATCTCTCCTCATACCTCCCGGTTTCCCGGGAGGCTGCATTTTAAAATTTACGCCTGCCAAAACTTGCGGTAATTTCTCGTTCATTCGCGATATGTTTGCGTGCTTTCTGCATCAGTTCTGCTACATGTTCGCGGTTCAGCCAGTGTCTGACAGGTGTGTCCGGGCGGACTACGCAGACCTGCGGTAAACGGTGCTCACATACACGCAGCATGCCGAACTGGCGCCATACAACGAGGCCTATCGTCATTACCTCCGCTCCGTAAACGAGGATCTCAGTAAGCCATGCCTGCAGTAGTTGCTCTCCGGGATACATCGATGCCGGTATGTCGGACCAGGCTTCTGCCGCGACAATGAAATGCCGTGTTTCGCGTTCAAAAATATGGGTGCCGTCGTAGCGCGCGCCTGTCTGTTGCAGGATAGTTTCGGCATCACGCCTGAATGTGTCGCCCATAACCCACAGCTCGTCCTGCAGCGCTAACGTCAGATAGTCCTGGCAAATCTTCTCCGGTTCAGGAATGCCAGCCACTTTTACGTCTACAGAAATCTCGATGTAACCGATCTGCACGTAAACCTCAGCCGTAATGTCGTTTTCACGGCAAAGCGCCTGCAGGGACTTCACAGCGCCCTTAGCAAGCCTCCCACGTTCTGCCAGGTGTGGTACCAGCTCGATCAGAACAGCCGCGCTTACAGTACCTTTCAGCGTTATTTGCTTGCCACATTCCGGGATATCCATACCGAGCGCCGGCCAGTTGTTTTCTGCCAGAATCTGGCGGCCCCGGGCCGCCGTCAGAAGGGAATAAAGATTCACAGGATCACCTCTCCGTCCCGGACGCCGGCAGCAAAGGCGGAAGCATCTTCAGGGCAGTTAAAGTCGTAACGCAGTCCCTTTGGATGGCTCCCGGAAAATACATCCACATAGAAACAACCCTCACGGCCGAAGAGACCCGCCCAGTCAGGATCGCCTTTCACCCCCTGATAGGTGGTGACAATGTCAAAATGCGAAAGCGCTGCGGCAAACTCAGGGGAAGAAACCAGCAGTCTGTTAGTGAGCGACTGCAGCAGGTTGGTAATAATCTGACGATCGGTCATTATTTTCTCCTTCTGGACGAATAAATTTTTTCTTCTGGCGTCCTCCTTTTAGGAGGCTGGTCGTTGTCTCCCGCCATGAGCGACGGACAGCAACGTGCCTCCAGGCAAAAGTCATGCCCCGGATGCAAAGCCGCAGCGCAAGCGATCGACCATAGGGAGAACGCGCGAACGGGTGCAGCAGACGGCGGCTTGACTTATGCCGGCACGGTGCAACCGTCTTAGCGATGGCAGGAGATAACGAGTGCAGAGAAAGAGGACACAGAACGTTTTTTATCCGGAACAGGCCCGCTTCAGCGGGCATCCTTTACGGCCAGACCGTCAGTCTGGCCAGATTAAGACCGGGGCCAGCGCCCCGGTCCTTCTTAGTCCCCGAGCAACGCTCGCATGTTGTTTAAGGTTGACCAGAGTTCAAGCCGATCACGCCAGCCGCCCAGATACCACAAGGGAGTCCGGTAAGTTCTCTGCGTTTTAAGGGTCAGCGTATTCGCAATGCTTACTTCCGCCGGGATACCCAGATAGGAGAGCTGCAGATAGCACATGTGCACCGCGACGGGGGAAATATCGTTGCAGCTGACAAAAAGTTGTTTCTGAGGATTAAGGCCTTTTTCAAACATTGCTTCAGCAAAGGCGATGACCATGCTGCCGGCGCCAACCGCTGGCTCATGAAACGTAATGAACGGCGCACTATCCAGCTGGCCGAACAGTTCATCCGTCGTCAGGCGTGCCATCAGGCTGGATAAGTAGTACGGGGTAAAAAACTGGCCCATTTCCGCCGAAGCTATCTCGAGTTCGGAGAAGATCTGCCCCAGAAAGTCCCCAGGCTGGCAATCCAGAGCTGCCGCCATACACCCCAGCAATCGGGACATGTTAAGGAGATCATCTTTTTTATAGCGGCGCGCCAGGTTCAGGTATTCATCTTCCAGAGCCTCAGACCGCAGAAACACGTTCTGTACGGCCAGGGCGCCCATTTCCGCGAAATCGCGGAATACTTCATAACGGTTGTGATACCGCGCAGTGTCCCGGAAGAGGGTTATAAACTCACGGCGATAATGCTCATAGCCGCTTTTACCGGCGTGCTTTGGATGATGGGAGATATTGTGCGCAGGCAGGTTAAGTGTCAGTTGGCTCATTCTGGCGTTCCTTTTTAGCCGGCGGTCTGCGTTGTGCTTCCGCCATACCGCACACGACGCAACGTGCCTTAAGGAAAAAATCACGCTCCGGCGCAAGGCCGCAGCGCAAATGACTGACCAGAGGGAAGGAATGCGAACGGGCGCCGCGGTCGGTGGCTTGAATTTTTCCGGCACGATGCGACGATTAAGCGGTGTGGGGGTAGCAACTCAGAGATAGCTGGTTAAACAGGAAGACGGGTTGAGGCGGCTTATTACGCCGCCAGTGATGGAGACTTAACGGAGATCGTGATCCTTGTCGAGCAGTCCAAGGCGAACCATATAGGCAAGAACAGATTCCGGGCGTCGCTGATACTCCCTTGCAAACTCTTCAACATCGAGCATGCCCGCCTCGGCCAGGGCGATCAGGCGTTGTTTCTCCTCCTCGTCCCATTTCGCGCCGTGGCGCGGATACTGCTGCTTATAGCCTGCGCCAGGCGAAGAACGACGCGTAAGCTCCTCACGCAGCTGACCCAGGGTCATGTTTTCCAGGCCATCGACCACATTCAGGGATTCGAGCTCACGAGCCGCTTTAAGGAACTGGCGGACAAGCTTTCCGTGTTCCCGCAGATCAGACATTGTTTCCCGTCCCGCCGAACATGCTCCGGGCATTATTTCGGGTTTCGTCATCAGGCGATACCGAATCGCTCATCTGCTCCTGAGACTGAGGGGCTGCGATTACTGCCTCTCGCGCCCTGCCCTGCAGCAGAGCCTCGGTTTCGCGTGGATAAACGGCTTTAAGCAGCTGCAGCAGGTCATCAAATGACGTATCGCGGTTAAGCAGCTCACTGAAGAGGAACGGCAGCCGTTCATCCTGCTTGCCAAATGCAAAGCCGGTAAGCAGCGCGGCGCGCCATAAACGCCCCCTGTCCCCCTGAGGCGTTTCGTCCGTTTTCTGGCAGACAAAGCGGTCCGCTTCGTTAGTTTCAGGATTCAGGTAAAACGTAATTTTGCGTCGCGTATCCATGGTTTTTATCCAATAAGGTACATACCGTTAACGAGGTCGAACTGAGACGTACTGGTTTTGTAGAAACGTTCTTCCCTGACTGCACAGTGTTTTTTTACTGCCTCTGCAATGAGTTCGGCGCCACCGCCAATGACCATTACATGCGAGTATCCCTCAAAGCGACTGACAGCTTCAATAACCCGGTTAACAAGCCGGCTGTGAGCCGATGTCATTGCTTCACAAACAAGATCGATGCGTGAGGTATCGTTAATGCGTGACGCCAGGTAGGCCGCATCATTACGGTGAATGATGATATCGTCGGCCAGATAGCTGCTTCCCTTCGTGCGGGCCAGCGAAAGTGCGTCTCTTACGGCACCGGTCATCAGAGAGACTCCCAGCGTGGAATCACCGTAAATACGCGATATTCCGCGCATTTTGCCCATCACCTGAGAAATATCGAGCGTCGTTCCGCCCAGGTCAACGATCAGCAGTGAATCAAGCTCGTTGAGGTTTTTAACGACTTCGAAACCAGCCGGGATGGATTCTGGCATCACGTCAACATGACGAACAGAGAAGGTTTTCCCCCCATTGAGTTCGACCGGACGCAGCAGGTTTGTTTTCTTACGTTGAATGTTTGCTTCGTTGGGCTGGTTGTTCTTGTCGTAATACTCCGCCAGCGGCAGTGTGACAACGATATCCACTTCGCACGGCTCAATACCGCAGTTGAGAAGCGCATGATGTACAGCAATAACGTTCACATCGCTGTATTGCCACGCAACGTTAGTCGTCACAACCGCCTCTGGGCTGATCGGGTCGAAAGAATACTGCTCCCCGTTCAGTTGATAGTTGAACGCCTGCTGAGAACCGAACGCCACAGCCCATTCACGTTTGAAGCTGTTAGGGCTGATTGACTGCCTGACCTGTCCGGCTTCGTTCCACTGCAGTTTGATATTGGTAGAGCCGTCATCAATGAAAATTTTCATACCTTTCACCTTGGAATAGTTTGGATTGAAACGAGCACAAACAAAAACAATTTAGAGAACTATTTGAGAACAATATGAGAATTATACAAATCACGGACACAATAACAACCCTGAAGGAGAAATATTTGAGAACTATTTGAGAACTACAAGGCAAGTGATAGGGATTGAAGCTATTCATACGCTAGCTATTTGCGCCTAAAAATCAGCCGGTTGAAATAAAGGGACCGAGAATAGCTTGCTTAAAACTGGGTTCATAAAAATAATACTGTATATATAAACAGTAAAAAGGAGGGGTATAAAATGGTCAATATCAGCTTTATCGCACCGGCAGACTCACCAGATAAAATGCAGCTGCCGTTATTCGCCGATCTGGCCTCATGTGGTTTCCCTTCACCTGCAGCTGACTATGTCGAGTCCGATCTGGATCTCCATGATTACTGCATACGGCATCCAAGCGCGACTTACTACCTTCGCGCAAGTGGAGACAGCATGGCCGACGGTAGCCTGTACAATGGCGATCTGCTGGTTGTGGACAGTGCCGAGAAGCCCCGGCATGGCGATATTGTGGTGGCCAGCGTGCAGGGGGAATTTACGGTAAAACGGTTGCTGCTGACGCCACGACTGACGCTGCAGCCCATGAACGCGGCCTGGTCGCCAATTTATCCCGACCCGGACGATCTGGATATCTTTGGCGTCGTCACGCACATCATTCACCGTCCCCGGGAGATGTACTGATGTTTGCCCTGGCCGATGTGAACAGCTTTTATGCCAGCTGCGAACGTGTTTTCCGACCGGATTTGAAAGGAAAGCCGGTTGTGGTGCTCAGTAATAACGATGGCTGCGTAATCGCAAGAAGTGCCGAGGCAAAGCCCTGGATCAAAATGGGCACGCCGTGGTTTCAGATGAAAAACGAGAGATACCCGGAAAAAATATACGCGTTCTCAAGCAACTATGAACTTTATGCCTCGATGTCGGCGCGCGTGATGAGCTGCCTGGAGGAGCTGGCCCCCAGGGTGGAACAGTATTCGATTGACGAGATGTTCCTCGACTTGGCCGGCGTTGAGCACTGCATGGACCTGGAGGACTTCGGCCGGCAGCTGCGCCAGCACGTGTATGACTGTACCCGTCTGACCATAGGAGTGGGTGCGGGATCGACGAAAACCCTGGCAAAATCAGCCCAGTGGGCCTCAAAAGAGTGGAAACAGTTTGGTGGCGTACTCGCCCTGACCCGGGGGAATCCTCAGCGAACGCGGAAGCTGCTTTCACTGCAGCCGGTCGAAGAGATCTGGGGCGTGGGAAACCGTATTGCACGCAAGCTCAATGTACTGGGCATCAGGACCGCGCTCGATCTGGCCCTGACGAACCCGGCCTTCATCCGTAAAAATTTCTCCGTCGTTCTCGAGCGAACAGTACGTGAACTGAACGGGGAAAGCTGTATGTCGCTTGAGGAAGCCCCGCCAACAAAACAGCAGATTGTCTGCAGCCGCAGCTTTGGAGAGAAAATCACGGAGTACGATTCGCTCCGCCAGGCGATCTGTCAGTACGCAGAACGGGCCTCTGAAAAGCTGCGTAAAGAGCGCCAGTATTGCCGGCATATTTCCGTTTTCATCAAAACGTCTCCGTTCGCCGTTAAAGACCCTTATTACGGCAACGTGGCCACGGAGAAACTGCTTACCCCCACTCAGGACACCCGGGACATTATTGCGGCCGCTACAACGGCTCTGGAGCGCATCTGGAAGGATGGCCACCGGTATGCTAAAGCCGGTGTGATGCTGAATGACTTCACCGACTCCGGCGTTTCGCAGCTGCAGCTGTTTGACGAGCGTCCGCCACGTCCTCACAGCTCTGAGCTGATGAAGGTTCTCGATGGCATTAATCATTCCGGTCTGGGACAGGTCTGGTTTGCCGGACGAGGGATTGCGCCATCCTGGCAGATGAAACGCGATATGCTCTCCCCTGCTTACACTACCCGGTGGAAAGATATCCCCATTGCGAGGATCAGTTAAATTTTGCCTTTCAGAGAGCCAGTAGTGCTCGCCGCAGCGAACGACAGGGCGCAGCCCGCGAGTGAGTGAGGAAGCACCAGGGAGCCTGAAGCCTTTTAAAGCACCTTACGCTCTTAAGTTGTATAGATTCTATAATGAGTTATCCACATATCCTTTGAGTAGATCCAATAACTTATCCTAAGTTACCCGAATAGATCCAAATTGATCCCTTTTGCTGCAAAGCCTTTGTCTACGGGCTTCTTAGCGTTTTCGGGTGTGTCGTAGCGGGAAAAAGGTGTTTCGAAGCGGGAAAAAGGTGTGTCAAAACGGGGAAAGGGTGGGTAGAATCGGGAAAAATGGTGTGTCGAAACGGGAACGATTAAATAATTCAGGCACATATCGATCATATACTGGAATGGATATAACTATATGAATGACAATGTTTTTATCGGAGAGGTTATAGGTCCAGATTGTGAAAGTGTTAACAATAAGCTCACAGTAACCAGTAAGGCAACAGTTCAGCCTGTAGCCCTGATGAGATTAAATGTTTTTGTTCCCTCAAGCAGACCTGCAAAAGGAGCCAGAACATCAATCGATGCAACCTCTGTTCTCAAGGATTTGGAATTCTCAAGGCGAGAGGGCTACGACGATATACGTATTACCGGCGAACGGTTGAGTATGGCCATCGACTTCAAGGTATGGGTAGGTATCATTGAAGCTTTTAGTAAGTACGGTTTAAAAACGAATAGCATTAAACTTACTTTTCATGAGTTTGCAGGAATGTGTCGCTTTGAATCTAAGAGATTCGATTCCCGTCTTAGGAAAAGCATTTCAGAAGCTTTAACCAGGATACGTGGCAAGACCATTACCTTTAACCGCAGCGGGTCAGAGGGCCTTCAAAAAGTTACCGTGACAGGTTTGCTTAAGACTGGTGAATTGGATTTTGCAAACGACCAAGTGGAACTTGAAGCTGATCAGCGTCTATGGGAACTCTACCAGACTGATTACACTGTATTGCTTCGACATAAGCCTATAAACGCTTTAACCCGCAAGGAAGCTGCTCAGGCCCTGTATACTTTCATAGAAAGCCTGCCTACGAACCCAGTCCCCATATCTTTCAAACGAATACGTGACAGGCTCTCACTGCTCTCTCCAGTAAAGGAACAGAACCGTATCATTAAACTGGCCCTCAAGCAGTTACAGGATATTGGGTATCTTGACCACAGCATCACAAAAAAAGGTAAAGAGACTTTCGTTCTGATACACAGTCGCTCCGCAAATCTGAAACCAGGATGATCTGTATAAGGTGTGTCAATACGGGAAAGCGACTCGATTAAGGTGTGTTGAAACGGGAGGCCTTATATCAAACGTCTTGATAGGTGTGTTGTAGCGGGAATCCTCCTCTTAAACGTCTTAATAGGTGTGTTGTAACGGGAGGTTTACTCGTTAAGTGCTTTTTTCACTGCCGTACATTCCCACTTCAACACACCTTTTGGATACAAGTGAGAAGCTATCCCGCTTCAACACACCTTTATCCCAAATTGCCTCACCCTGCCCCACTTCGACACACCGAATCTGCAAAGACTTCCCACTACGATCCACTTTTTGCTTCCCGGGGCCATTTCTTTCGTTAAGTGCGGCTGAGTTATAGCTCATACTTCAGTACATGCTTTACACGTAATGTATAAAATCATGCTTACCATCACATAGCAATCATTGTGATATTGTTTTAATATTAAAATACAATCATAAAGGTATCATCATACTGTTAAGTTTACTCAGCCAAGACTTGACTTAGATAAGATACACTTACTACTATGTTGATAGTTTTTTAATATTAAAAAGAGATGAAAATGATACTAACGATTGCCAATACGAAAGGAGGAGTAGGTAAATCTACTCTCGCGGTTAACATCGCAGTTGCAAGAGCTCGGCAAGGCAGAAAAGTATGGTTAGTTGATGGTGATAAACAAGGGTCTTCTCAAACAGCTATCCTGGTTCGTTCAGAAGATGGAGTTGAACCAGGTATTGCTTGCTCGCATTACCCAGAAGGCCCGGTGTTAAGGAGCCAGGTTCTCCAACAGAAAGATAACTTTGACGATATCATCATCGAATGTGGAGGCCGTGATTCCACTGCAATGAGAGCTGCTCTGACAATCACAGACGTCCTTTTAGTTCCTTCAGCACCTGGAAGTTTCGAAGCCTGGGCCATGGATGCCAACGCCGATCTAATCAAAGAAGCGCGAAGTATCAGAGATGGCTTGGTCTGTTATTCGCTTTTGAACAAAGCAGATACTCAAGCCAGATCCTCCGACAACAGAGATATGCTGGAAATGATGGAAGAGTACAAAGAGGACATCCCAATCCTAGACAAAATCATCTATCAAAGAAAAGTTTATGCCAATGCAGCGGGCAGTGGGAGAACCGTAAGTGAGCTGAAATTACGTTCGCATGAAAAGATTGCAGTGCTAGAGTTAGATGCTCTCATATCAATACTATTTAAATAGTCAAATGCAATCAAAATGATATTAAAATAATGTTTAGGTGATATGAAATGGCAATCCAAAAAAAACCCAAAACTCAACCACCCGTTTCAAAGAATGATGCAGTAGAGAACTTTATAAACTCAGCCCCTGATGCAAAAGTTCCCGCTTCGAAGGGAGTGGTAAAAGGAAAAAAACAGCAGATCACAATCACAATGGACCCTGAACTGATTCAGCGTATTGACGAGGCTGCTGCAGAGAACGGGCAATCGCGCGCTGCATTCATAAATATGTCTTGCATCAACATACTGGACTATGGTTTGCAAATTGCGGGCAAGAAGAAAATAAACGAGTAGGTAACATCAAAAAACAATCAAAGCAATCTCTTTTTGATGTTGTTTTAATATTAAAACAACATCAGATTGAGGTGTTAGTTACTTTCAACTTTCTTAGATTTTTTTTATCAGCGCCACCGCCTCATCGCCAGGCATCTGGAACTGTACCCTGTGCCGTGCCGCCACATCGAGCGCAAACACCTTCGTATACACCTCCGTCGAGCTGATGCTCTTATGGCCCATTAAACTCTGCAGCACCTTCAGTGGTATACCGGCATAAAGCATGTGCATGGCGTAGGAATGACGGAACGTGTGCGGTGTCACCGGCACGGAGAACGTCACCCCGTCGGCCGCTGCCGCTTCAACCGCTTCGCTGAGCCAGGTGCGGACCGTCCGGTCTGTAATCTCCCAGATACGCGCCTTCTCGGTTCTGCCGCTTCGCTTGTTGCGTCGTTCAAGAGGTATTTTCAGCGTGGCCACCATCATCTCCAGCTGGCTGACATAGTTCGCATCGGAAAGCGGAACCAGGCGATGCGCCTGACTGCCGGCAGGCGAGCGGCCGGCCGTTCGGGCCGCTTTCTCCGCCCGCTGCTTGAGTGTGGCCAGCTGCACGAACGGGTAGGGCGGCGCCAGAGAAAAATCACTCCGGGTCAGCGCCAGCGCTTCGTTAATGCGCGCGCCGGTGTTCCAGAGGGTTGCCAGCAACATCTTGCGGTGGAGATCGGGTACATAGTGGAGCAGGGCACTCACTTCCGGTGCCAGCAGATATTTCGGCAGTTCGTCCTGAACGAGCGCCATCTGGCGCAGGGCCAGTGCGGCAGGATAGTCGATGGCCACCGGCAGCTGCGTGGCCGAAAAAGAAACGCCCTGGCCTGGTATTGCCGGCATCATTGCTTATTGCCCCTGCCGGACAGGTATTGCTCTGTAAGTCGTGCCAGTGCTTTCTGCGCATAATCCTCGCCCGGGAGCACACTGATTTCTCCCCGGCGTTCCATCTCGGCGCCGATGGCGCTGAGTGTCGTCGCTACCGGCAGCAGCCGGCGCAGCTGCCGGGCGTGCCCGCATGCGGAACGGATGCGATCGGCAAAATCATCCTCATCGCGGGAATATGTTCCGGGTGCCGGCCGTTCCCGGCCATCCTTTTCTGACTGCAGCTGCTGGCAAAGCGTCAGCAGTTCAGTGATCTCTTCTGCCGCACGGGCAGCCACCAGGTCATGGTTCATTCCGGCTTATCCTAATTTGCCAAACAGCTGAGGCAGTTCATCAAACAACATCACATGGCGGGTGCGTTTTCCCCTGAAAATGCGCCTCATCATTGGCGTGAAATCCGCAAACTCCCAGCCGTAGGGCCAGGTATAGTAGATTCCGGCTTTCAGCGTGTTATCCGGTCGCTCAGGGCCAGCGACGATTCGTCTGACCTCCCTGCTCAGCGCCTCACCGCGCAGGCCGTACTGTCCCAAGTAACGACGCAGCCGCGTTCTCGGCATCCGCGGATCGGATTTCACGTAAGCATTAGTATCCATAAACTGCGTAACGTTGATGATATTACTTCCGTACTTTCGCGTGGTGCGCAAGGCGGTGGCCATCACGTCCGTTTCTGTCACTGGTTCATCATCGGTTCTGTTCATCTGGTTTCCTGTTTACAGGGTCAAGGGTTGTTGTGTGGTCGTCTAAGCTGACGCGGTGCCTTCCCGCAACGATCGGAAGGCCCGCATGGCATCCGTCCTGGAGGGCAGCTCTATACAGTCCCCGCACTGCGGGTTAATCTCTTCGTCAGTGGCCTCGTTATACCGCATACGCAGCCGCCATCCCTTCATCGGAGGCGCGTTCTGTATGGCCAGCACCATCCCTTCCGGCGACAGCAGTTCACGGAGGGTGTAGCAGGCGCCGATCCGGGTCGAGTCCCGCAGCCACATCACGGGGTAATCACTGACCAGCTGGTCATACAAACATTCCGGCGTATGGAAGTAATTCCCGTCCGCCCTGCATAAATCACACATAATCCTTCCTTAACTGAGAAATCCAACCACCGGTTAAATGAAGAAACACAGTCTCGTCATGGCCTCATCCCTTTGCGTCAGGTCGATGCCCCATATTTCCTTCAAATCAGAACTGCGGTACGGCGCGGCCGGCCAGTGCAGTATTGTCCATCCGTCACAGCCTGGAAGGTTAAGCTTCCTGGCAACCACCTGACCATTTTGGCTGAGAAGGAATAATTGCTGAACACGACTGTCATCTTCCGTAATCAGCATATGCGAGCAAAGGGTCACTTTTTTATAGCCCTCAGCGATGAGCGCGTCGATCACGTCCTCATAACCCATACTTTTCCTTATCATGCTTATAATTGTTAAGAGTAATTATGACGCGCAGCACAATCTGCTGAGAACAACCCTGCGTCTGTCACCCGGATGATTTTCCCCTGCCGTCATCATTTTCAGGATGATAATAAGCAGACATATAGACACGCCATTAAATTACCGGATGACCGTTTCCGGCAGATCCGATTTTGTGGCGTATAACAGATTTCCGGAAGTGTACCACGGTCAGGGAATAAGCAAAGCGTCAAAATCCGCTGTCGCGCGCCGGGTCACGGGGGAATGCGAAAACACAACATATTGACGATAACGCAGCTGATAAAGTGGCACATGTTGTGTTTCCGCGCCGCTGCGCGCCGGTGCATCTGAAGAAGATCCGGAACCGGGAGTTTTCGGATCTGCGCGGCGGGAAACGGGCAACGGATATGATTATCATACAAAGAGAAGAAAATCATGCCGAGTATGATATTTATCATTAATCATAAAATCATATCTGATATGATATTCATACAACTAGTATAAAATCATTCGCAATATGATTTGACACTCAACCGGACATTATCAAACGGAGCGTGCAGGATGGAACCAGAACAGAACACTTCACTCCCCTATGACATCCTGACGGGCGAATGTGAAGCCGCAATCAGAAAACATCTGGCCAGAACGGAGCTCCTCGACGGCACTGGCCTGGAACTCGAACAGGCAAAGGCCTTTGCCGTGTTGTCACTCTGGTCCAGTCTGGCCGTCGCGGCAAACGCACGCCCGGAAATCATCGATGCGGACAGGCAGCGCCTGATGCTGATGATTGACGAAATCCAGACCATGAGGCAGCTGTAATGACCGATGTGAAAAATGCGCGCCGGCCTTCGCCACTGCAGCGGCGGGTGCTGATTGTGCTGGCCGCCTTCGGTGCGAAACGTCCGGGACCGGTGGCGACACGGGATATTGAGCGGGTGCTGGAGCAGGGCGGGGACGCCCCGGTGTACGGGCCGAATCTCCGAGCCTCCTGCCGGCGCATGGAAGCCGCGGGCTGGCTGCGCACCCTGCGTGCCCCGAACATGCAGCTGGCCGTTGAGCTGACGGACGCCGGCCGTGCGCTGGCCGCCCCGCTTCTGGCTGACGAACAGGCGCGCCTCCTGGCGGAGCAGCGCGCGGCGGCGGTCCGGGTTCTGCCCCTGGTCCCGCGCAGCCCGGCAGAGGAAGCTGACGACCGGCCGGTGGCGCTGGACGACCGCTGGCACCTGGCATGCCGCGGCGACTACGTTATCCGTCTTGACGGCACCACCTGCCTGCAGCTGTGGAGTGCGGCCGGCCAGCTGACGCGCCTGGAAGGCGATCCCCTGCAGGTCGCCGCCTGGCTGCAGGCCTGCCATGAGGCGGGGATTGCGGTCCGGGTGCAGATCAATGAGAGCGCCGCGCCGGAGGAGGGTACACCGGACGGTACCGCGCCGGCTGACCTGACCGGCACCTGGTACCGCCAGCTGGACACCGCGCTGCAGGCGCTGGGGATCACCGGGCTGACTGAAGATATTCGCCTGGCCGTGGTCAGTCCTGAAGCGTCCCTGCGGATGCAGCCGGCACCGGCGCGCCTGCTGCACGTTCTGCGCGACGCGGACCCGCTCACGGCTGCCACATACGAGGAAGACACGGAGGCCGCGCTGGCCGACCTGCTTACCCGCGCGGGGTTCACGGGCGACCAGGCGCAGGAGCTGCAGTGGCACCGCATTCGCTGGCCGCTGATGGATCAGGAAGAAGCTGACCGGCGCGAGCTGAACAGCCTGCTGGATGAACTGGAACAGCGACAGCTGTACTGCAACCGCGGGCAGCTGACGGAGATTGTGTTTTCACCGGTCCGCAAACCCGGCGAGCGCTGGACAGACCGTCTGCAGTGGCTCCTGATGACGGACGGATTCGGGTTCCGGAGCCCGCTCTCCCGTGACGCAGGCTCCAGGGCGCTGGCGATCCTGGCCGGTTACACGGGGCAGGAGGTGGCGGACCATCTGGCCACGGTGATCGTCTGGAACGACGACAGCGCGAGGACGCCGTCATGAGTACAGGCAACGTCCATCTCATTGTGACCTGCACGCGCCGTAAAACCGTGCCTGCAGGTGATGCGGTCTTTCCGGATGAACGAGACGTGGAAAGAGCTTACGGGCTCTGGCTGGAAAGGCTGGCGCAGGCCCGTTGCGGATCGCCCCCCCTGACCGCCGGCGAGCTGTATACGGGCCAGCACTGGAGCAGGGCAGCTGCAGCTGCGGCGCGTAACGGTGCTGAGATGTGGATTATATCCGCAGGCCTGGGGCTACTGCATGTCTCAGATCCCGTGGTCCCGTATGAGGCCACGTTCTCCTCGATGCCGTTCTGCCATCGCACTCACTGGGAACGACTGACGGCACGTCCGCCTGCTGAACGACGCAGCACCTCCCTGAGGACGCTGATGCAGGCAAGGCCTGACGATCGGTTTGTGGTCGCCGCCTCCCCGGTGTACCTGCGCGCCGTTGAATCAGACCTGCTCGCGGGGAGGGGAGCGCTACGTACATCTGAACAGCTGCAGGTTGTCACCTCAAAAGGTTACCAGGGGAAGCTGAAAGACAACGTCAGATACACCAGTGCGGGTATGATGAAGGCACTGAACACCAATATGACAGGGCTCAATATCAGCTATGCATCTCAGTTACTTGTTAACGACGTCAGTAAATGACTTAAGAGCAAGCACCCTGACAGGACGTAAAAGTAAAACACGCGACTTCTTTTTTGATATTCGTTACACAGAAACGATATCATAGGATTTCAGGAAAATATTACGTGCTCTGCTTTCCGAAAGGCTGAGAACAATCAGAACAGCCATAAAATATGTATATGTAAGGTGCCATTATAAAATGGATTTAGTTTTAGATAATCAAACGAAAAGTTATGCAGTACAGAATTACAGGCAAGATATAGACGGTCTTCGCGCTGTCGCTGTCCTGCTTGTTATATTATTCCATGCAGGATTGTCATACTTCCCTTCAGGATTTATTGGTGTTGATATATTTTTTACCATATCAGGATTTCTGATTACCGGCAAAGTCATCAGTGAAATTGAAAGAGGAACCTTCTCCCTAACTAATTTTATAAAAGGCAGATTATGGCGATTGCAGCCAGCACTGCTGGTGACAATTCTCGGCGCCATCATTGTAGCGACATACTGTTACATTCCTGACGATTACACAGCGTTCACGAAAAGTGCCAAATACACCACTCTGTTCTTATCAAACCAGTATTTTGATAAGCTTAGTGCAGCATATGCATCTCCTGACTCTGATTACTTCCTCCTCTTGCATACATGGTCGCTGGCAATTGAATGGCAGTGGTATTTTTTCTTTGCGCTTTTCGCGGGCATTTTGACAATACTGCTCCGTAAATTTAAAAGAAAGTTTGCGTATAAGCCGTTCCTTTATGGCTGGTTGTTACTGACCTTAACTGCAACAATAATTGTTATTCTTATCAGCCTGTACTCTTCCAGTCAGCATTACTATTCATTAAATATGCGCGCTTTTGAGTTTCTGATTGGTGGAAGCGCCGCTCTCCTGAAGGACAGGGTTCAGCTAAATCATAAATGGCTGAGTAATTCTCTGACAGTAGCAGCTATCGCTGTACTTATCTGCACTTCAGGTTTAAGCATTCGCGTCGAGACATATCCAAACAGCTGGACACTGCTTGTTTGCCTTGCCTCTGCAGTATTACTGTTAAACCCAAATACATTCGTAAATCGTACCTTACAACTGACGCCGATAAACTACACGGGGAAAATCTCCTATTCTCTGTACCTGTGGCACTGGCCCGTATTTGCAGCGTTCAATTATCTTGAGTTCACCCTGTCCGGCAAGGCACTGTGCATTGCGCTGGCGATGACTGCAGGACTGGCGGTAATCACCTATCACGGTATTGAAGAGCGCTTCCGTCGGGTTAAGCTGTCTTTTGCAAAGAGTATAATCCTGCTTGTAGTTATCCCGCTCACGGTCTGCACGGCCCTTTACTCATTAACCGAGAAAACCAAGGGGTTGCCGCAGCGCTTCAGCGATGAATACAATCACTCGTTACAGCTGTTGAACAACGCTTCCGGGAATGCCGGATCGAGGGATGGCTGTCTCAGTGGAAGCATGGTCCTTACGGACTGTCAGTTCGGCGATCATGAAGGGTCGAAGAAAGCCTTTCTGATTGGCGATTCAAACGCTAACCAGTTCTGGGGTTTTTATGATGTGCTGGCTAAGGATGCTGGCATAAAAATGTACTCCCTCACCACCTCATCGTGCCTGACCTTGCCAGGAATTTATCAGTTTGACTGGTGGAAATATAAAGGCGTCAAATATCAGGAATGTCATGATAATACTGAGAAGTATTATGATTATATAAAATCAAATCACTTTGACTACGTCATTATAGGCCATGTGTGGTCGAATTATTTTGGCGCTCAGTTAATCACTAAGGATGGAGATGCGCGAAGTGAGGCACTCTCAGGCAGTCGATACGAAATGGCGTTACGTACAGCCATACGTACGATCATAGATGCTGGTTCAAAACCAATAATCATGTTCACCATTGCGACCATGCCACGCAACTATCAAAACTGTATAAATCAGCACGTCATTCATCGGCGCCCGTTTGACATCAATGAATGTGATATGCAAAACCCGGCAAATACCAACGGGGAAAAAGTCACGCAACTGATGAGTAAAATGAAAGCTGAATTCCCAACGCTGACCTTTATTGACCCTAAATCAATACAGTGCATTAGTGGTAAATGCATTACAAATATTGATGGCGTAACTGTTTATCGTGATGTGGGACATCTTACCGATTATGCTTCCTATAAATTCGGTCAGCTGTACCTAAATGAATTTGGTAATCCATTAAAGTGAATCTGGTGTACTTATAAAATCTGATGGTAACTTAAAGGGCACATTGTGCCCTTTTTTTAAACATGATATGTCCGTATGACCAACTGAGGGGATAATTAAAAGAGGGTATTAAAAAGGCCTCTGCAGAGGCCTGATTATCTTAAATAGACGATGTATGAGACGTTTTTTTACGCTCCAGATAAACGTCTCGAACTAACTTCACCGCAATAAAAACCATGAAGAATGATGCAATAACGAGCATAACTGTAGACGGATCGAGGTCACTTGTATGTTCGATAAGTTTGTAAAAAAGTATAGAAATCAGGATTGCTCTAATCACGTAAGCCTCGCATGGCTGCTGGTATGCACATAGCTCATAATATCGGCAAAAGCCACGAATTACAAAGGCTACTGGATTCGCCACTGCTTCAATCGGCCAGAAGGAGAGAAATATCTTTCCCTCTGGCGTGCCCTGCAGCTCATTACCAGGCAGGCCGCTGAATTAACTTACTTCGATTTTCTCAACTTCATAATTTTTTCCCTGGCGCGTTCTCTGTGTTCATCGCTGATTAGGCTCACTGGCTCACCGTTAAGGTTGAAACGGTGAGTTCCTTCCACAACTGACATTACATAGCGCGCACTCTGGGTGTATCTGACCAGACACTGCTTAATCTGAACTTCAGAGATAGGTAAATTACGCTCTCTGGCGTCATTCACCATTGCTTCAGCTATCTTGAGGGCCAGCGGCTTGTACTCAGAAAACAACAACGGCCAGAACTGGCTGAGCCTTTCCTGGGTCCTGGAATTTTTCTTGTAATTCCGTCTTGCGCTCCCGCGCAATTTTGCCGGAATATCCTCCCGCATTCCTGGGGGGCAATGAAGTTTTTGAACGTCCACTTTCCCTACCTCAACAGGTTCGGCCGGAGCTTTAACCTTAAGCTCTTTCGGCTCAACAATAATGCGCCGACGTTTTTTGATGATGATGGTGGTATCGGCCATGGCTTTACCTCAGCTGGGATCTTCTGCACGAGTAAAGTACAGAATGATTAAGTACCGGTTAAAAGACAACAACTTGTCAAATTATAGTCTATTTTCAAAGAGTTAACTATGCTTTGGACTGAAAAATGATCAAAATTATGCTCAATAATTCTTAGCAATATCAGCTACTTAATTGACAGTTCGAAGGTTTACAATATTAGGAATATTCTTTTGCGTGGAGCCGGAAACGGCGGCAAAAATCCTGTGTATCAGCCAACATAAGAACCGGAAAATGACGCTCCTGAATCACGAAACTCGGTACTATCTGGAAGTGACCACGTTGCTCAAAGAAGACATTGATGACTACAATTTCTACTGTCGCAGCAATAATGTGCCCTGCATTACCATCTGGCGTTCTGTCAGCTACAAAAGATTTGATGTGGTATGTTCCTGGGAGCACCTCGAACATAAAAATCATGAAGTCGTTTCCCATCCACTGTTCGGGCCTTGCGTAACCGCATATGCCGAGAAACAGCTGAAAAAACTGATTAACTCACATGACTGGCGCGGACCGACTCCGCCAACTCTGGAACTGTCCAGATCCCGGCAGCTGGTTACATTCAGACTTATCCAGAATATTGAATGCGCACGTAAGCTGGCGATCGACAGCTACCTGTTTATCACCTGTCTCATGGAAGATGTTCGTAAACTTGAAGCCGGTGACCAGGTTCTCTGATGCGCGTCAGCGCATGGAAGGCGCCTGAAAGAGCCACATGGAAAGTGAAGCCCAAAGGCGCCGGTAACCGGCGTAGCCGGCCGCTGTGTTAATAGATTCCGCCTATCCATCCCTTCACCCTGCAAAGCCATACCCGCTTACAGCAAAGCAGGAGCCTCTGTAAGCGATCGGAGTGAGCACGTCGAGGGTTTACCCGATGACGGGCTGTATCTCCGCGTTAGCGCCGTCAGGCGCTTACGAGCGCACTACTTCATTACCTCTCGCGATATAACCTCCAGCGGCGCAGATGACTAGTTACAACATCCATCATTAAAAGCGACGTTGTTCCGGGCCTTCGGCCCGGGGCGGCCTCGCTTTTCAGTGGTGGGTCCCGGCTCAGAAATTACAGATTTGCACCCGCGCAATTCAAAAACTCAAATAGTATGTTGTAACTGGGCTCTCTGGGGCCCGCCGCTTTGCGGTGGGAGGTAGCTTTGAAATCTGAGCGGCGCGACCGTAGGTCGCTGCAAGTGAAGTCATTCTTGAGTCTGGCCACAGGGCAGACGACGAACAGGTTATGTTTTTATATGAAGTATTTATATGTCTTTAACAGAGAGTACAGAGCAGGGGTTTAAAAGGATCTACGCACTTTAAAACATGAACGTTTAGCGCTTTAGAACCATATCGAGTTTAACTTAACGGAACGGTCCCTTGCAGTTATGTGGGGATAATTCATTTTGGCGTTCTGTGACATCATCCTGGGGGCATAATTTGTCGGTTTTGATGATACGGAATGGCCAGGTTCCGGCGCCTTGCATATCGAAATGTACATTAAATGTACGATGGTTTTTGACTGACGTGAGTAACCCTCCGGCGCCAGCCGGATAGCGTATAGGTAAGGCTCAAGTGGTGGTGGCCAGGCGGGTGTGATTATTACCGCGGGACATCAGCATTCGCTCTTTGACACGCCGCGATACTTCTCTGCGAACTGCATCATGATTACCGGTGAACCGTCCCTCGGCGATTTCACGCGTCAGCTGTTGCTTCACGATTGATTCAATATCACGGCGGGTGCGGGTAACGTCCTTGCGAGCACGCGCACGTTTCAGGCCGTGTAGCTTACGTTCCGACTGGTAGCTACGGAAACGTTCGCGAACATAACGCCATGCTCTGGCGATTAACTCATCCATTTCCAGCCGTGGCTTATTCTGCTTTTCACGCTGCTTATTTTCCCATTCAACGCGACTGCGCCGCGCAGCTGCAACAGCAACATCTGAAACATCAAGAGCAGAGAACAGCGCCGGTGTGAACGTTATGTCCGTAGGAATATTGCAACCGATCTGCGGATCATATTCAGTCTGATAAGTGATGAGCCCCAGTTCGGCCATGAAGCGCAGCGCCCGGGTAGCCCGGGTAATGGATAGGTTACCCTTTTTAGATTCGGTGGCCAGACCGCACTCAATGGCAAGGTTTGTAATTGAACGCTGAACACGGTTGGCCAGCGGGTCATAGTGAAAACATAATCCCTGGAGTAAAGCATCTATGGCGCGCCGGCGAAGCACTGGCGGCATCCTGCGACGAAGCCCTAAGGAGCGCATAAATGCTACGTGCATAGAAAAATCGAAACGGGACGTAAAGTCAGCAGATTTTTCCATCAGCTTACGGCAGAACGGCAAAGTTTTTTTGCCTTCACGTGGCGTAAATTCAGGATTCGGGTTCCGGACCTGCAAGTATTGCGAGACCAGAGATGGAGAGTTAGCCACCGCACCCTGCACTTATGACTGGCGCGGTTAAAATGAGTTGAAATGGGCAACACATAAGATATAATTCTTCCTAGGTTATACCTATCGATACCCTCTTGTTCTACGACGGCCGGTCAAAGCGACAGTAGAACAGAGGGTTTTCACTTTCTGAGGCTTCGTTCACCTCTTCTGCCGCTGATATTACCCCATCTTTTCTAAGTTGCAAATCCTAAGATCTTCTAAGATCTCGTTTTCTTGTCAACGCGATGTGATCTCCTTCACACCAATTTTTAGCACAACGCTTACTATCCACCTCTTACTGTCAATGCGTATTAATCCTAATAACCCCCTTAAGCGCTCAAAAAACACCCACTTAATCATTTTTTTTGTAAACGCCACCTGATCAAAAAACAAACACAGCCACGATCTTTTATTCTGTTCATTGGATCTAACGCAGGAGAAATGATCGAGGTGAGCAAAAACAACGATCATTTATTCTGAATGCTCTGCATGTTATCCACAGGGCAGTGTTATTACGCTGTTTTGCAGGATGTTTACAGCGTTAAATATTGAGGTTATAAAGCAACACAATATGACTGAGCCATTAAGGCAACCAACCAGTCTGGCTTTACTGAACTTTGTTCCTTCGGGGAAGAGTGAGCACGCCTCTTCTAATCAAACTGCAGGTACAAATATCAGTAAGGTAATGTTCATTGTGAACGCCTTTCTTTCTTGACCATTAATCCCACGGTCAAGAAATGGCGGAGCTTGCAAAATTATCCATACCTCTAATGCGAGACACTTATCATGGAAGCGTGGTATCTGCTTTGCTACCAACCGGGCAAGGGAAATTTGTACAAGGCGCAACTAAGCCTCGACAGAAAAAACATCAATTTCTTTTGTCCTATGTTACGTACCTATCGGGAACGCAAAGACTGTAACAGTTTTAGAATGAGTGTTGAGCCGTTGTTTAATGGCTACATATTTGTTGCGTTCGACCCTGAGATAATTCATCCGGCTAAAATCGAAACGGAATGTCCCGGTGTTAGTAAATTTGTGCGCTACGGAAATGAAATAAAAAGCTTGCCGCCTCATGTTATTGAAAGCCTGATGGACCTTCCTTTTTGTACAGATGAACTCGACAGATACCGCCTGACGTCTTCATCGACAAAAACCCGTCCAAAGAGACCACCAAAAAAAACCAGACGACGCATGAACAATCCTCAAAAGGTCCAAAGCAGTCTCTACAGCAAAATCAGAGAGATTGTTGAGATCGACGAGGAGCCGTTACGTACGGCGATGTTCGTGGCATTTGCTGAAAGCCTGGCTGAGCAAAGGAGGACCGTTAATGGATATAATTGACCATCTTCAGGATGAAGAAGAATTTTTATTAAATCTAAAAATTGAATCTCGTCGTGCTAAACCGATTATACCATCTGCCACTCATTGCCAGCGCTGTGATGCTGAAATACCAGAGACCCGACGGGAACTGGTTCCGGGTACTCAACTCTGCGTATATTGCCAGGCAGCAAATGAAAAACTACAAAAACACTTTCACTAATGCCCTTTAGTACCCTTGCTACTCTTGGCCAGCTTATGCTGGCCTCTTTTATTTCAACGCCCCCCTTTTATTTCTAAACAGACCTTCTTATGAAGGCTCATCTTTAGGCCCATCATGAAAAATAAATACCTAATGCACCGCGTCACACCAGAACGCAAAGATGAATTAAATGGCGTAGCTGTCGATCTTGGATATAAACAACGACAGCCTATTACCGTCAGTGATGTTCTTAATGCGCTTATTGATATGTGCGTAACGGGTGCTGTAAACCGGGAAGATCTTACCAAACAGATCCTGGCCAACTTTGAGAAACCCAAATCAGCTCCAGGCCGGCGCGTCACAGGACAAAAATTATGAATAAGCACATTACCTGTTTAATTCCACTTTGCCTGACTGCGTGCCAGAGCACTCACGTCAGTAGCCAGCCTGATGCCTTGAGTCTTGTCGATCAGCTGCTGGGTGCTCAGCTGGTAAAAATCCAAATCGAACAAAAAAGCCTCGCGCTTGCAAGTGGCCTAAATTTCCAGCCATTAAAAACGAGTCAGCCAGTTGCGGTACAGAAAGCACAGCTTACGCCTTCAGTTAAAAGCCTACCGGCGCCAAATAGCCTGCTTCCTAAACCAGTTATTGCTAATTCTCAACCGGCCAAAATCCCCAATGTCAGTTTCACCGGGGAGGCCGCCAGCCTTCCGGGCCTGGTGTCAAAGGCAGGGAACAAACAATCTCTGGATAATGCCCTGGGAGTAATCATCCCCTCAGGCTGGACAACGGTGAAGTCTGCTCGTTTAAAATCGGGCTTCAAAACTCTGGTTAGCTGGAGTGCGGGCGATCAGTGGCCACACACGTTAATCAAACTCGCGCGCGAAAATAAACTCCAGGTGACCATCCAATGGGCCTCTCGCCAGGTTCTGGTAGATTTGGCCGATACTCAGCAAGAAACAAAACCTGTGGTGTCTAATCCGTGGGCACAACCTAAATTACTCTCCACGCCGGCTATACCGGCCAAACCTGCCGATGCGGATAAATCCAAAACTTCTCTGTTAACCACACAAAAGACCAGTACCCAAAAGGCATCTTTACCACCACCTCAGCCGGCCAGGAAAACCTGGCGCGCAGAGACAGGTACAACCCTTAAAGACGCCATTTTCACCTGGGCTGCTGAAACAACCTGTGAGGCTAATCCAGGGAAAAAATGGACTGTCGCATGGGTAACAACCACGAACTATCGTATCGACGCGCCACTGCAGTTCAGCGGCACATGGCGGGACGCGCTTAATCAGGTATTCACGCTTTATCTGAAAGCCTCAGTACCTCTTTATGCCGGTACTAATACGGCTCAGTGCGTGCTTAAGGTTGATGATAAGCCGGTGGTGGATGACAAAACTGTGCGTTAAGGAGGCCGTATGGGCTACCTGATATTGGCGATATTCACATCCTTGTTACTGCTTGCAGCTGGCTCCCTACAGCGTGATAACGCTACTTCTGAGGCTGCCTATTCTCAGGGCACTATTAACCAGCAGGCGACAGATACCATGCGGTATCTGAACTCACTGGTTGACTATCTTTACCAACACCCAATTAGCGATGGTTCGGTTCCGGATGCACAGCTGGGATTCACGCCCACTGGCGTAAAAAATATCATTCAGAGCGGCCGTTTATGGGTCTATCAGCCAAACCAGCACGGGCTTCTTCGCGCGCTGGCCACAGCCTCGTCTCAGTCGGCCTTCATCGGAACAGTGAAATCCCGCCGGCTGGTTGACCTAAGCGGTCTTGATATGCAGGTCTCCGTACCATCACAAATTCCAGACGGCTATATCGTTTACCTCAACTAAAGTCCTTTTCCTCCAGGTTCTCCTGGCTTCCGACACGACGAGAAATCCTCATGAAACAACACTCCATGACCCGGGTGGCAATTGCGATTGCCGCTCTCGGGCTGCTGGCTGGTTGCTCTAACCTTCAGCGAATCGACGAAACGCAAAATACAGCTGCAGCCGATTTTGATACGGCCAGCCGCAAGATGTCCGTCCCGCCTGGCACACAGCCAGTAAGCGAGATCTCAACTCAATGGATAAATCCGGTCCCATTGAATTCGAAAGGTGGTCAGGAGTTACTCCCTGGATGCTCTGTCACGCTCATGCGTCCGGGAGAGATCAGCCTCGCCGATGTAAGCGCGTTTATCACCCGTACATGCCGGGTTCCGGTCGTCATTACGCCGGATGCTCGCTCAGCTGCAATGTCCGGAGGAGCGACGGAAAAGATATCAGGCCCAATACCGGCGCCAGTGCCTGCACCTGATGCAACGGGAATGATTCCGCTTAATCAGATGGGGGCAACTACATTGCCCAGGGCAGTAACCGGTACGGATGTTCTGAAAGGCGTTCACTGGCAGGGCGCACTTTCCGGACTGCTGGATCACGTTACGACTCGTTTGGGGCTTTCCTGGCGCTATGAGCAGGGCAGAATCGCTATTTTCTACCTCGACACCCGCTCGTTTCCTATAACGTTCCAGGATTCACAGAACTCGTTCTCATCCAAATCAGTGTACGGCACAACGTCATCGTCCGGGGAGGGCTCTTCTGGGGAGGGAAATACTTCTCAGACAACCACGACTGATATGAACACAAACCGCTATAAGGAGCTTGAAGCGACAGTTAAGTCGATGCTGACGCCAGAGACGGGAAGAATGTCCATAGCTGGCGGGATGCTAACCGTAACTGACACTCCGCGGGTTCTCACTGCAGTACAGCGTTATATTGAAGGACGTAATACTGAACTCACCCGCCAGGTTGTGCTGAGCGTGAAAGTGTGGTCGGTAACCAAGAAAAGGCAGGATCAGCTGGGTATCGACTGGGATGCCGTTTTCCGCTCTGGAAGCGTTGGCCTGTCACTGGGTAATGCGATGTCCGGAGTGGCCAACACGGCGATGACCGGCGGGTTATCCATTCTGGACGGAAAATTTGCTAACTCAAACGCCTTTATTCATGCCCTGTCTCAGCAGGCCAACGTTTCCGTTGTCACACAAAATACCAGCGCGACAACGAACCTTAACCCTGTCCGTGTACAGGTCATTACACAACAGGATTACATCAGTCGCGTCAGTACCGAAAATACCGCGAACGTTGGCTCAAGCACGTCTGTGGAGAAAGCAACCATCTCCACTGGCTTTAACATGACCATGCTGCCGTACATTATGCCGGCTTCAGACCGTATGGAACTCCAGTATTCCATATCCATGAGCGACGACCCGGAAATGCAGCCAGAAAAAGTCGGGGACGTAACATTGAAGCTGCCAAAGACGAAAATGCACAACTTCGCTCAGAACGTCATCCTGAAATCCGGTCAGGCATTACTGCTAAGTGGTTATCTGCAGGCTAACAACACTGCAAATAAGCAGGGGGTAGGTTCTCCAGGCTTCTTTGGACTTGGCGGTGGTTATAACGCTGAGAAAGGAGACACGATACTCGTGATCGTCATTACGCCGACACTGCTGGGGTAAACAATGCAGCACAACACTATTATCCATTCTGGCCGTAACATTTGGGTCGCTGGTTTGCTCTGGAAAGTGGCTCAGGCAAACCGAAAACTGGATCACCGGCGCCTCGCGCGAAAAGAAGATGCAGATCATTTCATTTCGTTTGTTCAACCCTCTGGTGTCCTTATTGGAACGGCCAACCTCAGCCTCACGGGACTAACGCCACGCCAGTCAGGCAATACATATGCCCTGGCTCCAACCATACTTCCGTTATTAGGCGAAAATGCGTGGGCAGTCTTTGAACTCGAAGACGGCGGCTATTATTTTGTGGCCACGGCTGGCGGTTCTTTGTCCCTCTTGTCTGATATTACCGGCAGCCTCGAAGAAATCAGAAAGGCGGTTGAACGTTATCTTAGCTATACCGGCGCTGAAGCAACCACAGTTGCATTTTGCCCTGTAGGGTTTATGCCTGGCCTGAGCGCCCCGAAAGGGGATATCAGCCAGTTACTGGCTTCCCTCACTCGTGAGCGTGCCTTTCGCCTCAAACCGATATCTACACGGCGTCCTGTAGCTATCTGGTCACTCACTCTTTTACTGGCCGTTGCAGGTTGGTACGGGTATACAACCTGGCAGCATAACAAGGAACTGAAAGACCTAGAGATAAAACGACTTGCTATAGAGAACGCCCAGCGGCTTGTTAGGAAAGATCCTCCAAAGCCCTGGGAAAACGTACCTGACGCAAAGACTTTTATACAGACCTGCAGTGAAGGCTGGAACGTTCAGTTGAGCATGGCGGGATGGCCATTTAAGGCCGCAACGTGCGGCAAGGATGAAAATGGCTTATTCGTTAGACTAGCCTGGCGTAAACCAGAAGGCGGTACGCTGGCACCATTCCGTCAGCGTCTGGCGTACTTTTATCCGGATCTAAAACCATTTTTTAATATTCCCGGTGAGGCCGATACCGGTGGGGTAAAAAAACCGCTAATCGCTGCTATTCGAGGTTCTGCTCAGGAACATATTGGAGACGGTGATGAAATCACGCAGCGTGTAACAAATTACGCCCAACAAATACAGGCGAAACTGGTTTTGAGGGAAGACAATAAAGGTAACGTAATTGTGGACGGTAACCTCGTCGATTTACCCTGGCGTACTTATTCATTTCAGCTCGATACTGATATACCTCCTGACAATCTATTTGGACCTGACTTTGATAAATCAGGAATTCGTTTAAATGCAATTACAATGACTTTAAGCAACGCCAGGCTGCATTACATCCTGGAAGGAACACTCTATGCGACTCGCTAAATATATGCTTACCGCTCTGATGATTCAGAGCATTGGCTTTTGCGCAAGCGCAGCGGAAGGCGAAACCGGGAAAGTAGTCTCAACGCCTTCAGCTACGCCAGTTCAGAATCTGACAATAAGTGAACTTGAAAGAATCCAGGCTGAGACAGTGCTTTATGAGGCCCGGGCAGCTCGTGCGAAAGCAATCCTCAGCTGGCAAACGAACGGAAATGGGCTTGATGCACCGGTTCCTGTGATGAACGCGGCAGCCTCAGCGGAGAAGGCTACAGAACAGGCACGGATTGAGCGTTCTGAAAGCGTTCCCCGAATCCTTGAAATTGCCGGCAGTGGAGGTCAGCTGACCTGCAGAATGCTCATGCCCGATGGTACGGTAGTGGAGGCCAGGAATGGTCAACGGCTCCCCGGGTCTGTTTATACCGTTGCGAAAATAAGTTCCCAGGGTGTTCAACTTAAAACTGATGCAGGGAAACTAGTTTCTCCATCTTTTACGGAGTAAAGCCATGACAGAGATAGCTCTTCCGTTCGTTGAGAGCGAGGACACTCATATTCCAAACCAGATTGCGACTCGTATCCATTTAAAGCAAGGTGAAACGCCGTCGTTATTTATTTCGGAGAACGATCGTAACGATGTTCAAATCCAGGCTTTCGTAAGGAACATTACAGATAAAAACAAAGAGACTGTTTTAAGGTTTCTACCTCTCAATGAAATTCATGCACTTAACAAAGGTGACAAACTTCAAAGTGACCTACAACTGACCGGCACGCAAAAACAGGTCGTGGAATTGTTTAGGCTTGCTGTAAATCGAAAAGCATCTGATATTCACATTGCTATCGGTGAGGACGAACTGGCGTTTATCAATTTTCGAATACACGGCAGTCTTGTCCGAGTAAATACGATCCCCAAAGAAGAAGGTTTAAAGCTCGCATCGACCATAATTCTGTCTATGTGTGATGTAACGGAATCTCAGTTCAACAGTAGCCGGCCTCAGGATGGGCGTATTGAGTCGAAGTATCTTGAAGGCCTGAATTTATTTGGTGCTCGTTATTCACATACCCCGACGGTTCACGGGATTCATGCCGTAATGCGCCTGATTCCTGATGACAGCGAAAACCCACCAACGCTGAGCAAACTTGGTTTTCTGCCCGAACAGCAACAGCTGCTGGAAAAGATGTTAGTCACACCCGAAGGGATGGTCATCCTGAGTGGCCCTACGGGTTCAGGAAAGAGCGCAACCCTACGCACAATGGCCAATATGTATCTGAGTTTCCATGAGTATGCGCTGAGTCTTGTGACGTATGAAGATCCCCCGGAGGGCCGTATAAAGGGTGCCATTCAGTGCCCTATTATTGCCAACAAAAATAATCCTGATGATGTTCTGCGCGCATGGCTCCTCTATCTATCGAACACACTGCGTATCGACCCTGATGCAATAATGGTTGGAGAAATGAGGGATGCTTTATCTGCAAAGTCATGTGTCACTAACGCAATGACTGGGCATCTCGTATTGTCAACGACACATGCTAACGATCCATTCAATATTCTTGAACGCCTGCTGACGCTTGATATCAGGCCTGAATTATTAACAGACCCTCAGCTATTTATTGGTCTTGTCAGCCAAAGGCTGGTTCCAGTGCTCTGCGAAGATTGCCGGCTGAGCTGGGAAGACGTCGTTAACGATTTGAGCGAGAGCCAGCGGCTACTGTTCTCAGCTACCTGCGATACCAGCACTACTCGTTTCAGGAATAAAAACGGCTGCAGCTGCTGTGACGGAGGGATCGTCGGCCGTCGTGTCGTGGCCGAAGTGATACATCCTGATGCGCAGTTTATGCTCTGCTTCCGTGAGCGTGGAAAACTGGCAGCGCGGGAATACTGGATAAAGAAAATGGGTGGCATAACCCGTAATGCACATGTTCTGAAACTGGTAAATCAGGGGCTGGTAGACCCAAGGGCAGCTCAGCGTATTTGCCCTCTTGATGAAGACCGACGGCTTCTGACTGAAGGAGCAGAGAATGAAAGCTAAACTGGACGCCTTAATGGCAGGTATATCAGACTTGTCTTCAAGCGCGTTTTTAAGCAACTTCAATGCCCGGCGTAAAGCGTGCAACCGCTGGATTTACAGCAAAACGTTCTCGACCGGCGATCGCCTCAAGCTGTATGAAGAATTAGCCTTCCTCCTAAGCAATAACCAGCGACTGAACGTAGCGCTGGAAAACATGCTATCAACCGCATTAAGTGGAGGGGTATCAGCCGCACGCGCAGCCGTCTGGCTTGAAGATATTCTTGAAAGCCTTAACAACGGTCTTCCCCTCGATCAAGCTTTAGTGGATTGGGTTCCGCGGGGCGAATGCGCAATTATCAGTTCAGGTCTGCAGGACGGTAATCTTCCGCAGGCTCTGGAACGAGCCTCTACGGTCGTTCGTGGCATAGCCGAGATGAAGTCGAGTGTCTTCGGTGTTCTCGCTTATCCCTTCTTTCAGGTGGCGGTTGTTACCGGCTTGCTGAAGATGATCCATGATTACTTTATGCCGCCAATGACCCGTATGTTTCCCCGGGAAGACTGGAGCGGAGCAATGTGGTGGCTAGGGATAAGTGCCGATGTTGTGGCTAAGCAGGGTATCTGGCTGGGGCTTTTCTTCCTGTTATTTTGTGGCTGGACGGTGTGGTCTCTCCCGAATGTAGGGGGACGTCCGCGGCGGATTCTGGACTATCTGATCCCCTGGTCACTTTATCGGGACTTTCAGGGCGTAGTGTTTTTACTGAATGTCGCAGCCTTGCTAGGTGCAAACGTGAAAACGCTGGATGCCCTAAATAAACTTGCAACACATGCATCACCCTACATGCTGGAGAGGCTCAATGCCATCAGGCGAAGAGTTAATGCTGGCGATCACCTGGGACTGGCCATGCGTAACTCGGGATATAAGTTTCCTTCTCTTGAAACTATTAACAAATTAGCGCTTCTGACCGCAGGGCAGAATAGTGATAACAGTCAGATACTTATTGAGCGTTATGCAATGTATATGCTGAAAAACACTATTAAATCTATGAGGCGCAGAGTTATCCGTTTATCTCTCTTATGTTTTTGTCTGATCGGTGCATATATGGGCATGTTGCTGGCAGTTATCCAGCAACTCAATGACCTGGCAGATCAGATAGGCAGATAATTTCATTTCCATTTTTCAACCCCTCGGGAGCCCCAGTCTGGAGCGCCCGGTTCATCGCTGGTCGCTAGACCTGTCTGTTACACAAGGAAATATCAATGAGTAAACAAAACACTTTGCCTGCCACACAGGTTCATCGTGGTGTTCTGAGTATCGAGATGGTCATTATTCTGGCCGTACTCGCAATAGCAGCCATAACTATCTTTCTTAATTCCAGCAGCCTTTTCAGTAAAAATGAAACGTCTACCGAAATGGCCAATGCCCAGCAAATTACTGTTAATACCCGAACGTTACTTAAAACCGGAGGCGTGTATAACTTCAACGGCGCCGCGGATATGACAGGGTTGTTAATTAAGTTTGATGGCGTACCAAAATCAATGTCGGTAGTTGGTGATGCAACAAGCGGTACCGCAACACTGATTAACGTCTGGGGTGGCGGGGTAACCATCGAACCTACAGCATCCAGCGGAGGTAAAACTGGGTTCACTCTGACGTACGATAAAGTGCCTTTGGCAGCCTGCACCGTCATGGCCTCACAGATGTCTTCTTCATACGGTGAAACTACCGTTAACGGAAGTAAGACGGTAGGAACTGTCAGCTCTGCTACTGCCGGAAGCCAGTGCACGAAAGATAACGGTTCTGCAGGCACTAACACCCTGAAATTTACCAGCATGACCTAATCAACCTAACCCGGGCAGGTCACACCTGCCCGTTCAAGGAGGCATCCGATGAAAGTTATTACTGGACTGCTGGCCCTGTTGGTTGCTGGCTCCTTTTCGATTTCTGCTGCAGCTTTTTGTTTTAAGGAGGCTGGAGCCAGATACCAAATCGACCCGCGGTTATTGATGGCCATAGCGCAGCAGGAAAGTGGAATGAATCCTACCGCTGTAAATGCCAACAAAAATAAGTCAGGAAAAGCAGTTAGCTACGATTATGGCGTAATGCAGGTGAATTCAAACCATATCCCAAAATTAATGGGCATGGGGATTATAAAATCTAAGGATGACCTTCTGAATAATCCCTGCCTGAATGTTCAGATCGGGGCCTGGATACTGGCGACACATCTGCAGAAATGCGGCGTGAACTGGTCCTGTCTCGGCTCCTACAACGCGGGTTTTTCTGAGAATAACGAGCAGGAAACGAAACGACTAAATTACGCCAGAAAGATATATCGGCGTTATAACATCCAGCTGGCGGGGCATCCCTGAATGAGCCTGACAGCACTGTATCTTTTTGCTCTGCCGATGATATATCCCGCAGGCAAAAAATTACTGCACATTTCCGAATCGTACATTGATCGTATGGATAGTGTAAGTGAACCGGAAAATCAATTGCACCATGAGCTGCTTAAGGTCTGGCTCATTCTATGTATCGTGCTGATAGCTGTTGGTTTGGCCGGTTTTATGGAGCCGGAGCAAATCATCAGAGGACTTCTTGTTGGAGCCTGGTGCCTCGTGCTTGCCGCCCTGGATCTAGCGCGCTTCTGGCTTCCATTTCGCTTTACCGCATCGCTGGCCGTAACTGGCGTTATGTTTTCGATTTGGGTACTGCCAGAGCGTCACCCCGCACAATTGCTGGCAGAAATCAGTTTCATTTTTATTCCCCTGGAGTTGGTTCGCCTGTCGGCGAATTATTTCCAAAAAGATGAGGCATTTGGCAAGGGGGATGTTTGGTTAATCACAGCGCTCGTTTGCTGGTACCCGGCATTCGATGTACTTGCCGTCACGCTAATCGCGTTATTAGCAGCAATTTGTACTGGCGCCATGACCAAGCAACGGTACCTGCCATTTGGCCCGTTTCTCTGCCTGTTCGCCGTTATCCCGGCGTTCACCACACTGGACATAATCATATGAAGAAGAAAATTCACCGTGGCATGGTGAGCATTGAGATTGCTATTGCGCTGGTTATCGTCATGATTGCCGGAATATACGGAATGAGCAGGTACAGCCAGTATTTAACAGAGCTCGAATGGTCTGTTGAAGCGCGCCATATGGATGCTGTAACCGCTGCCGCAAAAAGCTACATCCGTGACAACCGAGAAACTCTACAAAATCAGGTTGGCGCGGGTGGAAGCGTAAAACTTACCGGCGCGCAGCTGCAGCAAGCAGGTTATTTACCGCAGGGGTTTACGCTGACTAACACCAGTGCTCAGACTTTTCAGGTCGCGATTGTTCGCAATCCTTCTGACAATACAAAACTGGTTGGTTTTGTACTCACACAGGGTGGTCAGCCAATATCTTATAAGGGGCTGCGATATATCGCTCAGTCAATTAATGGTGCCGGTGGTTATATACAGACTGCGAATCAGGCTGAAGGGGCATATGGCTCCTGGAAAATGAACTTATCAAGTTATGGTTTAACTGGTGAATCAGGGCGTCTGGCTGTTTGGCTTTCCTCCGATGTTCTCGGAGCAGACGATCAGGAAAGCGATCGTCTTTATCGTTATGCATTAGCTAGCCGGCCTGAACTCAATCGCATGCACACAGCGATAGATATGAACAATAATAATTTAAACAACGTCGCAACGGTCAATGCGAAAACAGGTGCGTTCACTGAAAACGTCACTGCTAAAAATGGCAATTTCAGTGAAGGTGTAACTGCCAAAAATGGGACGTTCTCAGAAAATATTAATGCCAAGAATGGTTCTTTCTCTCAAGGTATCACGACTGGCTCAGATATTCGTTCTAACGATGGTTGGTTAATTACTCAGAACTCAAAAGGCTGGATGAACGCTACCCATGGCGGTGGATGGTATATGTCCGATGACGACTGGATGCGGAGTCTTAATAATAAAAACATTTACACCGGTGGACAGGTAAGAGGTGGCACCGTTCGCTCAGATGGACGGCTTTCTACAGGTGAATTTCTCCAGATCGATGCGGTTGCTACGGAGGGAACCCGGTGCTCCCCTGATGGCCTTGTAGGCCGCAATGCTTCTGGTGGCATACTTTCCTGTCAATCCGGTGTGTGG
>Ga0209370_1000332_pt1 | contig 76041 bp, 56 predicted proteins | sample AgamicAtPrz_FD_187164 | JGI IMG/M metagenome (GOLD analysis project Ga0209370, IMG submission 187164) | Agave microbial communities from Guanajuato, Mexico - At.P.rz (SPAdes) (version 2) | ecosystem: Host-associated > Plants > Phyllosphere > Phylloplane/Leaf | place: Guanajuato, Mexico...
AGTCGACGGTGCGATACCTCGGCATCGAGGTCGATGACGCCCTCGAGATCTCTGAGCAGACGGAGATCTGACGTTGTCGCTGGCGGTCACCCTGGACACTGCTGCCGGATGGCCGCCTTCAACGACACCTATGTGGCGCACGGCCGAACCGGTAGTCCCGGCCAAAGAGCGGAAGTCCATGAACGACCGGGTTTGGGTGGGCTAAGCCGATGATTGTCTTGCTGATTTCGCAGATCGAGAGCCTGCAGTCGCAGGGAGCTGTCGTGCTTCTCAAGTGGGATTTCGAGCGAACGCGAGCCTCTGACCGAGGGGCTGGCAGAGTACAAGACCAAGCACAGCCGCCAAGTGAACGCCGCCAGCGGCAGCGGACACCGACGACTTATTGCATTCCAAATGCCGGCGGCGCTCGGTCGTCTAGCAAACGGGGCGCCGGCAGGCCGCTCGCTGGAGCGACGGCAAAGTTTGCCGAGTCTTCGGGGACCTGCACATTGCAAACATCCCCGAATACGACCGGTACATGGAGGAACTTAAGCGCGCAGGGATCGAAAGGCAATGACGCGGTTCCCGCGAGGCTGTCCCCGCTGGCGGCGTGGCGCGCTCAGACCGTCTCGGTTAGGCCCTACGTCCGCGTCGCCGCTGCAGCGCCTGGATCGCTAGGCGGGCAAAGAGCGTTGCACTAAGTGCGTACGAGGTGGACGACGCGACCCATCCCAAGGGAACTTCGGCGTCTTCCAGGGACATTTGCGGTGCGCAGGACAGGATCCCCTGCCATGCGCACAGGCACATCCCAACCAATGCGAGGGCGGCCGAGATCGTTGTCAGTCGGCTGATGGCATGGTTGAGACGCACGTAGTGTGGATTTGCGGAGCGCAGCGCGTCGCTGGCCCTGGCGAGCATCTGCCCGATGCACAGAGGAGCGACAAACGACACGAACGGCACCAGAGACAACAGACAACCCTTGATGAGCGTGCCATGAACATCCTCGGCCACGCGCCGCTGAAGATTCTCCAGATCCTGTCTCTGCCTGTCGATCGTCTGGAACTTCCCCTCTATTCCGGAGAGTCGGCGCTCGACCTCTTCCCGGGCGCCAAGGAAGCGGACCACGTCGTGAGTCTGGATCGAGGTCAACCCGGACGACGTCAACGGCCGCGCCTTCAGTGGCGGGGACTGCGGGTATTGGAACTGCACGCTGAGAAATGAGGCGACTGTCGTCCGCAATGTCTTCAGTGCCTCATCGAGTTCTTCGTCTCCGGTCTTGGTAGAGAACAGAACAGACAGTGCCCTCTCCTTCTCGATCGCATCCAGCGCGATACGGCTCTGACGATCCAAAGCCTGGAGCCGAACGCGACATGCCGCGTCGGCGTCTCTCGCTCCTCGAACCAGAGGATCCGACTGCTCGATCCAGTGCCACAGTGCGGCATTGCTGCGGTCCAGATCGCCTCGAGCTTCGAGCAAGGTGGCCAAGCCCTTGGCAATCTCGTCATCCGTTGGAAACTCCTGCAACTCGAACTGCTCACGGGGAGGTTCAGGCGCCAGCAGCGTAGCGGTCTCCTGCGTCAACGCACGCAATTCTGCGCCCGATGCTGCCTCAAGTCCGCGGATCGCTTCGCCGGCGATCGCTTCACCCTTGCGCACCGCATGGAGGGCGGCCAGGCTCGTCGCAGCCAATGCCCCCGCCATCGGGCCGGCGCCCGTCAGAAGGAGTTTCCGGACCGTATCGACGGTAACCGTCGAAGAAGCCGTGCCGGCCAGCGTGCCCACGAGGCGCGACTGCAACGCCCTTCGAAGTCCGATCACGCCGAGCACGTTCACCAGGCGCTGCGAGGGTGGTCCGAGCATCTCCCCGAGTCGGGCGAGATACATCGTAAAGTCGTTGGCAAAGGCGACCTTCAACGCACTGGCATGCTGCCGCTCGGTCTGTTCCCAGTCCGCCTTAAGACTCGTGGCGACGCGCAGCTGCTCTTGCAGGAGCGATTCGACATGCATGGTCTCGGCCTGCAACGCAGCCACCGTCTCCCTTCGTTTGCTCTCGAAATTGGCCACCGCGGCCTGGTGATCCGTCTTCAACTTCTCGTTGGCCCGGATCTTCGTAACCTTCACCTCATACGTATCGCAGTCAAACACAATATGCAGTTGCGGTGCGGCAGGCGGACGCGCATCAATCCGCGATTGGAGGTCGGACCTGAGCCGCTGCAGCCGGTTCCTCGTCGAGGCGACGTCCTGCTCCGCCTGGCGGAGACGCGCCGCGTAGGCCTTCTTCTGATTGGCGCGCTCCGTCGCCAAGGTCTTCACCTGCACGCCGTGGAGGAAAGCGGTGTCGGCAGCATCGCCGTGCTCGATGACTGCCAGGATCGAAGGTTCGATTCGACAGCCACTCACGGCTGAGTCGTAACTTTCCAGCGTGTCCGCGTTCTGGCGCAGGAAGTCCAGCGCCTCCTTGTGCAGTCGCTCCAACGGTGACAGTGGAACCTCTCGGATCGGCTCGACGCCAAAGGCGATCCGGTGCTTGACGAGCCATGATCGAAGAACCATCAACGGACTGGCCCAAATCTGCCCATAGGCGATGACGTCGTCGTGGCCCTGACGGGGAATGTGACGGGTCAGGTGTCCCACCAGGTGGCCGCCCACCGTGACGGCCGACCCCGACATGCCCTGGACTGACGACTCCGGATGCCCGTCGATCCGCAGAAGAACAGCGGACTCCCCCAGGTCGTTCTGGTGATTCAGGTCTAGGATCGTGCCGCTCAGCCGAACCGTCGCGGTCCGGATCTTCGCGCCTTTCAACTGCTCGACGACATCCGTCGCCGTGCGCGCCGCCGTGGGGAATCCCCAGCTTTCCCAGGCATCGCCGTTCAGCGCGTCACTGGCGAAAGCGTACGGCGATACATCGACAGCCTGGTCGAGAACCAGCAGCGCCACATCCTCCTTGTCGGGATCCGCGCGTTCGATGAGGCGGCCCTTGCGGTCGACGGCACCAGCGCCGACGCCCACTCGAAGGTCACACCACACGTCGATCTCCATGCCCTTCACCACGTGGGCTGCGGTGCCCACATGTGTTGGACTCACCAGGTATCCCGTCCCGACAGAGCGTGGTCCGCGAATCTCCACGCAGCGACCCTGCAACTCCTGGGGACTTGACATGCGCACCTCCGGTTCAGGCATCCATGCGACGGGCAATCTCTTCGGTGCTGACGGGTTCGTTGTCGTCGGCGAAGAACGCTCCCGCGTCGACGACCCGGTCCGCGCGGATCTCGATTCGGAGATAAGTCGGCAGCGCCTTGCGCCAGCGGCCGAGCCGGCCCTGCTCCAGATCCGCCACGAAGTCCAGCAACGCGGTCCGACCGGTGTCCCTGTTGTCGCTCCAGACCGAACTGGGAATCCACATCAGGTCGGCCCAGGTTCCGCTGTTGAGGTAGCGGGCGGGCACCGAGCCATGGGGGGAAGGAATCTCGATGTTCTTAGCGAAGTGCGTGTGGCCGTACGCAACCACGTCGAACCCGCGGCCGATGGCAGCAGTCGCGGGCCCGAGGTACTTGGGTCGTTCCTTCCCGACATCGAAATCATCCTGCCGTTGCTGGCGGAGCTTCTGGAACGCAAGGTAGAGCGACTCCCTCCGGGCATTCCGGAGCTGGACGGCCATGTAGTCCTGAAGACCGGCGACGGTGGATCTTAGCCCTGCGACGTTGCCGCTCGTGCTTCCGTCCAGCATCGCACGAGCCAGCGCGATGTTGGTCAGCTCCTGATCGCTCGTCGCACTGGTGGCGGCCACAAAGCCGGGAATCGCCGGTTCCGCGTCGTCCGTATAACTCAGCTTCGACTGCTGGCGAAATCGCTGCGCGAACTCGATCGCATTGGAAAGCGTGGTGCCGATCCCCAGGGCCGCTAGCACAGGAAGGAGGCTGGACTCTTCCGGCTTGAGGAGGTCCACGAACGGGTAGTGCCGCTTGATAGGATTGATCACCTTCTCCACCATGTTGCTGCCAGGAGGCACGAGGAAGGTCCTGTCGCCAGACAGGCCTCGGGACAGCTGGGAGCGGAACTGCCTTAGCGAGTCGTGGTGGACAGCATTCCAGGCATCGAAGCGATTGCCATGTTCGATCAGCACAGTGCCAATGTTGAGCGCCTCGTTGTCGTAGCTGAACTCGATCGCCGCGGTGGCGCCACCGGTGTGCGACACGGCCTCCAGCAGTCGTCTGCGCACGCGCGGGAACGAGAGCTCGACATCATGGTTGCCCAGCAGAATCGACAGCCGGGCCCGGGGACGGCTCGCGAACCCAGAGAGCGCAGTCCAGATGGGGGCCGTCCGCCTCAGAATCTCATCCAGCTTGTCGACCGCCCGGGACTCGTCGGTAGTGAACGCCTCGAAAGGTTCCTCGGCAAGGAAATCGACCAGGTCGCCGTTGATGACCAGGTGGGTCGGCATTGAATCAACTCGTTGGGCCAGTGCCTCGATCCAGCTGGCGAGAAGCTCCTGACTCGGCTGCGAGCACATCTGGAAGGCGGGATGCCCGGGAGATGCATCGGCGCCTCCGAGATGGAGATCCGAAATGACGTACACCGACGCATCCATCCGCTGCTCCTCCCCACAATGGGCTGATCTCCCGGGCCTGTCGAGCGCCGCCGTCCGGCTGTGCCTTGGCGCTTCACGTTGTACACGTTTGAGGCCATCTGTCCAGCTTTGCCGGTGGCCATGCGTTCGGTGTCTGGCTTGCCGTCGTGGAATGCGACGGGGAGACTTCGGCGCGGATCGCTTTGTACGACCACGTGAGTGGCACAGTCAAATGGAAGGCTGGCAGCGGCTTGGGCCTACTCGTAGCGGTTGGCGTGCTTCTAGTCGCTCTTCGCAGTGCGGGCCAAACATGACGGATCCCCTGCGCAGGTTGATCGGCTGCTTTCGGGCGCCGACTCCTGCGGCCCCAGACGACCGCTCAGGGTCGATTGCTGCTGGTGGGCTTGCTCGCGGCGAACGGCCGTACCCATCCTGAAGCGGCCGTCGGGGACTTGCGACTGGGACATTGACCCGCTACCGTCACACGGTCGTGTCTCGTGTTTAATGGCACCATCCCTAACACGACCTTGCCCGGCTCAGTGCCGGGCTCTTTCTTTGGCCTGGGCTTAGCAGGTGCGTGACCACCTCTTCAGCAGCTCGACTTAACGAGCCATGACGTTCACAAACGTTGATCACGAGGTCTCTACGAGAAGTTGAAGCTGACACGACTGCCGCCGCTTGAACGCGAGGCCTGATGTGTCGGAAGAGAGCCGGGTGCGGGAGATCTGCAGGTCCGGTGGCGGACGGAAATGTGTAAACAGAGCAGTGGCGAGGGTACCGGGGCATAGCCCGGCGAAAGAGCGGTAAAAGACAACCGAGCCCTACGACCACCGCGCCACATCGTTACTCTGACTGCGGACAGCCATGTTACCGGGCGAACGGGCCGCTGCTCGTCGGCACATTCTTGGGCAGCACTGCTACAACGCAAATGACGTCATCGTCGCCGATGCATTGTCCGGACCGGCCTGGCGCTAGCGTGTCGAACGGGGTGTGCTCGACGTTAGCGTTGTTCCGCGTCTTGGGCCAGAGGAAACTCGCGTCAACGCTCGCGCGCCGCCTCCTGCGCAACCTTCTGCACCGGCGACAGAAGGTACTCCATCACTGTACGGCGCCCCTGGTGGATCTCGGCGGTTGCTAGCATGCCGGCATTCAGCGGGTAGCGTTCGCCAGAGCGAGGATCGACAAGTGCAGTGTCTTTCAAGCGGATGATCGCCCGGTAAGTCAGCGCCGGCTGGCCCTGCACCTGCTGCTTCGGATCGGTAGCATCGGGACTGATCATCGCGACTTCGCCGTCCATCAGGCCGTACTTCTGGAACGAATAGGCAGCGACTTTCACCTTCACAGTCTGCCCATTCGCGGTAAATCCGACGTCCTCGTTCTTCAGGAGGACCTCAGCCTGCAGCGGCTCCTCCTTAGGCACGATGTTCATCAGTACCGCACCGGCCTGTACGACCGCGCCCTGTGTCGTCGTAGCGAGGTCCTTCACTACACCCGACGTCGGCGCGCGAATATCTAGCAGCCCCGCCTTCACGTTGGACTTCTCCAGCTCCTGGTCGCTGCGGTTCAGCAAGGCCACCGTCTCCATGCGCTCGTTCTCGAGCTGCGACCGGTACTGCGAGCGCAGCGCCGCCAGCCGCTTCTCCGACTGCGCGATCGTCGCGTTGAGGCTGGTCACCGTCGCCACCTGCGTCTTGACGTCCTGCTCCTTCTCGATCGCTTCGCGCGTCTTCTCGTTAGCCGCGAGTTCGCCTACGAATCCTTCCTGCACCAGCTTGCGATAGGCCTCGGCCGACTGGCGGTAGCTCGGCAAAGTCTGGCTGAGCTTGGACAGCACCTGCTGCGCAGCCAGTAGGTCGGCTCTGGCCTTGTTCATCGCCTCGGTCTCCTGCGCGGCCGCGTCCTGATAGGCCTGTCGCCGTGCGCGGAACTGGCCTTCGACCTGTGCGTAAAGATCGGCCGGATCACCGGCCGACGGCAGCATCGCGCGGTCGGCCATCTCCGCGTCGATGCGCCGCAGCGTTAGACGCCGCAGCGCGACGTCCTTCTTCAGCGCCGTCGTGTCCGCGGCAGACAGGCGTTCATCCATGCGCATCAACAACTGGCCAGCTTGCACCGCCTGGCCGTCGGCCACGAGGATCTCCGCCACCACACCCGAATCGGCCGGTTGCACGACCTTGGTAAAACTGAGCGGCACTAGCCGGCCTTCGGCACTGGCCACTATGTCCAGCTTGAAGAAGCAAGCCCAGGCCAGCAGCAGCAATATCAGCGTCACAAGAGTCACCGCGATCGCGCGCGGCATGCGTGAGGGCGGTCGCTCCTGCAACGCGAGGAGGTCGGGGGCGAAGTCCAGTGCCTCAGGGGCCAGGCTGATCAGGCGCCCGGGCGTGACTGCTTCAGCCGCCATGCTGAATCTCCGCCAAGCGCGGACGTCCGTCGTCCTGCAGCTCCCAGAAGGCCGCGCGCGACGCCCCGGCGATCTCGCCCAGCGCCTGAGACGCGATCTCGCGAGTGCCGCCGAACGGCGCCAGCACATCGATGAACCACAGATGCGGACCGGCCTGCCACTCATGTGGCGCGATCGTGGGCACTCCACTGCGCAAGCGCTGATCCACGGCATCGTCCACCCACGCCCAACTCACAAAAGCCCAAGGGACTTCGGATCGGTTATAGAGCTTGCACTGGTCCAGTACGAGCGGCGGCGTGTACCGCCAGTCGATGTCGGCGAAGAAGTTAAAGCGGCGCTGCTGGTCTCGTGCGAGCAGCCACGCCACCGGGCCCAGCAGTGGCAACTTCGCCAGTTCGCGCTTTGCGGTAGCCATGTCGGCCCCGCCTCCGGTTTGGTCTTGAGATTGAGTCATGGTGGTCATTCTTTCAGGGGGCGCCGCCAGGAGGCGCATGGAGGCGCGAGGTATTGCTGGGCCGATCAGAGCGCCGTCGAACGGCGCGGCGTTGCGCCGCCGCCGATCAGACCGTTGCTGGCATGCTCAGACTCCAGGCGTTGGCTGTCGCCTGACTCCATGCTGGCCCATCCGGCACCTTTGGCCATCGCAGTCCCGCCGGAGGCGGCATCCCACGGGGTCACGTAGTCGCCCGCCGGCAGACTGTCGATGGACCAGGTGTTCGAGGAGATCCTGACCTTCATCGTTGAGGCCTGGAAGCGGTCGATGGTCAACAGCGACATCAGGCCATCGTGGCGGACTTGAAGCTGCCAGCCGCTCTCGGTCGTCGCGACGGTGACCTTCGCCGGATCGACATAACTGCCCAAGTCCAGCATGTTGTCGCCCTGGGCATCGCTGATGTGGTCATTACCGTCACCACGTTCCCAGAGGTAGAGGTCGCCACCGCCCGCGCCCGCGAGTAGGTCGTCGCCCTTGCCGCCGTGGATGACGTTGCTCTCAGCACTGCCAGTAATCACGTCATTGCCGTCGCCGCCATCGATCGCGAAGTTCCTGATCTTGATTCCACTGAAGTCGAGAGTGTCGTCGCCTGACGACCCAAGGATGCGGCTGGCCATCTGATTGGGGTTTTCGCCGGCGATCTCCTGGATGTTGCGTAGATTCGCCAAGTGGTTGTCGACGCGTAGCACGTCGCTGCCAAATCTGCCTCGGATCGCGTTGACGCCGGCGCCGCCGTCGAAGAGATCGATAGCGTAGTCGCCTTCGGTGAGCACGAAGTTGTCGTTGCCTGCGCCACCCGACAGCGTATCAACACCTCGGCCGCCGCGGATCCAGTCGTCGCCGTCGCCGCCGACGACTACGTCATTCCCGTCGCCCGTGTCGATCATGAAGTTCTTCACAGTGATGCCGGTGAAGTCCAGCATGTCGCTTTCGTCGGTGGAGACGATGCGGGCAGCGCCAAAATTCTGGTCGACGCTTTCGATCCGTTGGATGTTGACCAAACTACCCAACGTCGTCCCGACGCGCAAGACCTTTGCTCCCCAGTCTGCGTAGAGCCGGTTTGCGCCTGTACCGCCATCGAAGTGATCGATCTCATAGTCGCCTGGTGATAGGAAGAAGGTGTCGTCGCCGGCACCGCCATACAGCGTGTCGGCGCCCTTGCCGCCTTGGATCAGATCGTGGCCGCTGGTGCCGATGACCTCGTCGTCGCCGTCCCCCGGCGCGATGACGAAGCCGCGCACCGTCATCCCCGAGAAGTTCCAGGCGTCGCGCCCTTCTGAGCCGGCTATGAAGCTGCTATATGCGTAGGTGTCCAAGCCATCGATGAGCTCGATGCCGTCCAAGCTGCGCATGTCGGACGAGACGCGCAGGACATCGGGCCCCCAACCGCCCAAGATTCGGTCGTAGCCCAGGCCGCCGTGGTAACGGTTGACCAGATCCGGCGCGCCGTCGCGCATGTAGAAGGTGTCGTCACCACTGGTGCCGAAGAAGTCCATGCCGGCAGGCTGCTTGCGCGCGTCGATCGCATCGAGCAGCGCCTGAACGCCCTGCGTCGCGCCGTCGGCGAAGCGGATCTCCTCAACCTCGAAGCCGGTGCTCGCGCCGCCTTCGAGTTGAACACCCTCGGCGGTGGCGTTGCCCTCAGCATCGAGGCGGATCAGGGTCGTGCGCAGCCTACCGTCGACCTCTTCTGTCACATAGTCAAAGGACTCGGCTGAGAGTCCTCCCCCGAAACCGAGCACGTCGAAGCCCGACAAGTCGCTGATGGCATCCAGACCGTCGCCATCCTTCCACTCGAAGAAGTCGTCGCCGTCGCCTCCCATCACGACGTCGTTGCCGAGTCCTCCGATGATCCTGTCGTTGCCCGAACCACCGTCGAGAAGGTTTTCGAGTTCGTTGCCAGTCAGCAGGTTATCCAGCTGGTTGCCGGTCGCCGCGACCGCAGCGCCAGTGAGCATCACGTCTTCCACGCCCGCGTCGGCCACGTAGCTCGTGCTGGCATGCACCGTGTCATGCCCACCCATCAGACGCAGATCGCCCCAACTCATCGACAAGAAGTCAGTGAAGTAGGGTAGTGGCTCATCGAGCAGGCTGCTGTATTGCGCGCTGTAGAACTCCATCAGGATCGAGGAGACATCGGTCTCCCAGATGCTGGTGGCCCCTTGCTCGTAAGCGGCTTCTAGAGAGGCTTGGACCTGCCCCATGCGCTCATCGATCAGTGCGGGCCACCAGTCCTCGCTTACGGCGCTCTTGAAGATCTGCGTCATGTCCCGCAGACCGTAACTCCACGGTTTGTCGAAGGCATCGGCCTCGAGTACGCGGTCGTCCGCGCTGTCCACAAAGTAGAGGTCGTCACCCTCTCCCCCGACCATGAAGTCGGCACCGGAGCTCCCGTCTAGCACGTTGTTGCCCCCGGTGCCGACAAGTTTGTTGTTCAGCGCGTTGCCGGTGCCGGCAAGCGCTCCGTCGGTGAGCGTGAGGTTTTCGAGGTTTGCGCCCAGCGTGTAGTCGAAGGACGCCACGACGGTGTCCTTGCCGCCGTCCTGGCGCGAGCCGCTGGCGTAATCCAGCGTTAGCAGCGGCGTGAACCAGTCCTGGTTCCACTCAATGATCCACGCCGCTTCCATGTCCCTGAACTGCTCGGCGAGCATGGGCACGTCGATGAGCTGGCCGGGGTGTGCGGCGATGTAGTCGGTCATCGCGTCGACCATCGCGGCGCCGCCCTGCACCCATCCGATCTGGTTCTTCAGCGTGCGGATCGTCTTGAGCAAGATCGGGTCACCGTTGGCCATCTCGTCCACGACGTCGTCGACGTTGTCGACGACGTAAGTGTCGTTGCCCTGGCCGCCGCGCAGGATGTCGGCGCCCGTTCCGCCGTCCAGCGTATCGCGGCCCTTGCCGCCGATCAGCAGGTCGGCGCCCGCGCCGCCCGCCAGCGTGTTGCCGTTGTCGTTCGCACGCAGCGTGTTGTCCAGCGAGTTGCCGGTTCCGCTGGTAGCGTACCCGGTGATGATCAGGTTCTCGACAGCATCGCCGAGCGTGTAATCGACGCCGGCCGTCACGGTGTCCAAGCCTTCGCCGGAACGCTCGATCACCTGATCGCTCCACTGGTCCACGACGTAGGTGTCGTCGCCTCGACCGCCTTCCAGGGTGTCGGCGCCCAACCCGCCGTCGAGCCGGTTGGCTGCGTCGTTGCCGGTGAGATGGTTGTCGAGGTCATTGCCGGTTCCAGACAATGGCGCATAACCCGTCATCACAAGGTTGTCGACCTGATTGGGCAGCACGTAGTCCACAGCCGTCCGCACCGTATCAATGCCTCCGCCCCACTGTTCGACGACGACGTCGCCTGGGTTGTCGACGACATAGACGTCGTTGCCCTGTCCACCAATCAACGTATCTGCCCCCAGTCCACCGTCGATCAAGTCGGCCCCCAAGCCGCCCTCCAGGACGTTGGCCAGTGCATTGCCGGTGAGCACGTTGTCCAGCGCGTTACCGGTGCCGCGAAGCGCGCCGTCCTTGAGCGTCAGCTCCTCGAGGTTGTCGGCCAGCGTGTAGGCTTCGGCGCTGCTGCCTACTTGGTCCCAGCCTTCGCCGGCCTGCTCGGTGATCGTGTCACCGACCGCATCGACCATATAGCGGTCGTTGCCCGTCCCGCCGATGAGCGCGTCGTTGCCCGCGCCGCCGTCGAGCAGGTCGTCCCCCCCGTCGCCTTGCAGCCGGTCGTCGCCTTCGTTGCCCATCAGTTGGTCGGCCCCCTTACCGCCGAACAGCGCGTCGTTACCTTGCTCGCCAGTGATGACGTCGTCACCGTCGTCGCCTGACAGCACGTCGTTGCCGACACCGCCGGACACGAGGTCGTTGCCTGCACCACCAAAGAGGATGTCGTTGCCGTCTTCGCCCAGAAGGGCATCGTCCCCGTCCTCTCCGAACACGAGATCGTTGCCGGCGCCCGCCATGACCGCGTCGTTGCCGCTCCCTGCGATCGCCACATCGTCGTTGACACCGGTCATCACGGAGTCGTCGCCGGCGCCGGCCTCCACCACGTCCTTGCCCTCGTCATCGAAGATGAAGTCGTTGCCGCCTAGGCCGCGCAGGTAGTCGTTGCCTACGTGCCCGATCAGCGTATCGGCCACTTCGGTGCCAAGCACCTCCGCATCGGACGAACTCGGCGGCCGGTTGACAGTCTCGACCGTGCCGTCAGCGCGCACGATCTGCACGTCGTCCGACACGGCGAACGCAACGTCGTAGGCGGAACTCTGTCGCCCATCAGTGAACGTCAGCGCGGACTTGCCATGGATGGTGTTGCCGTCCTGCGTGGCAAACTGCCGATCACTCTGCAAGGAGATGCTCGCGACGCCCGCCGCGTCCAGCGATACCAGCTCGCCGACCCCGGAGATGCCATCGCCATTGAGATCGCGCCAAACCTTGAACCGGCTCCAGCCGATATCGCCTGCGGTAATACGGCCGTCATTGTCCGTGTCGAACGCCGCTAGCCCTTCGAGATCGGTCTGCGCACCGGGCTTGTAGCCTTTGAAGCTGAGTTCCTTCTGCCCGGAGATATCGCCGTCGCCATTGGCGTCGTAGGCTAGAAGTCCGTCGCTGCTGTCGACCCAACCGGTGCGATGGCGCAGACCGTCTCCGGTCATGTCGAAGTGCGCCTGGCTTTCTGCCAGCGACTTCAGCGAGGCCCCGTTTCCGTCCAGATCGAGCACGATCGGCGCGCCGACGTCCAACAGCACGCCGGGCACGTCCACGGTGATCGTCTTGATCGTCGTGCCGCCATGCGCGTCCGTGATCTCCACCTGGAACGCGTCCATCACCCCTTGAGGACTGCTCAACTCGAAGTGCCAGTTCCCCTCGTTGTCGATCGAGGCGGTACCGAACTGCGCCTGGTTCTTGATTCGGAAGGTGAAGGCGCTGTCGTCGACGTCGGTGACGGTGAGCTTTCCGTTGAAAGGGTCGGGATAGCCGGTGACGATCGGCGTGTCATGCCAGCCATAACCGCGGCTGTTGTCATATTGCGCTTCGCGCCAGAACCCCGGATGGAATCGCGGATAGGCGATGTCTCGGTACAGATCTCCCTCGTCGAACCCGCCGAACCCGTAAAGGTCGCGCAGGATATTGCCTTGTCCCCCGGCCACGGGCGCGTCGTTGACCGGCGCGAGGTCAATCAGCACGTTGGCCTGACCGATGACCCCGGCTGCATTGCGGGCGGTATAGCTGAAGCCAGCATCGCCGCCGAAGTAGTCATGGTCCGGCGTGAAGTGGACGACGCCATTTACCAAGCTCACGGTGCCGTGGCGAGCATTACCGACTTCCACCAAGCTCAGCGAGGGGCCGGCATCACCGTTGATCCTGTCGTTGGCCAGCAGGTCCCCCACCAGAATCTGCAGTTCGCGGTCCTCGATAATTTCGGGACCGGAGATACCGTCGTTCCCCATGGCGACACCGGTGCCGCCGCCGGGGTTGCCCGGATCTCCTCCCCCCGGGTTGCCCGGATCTCCTCCGCCTGGGTTGCCGCCCCCCGGCGCCGTCCCGAGGTCGTTGACCTTGCTTACGATCAGCGACGTCTGTCCGTTGCTGCTCTGCACGACGATGCCGCCGGTCACGAAGTGCGCCGAAGTACCAGCGGTGTCCGCCGTCAGGTCGGGACTGCCCATCTGCAGCGCCACGCCGTCGCGGACGAAGGTACCCAGGCGATAGTTCAGCGAGCTGATGCCGAGGTCGGAGAGCGACTTCGCCTCGCCCTGCTGGACGACACCATCGCTGTTGGCGTCGACCCAGACTCGCAGTTGCGAGAAGACCGGATCGTCGATCCCAATGCGCCCATCTTGGTTCGCATCGAGCCAGCCCATGCCGGCGAGCCCTCGGACCGACGTGTCCACCTTGCTGTTGCTGAACAGCTCGCTGCCGCCGTCGACGGTACCGTTGCTGTTGCGGTCAATGACCAACAGCCCCTCCGTCGCTCCGGCCCATGCCGTATGTTTGAGGAAGCCTGAGTCGTCCACATCGAACGCGACACCACTGTTCTCGCGCGAGATCGTCTGGATGCCGTCGCCGTTCAGGTCCAACACGACGGGCCGGAACGTCTGGTCCGCGGCGCCAGCAGGCAGAAGGCGCGCCAGCTTGCCGTTCTTCTGGGCCCGCTGGAGCTCGGTCAGCCCTGCCATCGGGTCGCCGTTGGCAGTTTGCAAGCGAGCGGTGTCCACCTCCCACTTGGCGGCCACTGCCTCGCGCGCGACCACGTCATAGATGAACTGCTCCCCAAGGGTGCGGAAGTACTCTGGCGACGCCAGGGGGACGTCGAGCGCGTGGCCATCGAGGTAGCGGATGGTCCCGTCCGCGCCGGTGACTTCGTCGATGCGGTTCAACGTCCAGACACTGTCGCCGAATCCGATGCCCGACAGTCGCTGAGGGATCAGGCCCAAGTCAAGACCGGCCGCGTTAGCCGTAGCGACATATTGCTTGAGCCCGTCGAGCAGCGCCTGCGCCTGCGATCTGACCAAATCCTCGCCGCCGTCGTCCCCAAGGATCTTCAGCGTGACATTGCCGCTTTCGTCAAAAACGAACCTCGCTTGGCCCCACGGGTTCGGCGTGCCCTGAGCGAGCGAGTAGATGATCTGCGCGATCATGATGAACGGCGCCGCCGGCGGGAACGCGATGGCCGCGATATCGGCGATGATGCCCACCGCATTGCCGTGAGCAATGTCGTTGACCAGGTTCAGGTAGGCGAGCGGCGTTCCGCCCGGCAGCGAACTGCTGATGGGCGTCGACAGCGAACCGATGGCCTGTCCAACGGCGGTAGCGCCAGCGGTCTGGGAGAATAGGCTGGTATAGGCATTGAGTCCGAGGCTAAGCGCGTTTGCGCCAGCCGTGACGGCTGCGAGGGTGTCGCCTTGCTGCAGCGCGCGATTCAGGTTGTAGAGGCTGGCCAGGCTGCCCAGGCCACTCGATACGCCGGACAGGGTGGAGTTGCCGCTCACCGCAGCCGCGACGTTGACGCCCGAAGTAATGAGCGGCAGCGGCTTGCCGGACTGGATGGCCTGGATGAGACCGAGGAAGCTGGCGAGTTGGCCGACTGCGGCGGTGATGGCCTGAGACCCGGCGGAGATCGTTTCCTCGGATTGAACGTTTCCGGAGGAATCGAAGAGCGCACGTCTAACGTCTCCATTCGCTTGGGTGGTGGTGATGGAGTAGCTTCCATCGAGTGCTCGTTGCAACACTGATTGGCGAACCAGAGTTCCAGCACCATCGAAGAATGATGTTGTGGTGCGGTATGCTGAATCCACAACTTCAACGGACTTTCCGAAGAATTGCCCGTCCGCTCCGTAGGTCATTCTTACGGAGCTTCCATTCTCCGTCCACTCGGCGACGCTGCTTCTGTCATCACCAATCGAAATGGTGCCGATAATGGTGCGCCCCGCGCTTCCGCCCAAGCTCACTTTCCATACACCGTCAGGTGATTGCCCCACATAGAGCTGACCAGCGGTATCAAGCGTAATCGACATGCCTGCCAAGGCCCGATCCAACTCGGGCCGACTCACCGGCACGCCGTTCTGCTGGGAAATGCCGACGATGATCGGCTCGCCAACAGGGTTCAAGCCAATCTTGAAATCAATCGTCTGATTATCGTTCTCCGTGGCGGGCGCAAATCCCAGAATTCCACGCAACGTACCCCATGCTCCCGACTCCCGCTCTCTAGCAGTTCCATAGGTTACCTCACCACGTTGAGGAACCCATCTCACCCCGCCCGCGCCGTCATCTTGGGCGATTGACTTTCTTGCGACGAGAACACTTGGCCCGCCGGAGATTGTCCATCGTTCGGCAGGCTTTCCGCTCTCCGAAGGGAGAATCCAGTCAATGATCCACGAGCCTTGATCATCGATGGTCAGGTTTTTGGGGACGGTCGGTAGCCAATCATAGGCCCCATCCTTTGTAGGCATTCCGAGACGAACGCCCAGAAAGCGCTTCAGATCATACTGACCATAGGTCTCCGAGGGGCTCGTACTTGGGTTGGCGTAGTTTTGATTAATGAACCCCATTCGCGGAGCCAAGTCAGCCATGATTGCCTCATTGCTTGCTCCAGCGCTTTTTAACCCGTCGTATATGGCACGCCATTGGGCAACCAGGTTATCCCTGAAGGCTAGAGATGCCGTCGGATCAGGGTCAAATTTGCTCCCTAGGACGGTTACGAAGGGAAGCGTAGTCAGCAATTGGGAGTATTGAATCTTCTGCGCTTGCAGTAGATCCATAATGAACAGATACTCAGCAGCGATCGATCTGCCTTCTCCCAGCGAACGCATATTGAGAAAGTCGGTCGCAGAGACGAAGTCCTCTACATCCTTGATGCTGCCAGTGGCATGCTGCATCTCATGCACCAGAACGGTGGCCGCATGCATTTCGGCCCACATCCGAGTGCCTTCCACTGGACTGGTTAACTCGGCGAAAAATGCGTCGCCGATCTTAATTCCTCGGCCTTCCTGACCAAACCCGAGCGATACCGTAGTCGCATATGCGCTACTGCCGGATGTCCTCTCAAGGAACTTGGTGATCGTCGGATCGACCTCCCCTCCAACGATCCACTTGTCCTCTGCAACTCCGCTCCAGCGGCGAATGTCGTTGGCAAAGCCGTTGAACAAGCTGGTGGCGAACGGCGAGGCCGCGAGATAGTCAAAGACCGCGCTGGTCGCGCCAAGTTTGGCATAGAGCGCTTTCAGCGCCGGATTCAGTTGATCACTCATGTCCCCCCCCGATTAAGAAGTTTGATTATTGGAAATTCAATTCGCATCCGGCGTCAGTTCACGCACGTGCGAACGCTTGATCCGCCAATAGCGTCGATTAGAGGCAGTTAAAACGGACACTGATTCGATGATCTGCTACGCCATCTAGCGAGCGCACGTTGGGTGGTTCCAGCGCCTCAATGGACACGGCGATCTTCATCGGCCGAAAACCTATGAGGAACGTTCGAATTTCCTGAATCCGATTGCCGATGAGTTGATAGTCGTTGCGCGGCATCGACTCCGGCGCAAACCGATATTCGATGGTCGCGATGCCCGGCACAGGCGGACTGAAGGTGCAACGTTGCGGAATTTCCTCGATCGCCACGCGCAGTTGCCGCTGCAGTTGATCTGAAAGTTTGGAAGATTCCTCTTCAAACGTAACACCAACCCACCAAGGCTCTTTCGGCGACGTCGGACTCAATGCTTGTGCGGAGTGGCAGCCAATACACAGAAACAAGACGAGGATCCATCTCATAGACATTACTCCTGTAAAGAAATTCGCTAGAAACGGAGCGGGTATCGATCATTCGTCTCCCGCTTCCGTGCCGAAATTCGAAGAGCATCGGACGCGTTGCGGGCGTTCATTGCTCCAAGCCACCGGCGGCGGCCACGGGAATTACTCGCGGAGTAGCCGACACCACCGTCAAGCGCTGCAACCCGTCCTTGCCGAGCTGCAGTACCTCATCGATCTGCAACGCCTTGGGCATCGCATGCGTGATGAACACCATGGTCACTTTCCCCTTCAGGTTGTTGACGGTCCTGGCGAATCCTTCGGCCGTTTCCTGGTCCAGCGCTGACGTCGCCTCGTCGAAGATCAGCACTCGCGGCCGTTTCAGCAGCGCTCGTGCGATGGCCAGCCGCTGCTTCTGCCCACCCGACAGGCCCACGCCGCGCTCCCCGACCTCGGTCTGGTAGCCCTGCGGCAGGCCCTCGATGACGCTGTGGATGCCGGCCATCTTGCAAGCCTGCACCGCCTGCTCCATCGTGGCCGCTGGGTTGCCGGCCACCAGGTTCGCGTAGATCGTTCCGCTGAACAGCATCGTTTCCTGTGGCACCACGCCGAAATAGCTACGCAACTCATTGGCCGCCATGTGGCGCACATCAACGCCATCGATGCGGATGCTGCCCGCCGTCGGTTGGTAGAAGCCCAGCATCAGCTTGGCCAAGGTGCTCTTGCCGGTACCTGAGGCGCCCATGATCGCGACCGCCTTGCCCGGTTCAATCGTCAGCGCGAGGTTCTGGTATAGCAGCGGCCGGTCATCCGCATACCGGAAGCCCAAACCCTCGACCTCGATGCGCCCCTTCCCGTCAGTCATCCGTTTCGGGATCAGGCTGTATGGTTCCACCGGCGCATTCATCAGGTCGCCCAGCCGCTTCACTGACAGGCTCGCCTGTTGGAACTGGCTCCACAGGCCGACGATACGCAGCACCGGCTGACTCAGCTTGCCGGCGAACATCTGGAACGCGACCAACATGCCGATCGTGAACGACGGTTCGTTCATCACTGTGTACGCGCCAATCATCAGAACAAGCAGCGTTTGCGCCTGGTCCATCGTGTTGGCGAAGACGTTATAGGTGTTGCCGATCTGCTTGGTCTGGAAGCCCGACTGCAGGAAAGCCGCGAGATAGTCGGCGTAGCGGCGCTTGAGCTGCGGTTCCATCTGCAGTGACTTCACCGTCTCGAATCCGGCAAGGTGTTCAGTGACGAACGCCTGGTTGCGCGCGCTCATCAGGAACTGCTCGTTGAGCTGCTTCTGAAAGAGCGGCGCTACCACCACGCTGACAATGGCAACAACCGCCAGCATTGCCACGACGATCATCGTCAGCGTCACGCTGTACCAGAACATCACGCCCAAGCAGATCAGCAGGAAAGGCAAATCCAGAATGAGCGATACCGCAGCGCCGGAGATGAACTCGCGGATGCTCTCTACCCCATGCATGCGCGCCGCGATCACACCCGTGGCGCGGCTTTCGAAGTAGCGCAGCGGCAGCTTGAGCAGATGGTCCCAAACCGCGGCGCCAAGCACCGCGTCGACGCGATTGCCGGTGTGCAGCACCAGGTATTGCCTGACCCAGGTCAGCAAGCTGGTGAAGCACGTGAAGATCAGCATCGCGATGCCCACGGCGATCAGGGTACTCTGCGTCCGATGGACGACGACCTTGTCGATGATCGCTTGCGTGAACAGCGGGGTGGCAAGCGCTATCAGCTGCATCGCCAGCGATGCCATCAGGACATCGCGCCACACCCCGCGATGCTTCATCAATTCCGGTACGAACCAACCGAAGTCGAAGCGCCGCCCCGTCGTCGGCACATCGGGATCGTCGACCGCCTTGCCCTGTGGCGCGAGCATCCAGCCGGTACCCTCCAAAAGGGCGGCGAACTCATCGACCGTCCTTGTCCGTGGCGAGCTTTGACCGGCGGGAAAGAAGACAATGTGTCCTTCCTCAGCGGCGGTGACTATGGCGAGCAATGGAGGGGCCGTCTGACCTTCCTTCCTATCCGCGTCTTTCAGCGCCACGAGCAGCGGCAGCGCCATGCGTCCAAGCTTGGCAGGCCGGACCATGAACGGCTTTATGCGAAAAGACAACGCCCGGGCGGCGGCCATCAGCGTCTGCGTGGTGCAGGGTGGCGGGAACTCCTTCGCCACCAGCTCCGCTGAAAAGGGGCGGCGGTGCAGCGCGCACATCGACCCCATCGCCCACAGGATCTCCTCCTGCGGCACCTCCCGACGCCCATCCTTCACAACAGTCCCCTCTTCTTGTGGACGCGGAATTTACAGACTTGAAGAATTAAGTCGTCCCCCCTTTTGTGGGGCGACGCACTTTGGCGACAGACCGATCGCTGATTGCGCTACCACTACAGGTTTGCGCGATTGACAGCTGCCTTGACGAAGTCGCATGTGTTGAGCCGCCACACCGAGCACCGAGGGAAATCCCGAGGCTCTTCGCCTTCCCACGCATTCCCGGGGCTCTATCGTTGCGCTGGACGTAAACCGGGGAGAATCCGCGCCCATCGGACCAATAGGGACAGGCGGGCACAAGATGGATTGGCGATTGAAAGTAGGCCGTCAGGCCGTTCTGGCGCGTTTGCCGTTCGGACACGGCCTTCGCCGCGCGAAGCGCAAGCTCTTCGGCTACCAGCCCAACCTGAGCAACCTCCGCAGCACGGTAGAGGCATGGACCCAGATGCGTCAGGGCCTTGAACGCAGCGGCGGTTCAATCGACGGCGCCACGGTGCTGGAGATCGGCACCGGCTGGTTTCCCACCATTCCGACCCTGCAATGCCTGCAAGGCGCGAAGCGCGTCTACATGTCCGACCTCAACGTCCATCTCGACGACGTGAGCTTCGCCGCGACGCTGGCCTTCTTGCGTCGGACCTTCCCCGATGACGCACGCCTTGGCGCGATCCGGTCGCGCGCGGACCTACCCCTAACTTACCTTGCACCGTTTGACGTGAGCGCTCTTCCGGACGGATCGATCGACCTCGTGACCTCGCGCACAGTGCTCGAGCACATTCCGCCAGACGAGCTGCTCGAGCTGTTGAAGGCGCTGCGTCCGAAGCTGTCGGCGCGCGGCCGCATGGTGCACTTGGTGGACCACTCGGACCACCTCGAACACTCGGACAAATCGATCACCAAGATCAACTTCCTGACCTGGCCGGCGCGCAAGCATGCTTGGGTGAACCGGCTGACGCGCGAAGGTGAGAACCGCCTGCGTCATCATGAGTATCCGGCGCTGTTCGCCGATGCCGGTTATCGTGTCACGCTCCAGGAGCACATGGTCCACGAGCCCACGCGTCAGCTGGCGAAGTCGCTGCCGCTGCAGCCGCACTACGCGGCAATGACGGCGGAACAGCTCGCGACGATGGCTTCGATGTATGTGCTGGAGCCTTGAAGGGCTTCGCGCCAAGTCAGTCGCAGCTGCAGCTCGCGTCTAGTGCGCAGGCTTACGTGCTGCGCAGAGCTCGGGCTCTCGTAGCGCGCACGCCACCCTGCCAAGTTAAGCAGAAGAGGTCACCGCCGTTGGGCGTGAACAATGTGCTTTCGACCCAGCGAACGCCCGGCTTCGCGTCGGGCCTTTTCGCTTCAGGCGCCAGTGATCTCGCGCAACGGCCCCGGCCACTTCTTGGTAGCACGGTCGACAAGCGCCATGATCATCAGGCGAGTCGCGTCTCGAGTTCCTGCTTTCGAGCGGCCGCGGAGCACCAGTAAAAGCTGGCGGCGGCATGCGCCCGTGCGCCGACGCGAGGCGGGGCGCGACGGAGGCCGACGCTTGTTTAGCTCAAAAGACTTGTTTAGCTGTACAGCAAAGGAAGCTGTTTAAGCTAAGGAAGGTCTGCAAAACCCCGGGCTGACACGCGTTGCATGAGCGGGCCCGAGGGCCGAGGATCATCCCGCATGACCGGCCCCAACTCGCCAGCCGCCTGCTCATCGTGCGTGGGAGGCGGCGGCAGACACGAACCCTCGGGTTGTTCGGTCAGGGTGCTTTCAAGCAGGCGACGCTTCAACGGATCAGCTTTGATGCGGCGACGCGCTTCCATGATGGCGCCACGGTGTTCGGGCCGCCGACGCGACCAGTCCGTGAGCAGCGCCCCATGTCTTTGCGGATAGACCGCCCACCATTCCACGATGGATGAGGCATCGTTGAGGTCCAGGAGCATACGCACCCCTTCAAGTTGGTCCAACCACTATACTGTACATTCATACAGTATTTCATCATGTTGGTCCGAGCACTTCGACTTCGCAGGCAGGGCGTCCGTCTCTCCGCTGCGGAGCTCCGCGCCGAGGTCCCGCTCGCCGGGCTGCTTCGGATCCGCGACAGCACCTATCAGGGCCGAGACGGACGCGGCAAGCAGGTGTGCTTGCTAATGCCGCAAACGGGCGGGGTGGTTCCTCTCGTGGAACTCTTCTCAGCGCGAGTTTTGCGTATTGAGGACCGCGGCATCCTGGTTGGAGGGCACGAGGAGCTATGGAACAGAAAGCGACGAACCATCTACGTGCAGGTGCTATGGGCGTGGCCAATGCCGCCAGAATCGGAGGAGCGCCCCCCGCCCTCCTCCGTGAGTAGTCCGGAGGTGCGACGTCTTCTCGAGGCTCTCGACGCAATGGCCTGAGCTCGCGGCGGCGGCGCCATCAGTCACGGATGAACGTGGAGCGCCGGATGTGCAACCTCTACCACATGAGCCCCCGCGACGACTTCGAGATCTTCGTCCGTCGGCACCTCGGAAGGCTTTGGCTGCCGGAGGCGGCGCCCGAGGGCATCAAGCCCACTCTGGGCCCCTTCGACACAGGACTGTTCCTGCGAACGGACGGCGAAGGCGGGGCGGTCGGGGAGGTTGGCCAGTGGGGGCTGATCCGCCCGGGCGCGCCGGCGCGCAAGGACATGATGCAGCCCAAGACGGTGCCGGGAAAGAAGCCACCGGCGGCGCGGCCGCGCAGCACGAACAATGCGCGCAGCGAGACCGTCGCCACGTCGCCCACCTTTCGCGCTGCCTGGAACGAGGGCAGGCGCTGCCTGATCCCGGCCACCTGGTATCAGGAGCCGAACTGGGAGACGGGCCGCAACGTATGGTGGCAGCTCAAGCGCACCGACGGCCTGCCATGGATGCTGGCCGGCATCTGGAACCGTTGGACCGACCCCACGACCGGCGAGATCGTCCCGAACTACACGCTGCTGACGTGCAACTGCGACGACCATCCCATGCTCGCCCGTCTGCACAGGCCGGATCCGAAGCTGCCCGCCGACAAGCAGGACAAGCGCGCCGTCATCCAGGTCGAGCCGGAGCACTGGGCGACATGGCTGACCGGCACGGTGGACGAGGCGCGCGCGCTGATTCGGCCAGCCCCCGTTGAGGTCTTCGACCAGACCGACACGGCCAGGACGGACGCCCTCCTCGCACGAGCGGGACGTTGACCGTTTTGCAGCGGACCTGGTCAGTCGGCGCAGGCCGCCTTGCTCACGCTGTCCGGCGCATTGCTGTCATCGAGGGCGTGAACTCGGTCGCCGCTGCAGCGGCCGGTCAGCGAGCTGAAGCCGCCGTTCACCGCTCATCCATGCGTTAGCGCGGGCGGGCCAGGGGCGCGCGACTGCTTGCGCCCCTGGCGACCGGCAAATCACAATCGTGAGCGGTCGACCACAGCCTCGATGTCGTCGGACGGATCGTGATTTTGACGACCGCCGCACGCCAGCAGTGTCGATCAAGTGGGCTGCATATTCCGACCCCTCGTGATCACGCAGTCCGGCGCGTCGTGATCACCCGGACCAGGGCTTTTTGAGCAACTGGTCCGTTGCACGTCAAGTGGCGCTGAGTCCGGCAACATGAGCACCCGATCCGGCGGTCGCCAGCAGCCTTTCCGGTGTCTTGCGCATCTATTCCGGGGTGCTGCGCAGGGCGCTGATGCACCGGCGCAGCGAGCTGGCGGCCTCAGACAGCCTGGAACATCTTCTTGGCCGGCGCCTTGCGCATCAACTCGCCCTTGAGGCCAATGCGATGCGCCGTCAGTGGCCTGCAATGTTCTCCGATCCAACTACGCGTTAAGCCGCTCGAAATCCGGGGTGACGTGTCTTCAGTTTCGGGTTGAACGCAAGCCGAGGCTGGTCACAATTGACCCGAGGTCGATTCCTCGACCAAGCGGGCAGGGACTTGAAGATGCTGAATCGGCGGTTCATCACCACTGCGCTGGTCTTCGCGCCGCTTGGCGCGGTCGCTGCGCCCACGCCGCTGCGGGCGCTCGTGTTCGATGTCCGGCCTTACGGGTTCACCGACCAAGCCGGAGCAACTGCCGGAATCTCCGTCGATTGGTTCAAGGCGCTTGCCCAGGAAGCCAGGTTGCCGATCGCGGTGAGCCTGTCGCCCCTGGCTCGGGTAGTGCGCGACTTCGATCAGGGCCAGGGGGATCTCATCCTGTTGATCCCTTCGCCCATCTTTGCCCCCATCAACGTAAGCCGTGTCATCGATGTGGGGACGATCACGCTTGGCGTTTGGACGCTGAACACGTTCGCGGCGAAGCGTGTTTCCGATTTGGCGGGCAAGAAAGTCGTCGTGCTGCGGGGCGGCAGCGCTGAACACTTCGCCAGAGGCTGGTCGGACGTCGACGTGGTAGCCGTCAACAGCGTGGCGTCCATGGTGTCGATGCTGCAGATGGGGCGTGTCGACGCCCTGCTGATCCTGGAGCCGACACTCAAGGCCCATCTGGACGGCCAGCCGGATGCCAAGTTCCTCGAAAGCAGCCACAAGGCCTTCGAGTCGAGGCTGCCGATGAGCCTGTTCGTGGGGCGGCATGTCAGCGAAGAGATGCAGCAACGCATCGTTCAGGCCGCGGAGGCCTTAAAGCGGTCGCGCCGCTTCGAGGTCCTCACCGAGGGCTATGCGGCGGGCAAGCCGTGATGAGGGCTTTGCTCATCGGACGGCGAAGTTTTCCGGGTTCATGCGCCGCGCCCGGGTGACGAGGCCCACGGTCAGAGCGGGGCCCAGCGCCAGCAGGACGAAGCCCCAGGGCAGGGGCATCCCTCGATGCACCAGGAAGACGGCGAGCGCGCCGAGAACCGGCACCGGCAGCAGGAAGGCGGGGCTGCGCGACGCGCGACGCGTGGTGCTGCTGCCCAGCCACCACAGCGCCGCGAAGAAGGCCGCGACGGTCAAAGACGAGAGGCTCATGGCCAGGAGGGGCGTCGCGGCTTCAGGGGCCGCACCATGGTCTTCGGCGCCGGATGCGGTCTTAAGCGCATCGACGGCCACCTCCAGCACGCCGCCCAGCACCGCGAGTGTCCCGAAGACCAGCGCGTGGCCATAGCCCCACAAGAAGCCCCGTTCGCGGCGGAAGTGCAGCACCTGGGCGAATGGCACGAGGAAGTAGGCCCACCAGAGCCCGAGGATGAGGCCGACGATGCCGACGGACACCGCCATCAGGTCGATGGACCAGCCTTCCACCGCCAGCACGCCGGACATCGCGTTGGCGGCTGCCACCATGCACTCGCCCAGCAGGATGATGGTCAGCAGGCCATAACGCTCCGTCACGTGGTGGGCGTGCCAGGGCGTGTCGCCGGCGCGCGCAGCCCAGACGGGGATCGCCAGTTCGAGCGCCGCCAGCAACAGGAAGAGCGGGAACAGCCAATCGGTTGGCGCAGCCGCCATGCGCGCGAGCCACAGCACCTGCAGCAGGCCGATGCCGATGGCGTAGCGCCGGCAGGTCGCCCGGCCCTCCGGGTGTTCGATGGAGGCCCGCCACCACTGCGCGACGAGCGCGGCACGCATCAGGAAGAAGCCGATGGTGCCGGCAAGCCCGTCACCGGCCGCCTCCGTGATGCCGGCGGCGATGAACAGCACGCCGATCATCTGCACGAGGGTCGCGAAGCGGAACGGCACGTCGTCGGTGTCGTAGGCGCTCGCGAACCAGGAGTAGCTCATCCAGGGCCACCAGATCGAGAAGAACGACTGGAAGAACTCCAGGCCGGCCTCTCGCAGATGTCCCTCGACAAGCCCGTGGTGCAACCGCGTCGCGGCGGCGGCGACCGCGACGACGGTGGTCAGGTCGAACAGGGCCTCCAGCGGCGTCGAACTGCGATGCGCCTCGTGGACATCCCGGCCGGCCATATGGCGCCAGACCGCGAGCGACGGCGGCAGGGGCGCGGGCGTCGGCTGCTGAGCCGGGTTCATCTCGTTCATTGCTTCGGCGGAGCTGCTCAAGCCTGACGCTGGCTCAGGAAGAGCGCGCGAGCTTCCGTCAAGCGCCGCTCGCTGATCATGGCGCCCGTCACTTCGACGTACTTGCGGAAATGCGGCGACGCGATGTGCATGCGGTAGGCCGCCTCGTCGGCGTAGATCTCGAAGAAGCGTAGCAGCGCGGGGTCCTGCGCGAGTGACACGGCATGGATGCCCCAAACGCCGGGCTCGACGCGGATGGACGTCTCGATCTCCTCCGTCACGGCGGCCCGGTACGCTGGCAACAGCGCCGGCACGATGCGCAGCTCGGCCAGCCTCACGAGCGGCGCGGTGCCGGGCAGTGCCTTCGCGCCCAGCTTGACCGGCAAGGCGTCGTGCATGCGACGGGCAGTCACGAGCGCGTCTGTGGCCGCACGAAACGCCTGGAAGTGCGGCTGGCGCACGTGGCGGTCGTAGACGCTGGCGTCGTCGTAGACCTCAAGCACGTGGACGCGTCCCGGCCGGTCGATCTCCACCGCCGCGTGGTAGACCTGCACGCCCGGTTCGTGCCGCACCACTGCGTCATGCAGCGCCAGGGCGGCCTCCTGGAAGGCGCCCAATTGGTCGGGCGCCACGTCCAGTTCCGCCCAGCGGATCAGCACGGGCGCGGGCGTCGATGCGCCGGCCAGTGGCCCTCCGAGCCATGTCGCGACGCCGGCACCCATGCGTGTCAAGAATTCCCTCGTGTTCATGTCGATCCGTTCGCGGCGAAATTCTGGAACGAGGCGCCTTGGCGCCGTTAGTCCGAAGCTGGCGAAAAATTGCCTGATCCTCCTGGTTGGCCCGCGCCGCTTCTAGGATCGTGGCCATGGACAACGACTTCGAGCAGGCCCGGACACGGCTGGCCGCCAAGGTGGCGAGGTGGACGCTCGGCGGCGAGCGCTTCGTGGCGCCGATCGACGGGCTCAGCCTGTACCGGCATGCCCAGGCCGGCGCCCCCGCCAGCTGCATGCTGGCGCCGGCGATCGCCATCCCGGTGCAGGGTGCCAAGCAGGCGCTGATCGGCACCGACAGCTACGTCTACGGCGACGGCCGCTTCCTGATCACGTCGGTCGACCTGCCGGCCGTGCTGCAGGTGGCCAGGGCTTCACCGGAGACGCCCTACCTGAGCGTGGTGCTGACCTTGGACCTCGAATTGCTGGCGCAGTTGGCCCTGGATGCACGGCCGCAGCTGCCACAGGTGCCTGAGCCGAGCCGGCCTGGCGTGGCATTGGGCCACACCACGGTGGCGCTGTTGGAGGCTTTCGACCGGCTCGTCGGCCTGCTCGACGACCCGGATTCGATCGCGGTGATGGCCCCGTTGATCCGCCGGGAGATTTTCTTCCGGGTCCTGCGCGGTGGCGGCGGTACCCACCTGCTGCAATTGGCCGTCGCGGACAGCCGCAGGCAGCGCATCGGGCAGGTGATCGACTGGCTGAAGGCGAATTTCCGGGAGCCTCTGCGGGTCGAGCGTCTGGCCGCGCTCGCCGACATGAGCCCCTCACGGTTCCACCACCATTTCCGGCAGTTCACGGCGATGAGCCCGCTGCAGTTCCAAAAGTGGCTGCGGCTGATGGAGGCGCGGCGCCTGATGGTCACGCAAGGCGTGGGCGCCTCCAGCGCGGCCTTCGACGTCGGCTACGGCAGCGTCTCGCAGTTCAGCCGCGAGTATGCGAGGCAGTTCGGCAGCCCGCCGCGCCGCGACGTCGAAGGCCTGCTGCAGTCCGCGGTGCGCTGATCTCTCTTCCAGCCGCCTTAGGCGAGGCGTCGGCGGAACGACGCGGGGCCCGAGACTTTGTCGCCGCCTGCCGGTGACGCCTCGTTCACGGTGCCGAGGCTCACTTCATACGCGCGGCGCGATGCTTCGACTTCGTCTTGATGGGCATGCGACCAGTCGATGAGCGCCATCACCGGTTGCATCAGCGTGTGCCCCAGCGGCGTCAACTCGTAGTCGACCCGCGGCGGAATCGTCGGGTACATGGTGCGCAACACCAGCCCGTCTTTTTCCAGGCTTTTGAGGGTGAGCGTCAGCATGCGCTGGGACACCTGGCCGATGGTCCGCTTGAGGGTGTTGAACCGCATCGGTCCGGGCGCGAGATGGGCAACGATCAGGATGCTCCATTTGTCGCCGACCCGGCTCAGCAGTTCGCGCGTGAAGTCGGTGCATTGGGGTGTCGGGTGAATGTGACTAGGTTCCATGGATGTGCCTTCTTGCGGCGAATTATCCAGTTCATAAACTGACCCTGGTTACTGAAAGGCACTGGCCTTTCCACACCCCTCCACTGAAAGAAGACCCCTCGTGAACGACCGTTCGGCTGCGCTTTTCTCCCCCCACCGCCTCGGGGCCCTGGCACTCAAGAACCGCCTGGTGATGGCGCCCATGACCCGCAGCCGTGCGGTGGGCGGCAACGTCCCGCATCCGTTGGCGCCGACCTATTACGCCCAACGAGCCAGCGCCGGGCTCATCATTTCGGAAGCGACCCAGATCAGCCCGCAGGGCGTGGGATACATCCGCACGCCCGGCATCCATTCGCCGGCGCAGGTGGCCGCGTGGCGCCGCATCACCGACGCCGTTCATGCGGCGGGCGGCGTCATCTTTGCGCAGCTCTGGCATGTCGGCCGCATCTCGCATCCCGAGTTCCACGGCGGCGCGCTGCCCGTCGCCCCGTCGGCGTTGAACGCCGACGCGGAGGTCTTCATCTCGACCGGCCGAGCAGCCACGCCGGTCCCCCGCGCGCTCGACACAGACGAGATCGCCGAGGTCGTCGACCAGTTCCGCAGGGCCGCCCGCAATGCCGACGCCGCCGGGTTCGACGGCGTCGAGATCCACGGCAGTTCCGGCTACCTGCTCGACCAGTTCCTGCGCGACGGATCGAACGTGCGGACGGATCGTTACGGCGGCTCCATCGCCAACCGCGCCCGTTTCCCGCTGGAGGTGGCGGCTGCGGTGACCGAGGTACTGGGCGGCGAGCGTGTCGGCTACCGCGTCGGCCCGGCCATGTCCCTCCACGGCATGCACGATTCGACGCCGGCCGAGACCTTCACCCATCTCGCGGCCGAACTCGACCGGCTCGGCCTGGCCTACCTGCACGTCACGGAAGGCGTCGCCGGGCCGGACGCGCCGCCGCCCGGCGTCGAGCGCATCGCGCCCCGCCTGCGCCAGGCGTTCTCGCGCACCTTCGTGTTGAACGGGGGCTATGACGCCGACTCGGGCGCCGCGGCGATCTCGCGCGGCGAGGCGGACCTGATCGCCTACGGCGTGCCGTTCCTGGCGAACCCCGACCTGCCGGAGCGCTACCGTCGCGGTGCGCCGTTGAACGAGCCGGACTACCCGAGCTTCTACGAGCCGGGTGAAGACGATGCCGTGGGCTACACCGACTATCCCGCGCTGCAGCCCAGCGTCGTTTGACGTGCGCCTGCTGCGGCCATGCGCGATCAGCCGCCTTCGTTCTGCGGCGGCTCGACGGCTCCCGGCAGGCCCACGACCAGCGCGTCGATCGCCAACCGCAGGCGCAGCGACATGTGGGGCGCCGCCGGCCAGAGCGCATGGCACTCAATGGACGCCGGCGGGTGCGCATCCAGCACGGGCACCAACTCTCCCCGGCGCAGCGGCTCGCTGACCAGCCAGCGCGGCAGCCAGGCCAGGCCCATACCGGCACGCGCGGCGTCGGCGACGACGGCGAGGTCGTCGAAGCGCAGCCGGGAGGTCAGCGTCACCTCCTTCAGGCGGCCGTTCTCGTCCGGCAAGAGCCAAGGTTGCACGTAGTCGGCACGCCAGTAGAGCAGCGCGTCATGGGCGGCGAGCGCGGCAATGTCATCCGGGGCTCCGCGCCGGGCAAGGTAGTCCGGCGACGCGCAGAGCACCTTCTTCTGGCTGGAAAGGCGCCGCGCGCGGAGTTGGCCGGTCGAAGGCCCGATTGCGCCGTTGCGGATCGCCAGGTCAATGCGTTCGGCCAGGATGTCCACCGGCCGGTCGCTGAAATGCAGGTCGAGTTCCAGCGCCGGATGGTCACGGGCCAGTTGCAGCAGGATGGGCGCCACGCACAGGCGCCCGAACAGCACCGGCATGGAGACGCGGAGCTTGCCCCTCACGTCCTGTCGGCCGGACTCCAGGGAGGCTTCCGCGGCGCCCAGTTCCTCGAGCGCCCGAAGGCAGCGTTCGTAGTACAGCTGGCCGTCCTCGGTCAGGCTCAGCGCCCGCGTCGTGCGGTGGAACAGCCGCGTGCCCAGGCGCGCCTCCACGCGGCCGATGGCCTTGGCCACGGCCGACCTCGTCAGTTCCAGCCGCTCCGCGGCACGGGCGAAGCTTCCCGCCTGCACCGTCTCGACGAACACCGTCACGCCGTCCAAGCGGTCCTGCATGGCTTATTGGTTCCCTCTGAGATCCATTGGTGTGAATTTCATTCTCCACTGGAGAATCACAGTTGACTCTAGCATGCGACTCCGCCCACAAGGTTGACTGGATTCCCGGAGAAGCGGCTTGCTCATTTCTATCGTTTACGACAGCGGATACGGCCACACGGCCCGCCAGGCCCGCGCAGTGGCCAACGGTGTGGCCCGCGTGCCCGGTGCCGAGGCGCAGCTGGTGGCCCTTGCCGACGGCAAGGCGCCCTGGCAGCAGCTGGAGGCCAGCGACGCCATCATCTTCGGCGCGCCGACCTACAACGGCTCGCCGAGCGCCCGCTTCAAGCAGTTCTGCGAGGACTCGACCAAGCCCGCCTGGATCGGCATGAAATGGCGCGACAAGGTGGCTGCCGGGTTCACCAACTCCGGCGCCCAGAACGGGGACAAGCTGCACTCGCTGATCTCGATGGCCCTGTTCGCCGCCCAGCACGGCATGGTGTGGGTTGGGCTCGATCTTCAACCGGGCAACGACTCCAGCCGCGGCAGCGTGAACGACCTCAACCGGCTGGGCAGCTGGCTGGGCGCGATGGCGCAGTCCAACGGCGACCAGGGGCCTGACGAGACACCCATCCAGAGCGACCTCGACACGGCGGCCTACCTGGGCGAGCGCGTGGCCCGGACCGTCCGCCGCCTCCGCCCAGCCTGAATTCCTTCTCCTTCACCGACCACTCGAAAGCCCTTCCATGAAGTTCCTCTGCCTCGATATTCCCCAGCCCGGCGCCACGATGGACCAGTACCAGCCTCACATGGTGGACGAAGCACGTCATGGCTGGCAGCTCTACAAGAGCGGCGTCATCCGTGACATCTATTTCCGCCATGACCGCCCCGGCGTGGCCATCCTTGCCGAGGCCGATTCGATTGAGGCTGCCAGGAAGGCGCTGGGTGAATTCCCGCTGGCCAAGGCGGGGCTCATTGGCTGGGACGTGATCCCCCTCGGCCCCTTCACGAACTGGGAGCTGCTGTTCGCTCCTGCCAAGGCTTGAGCGCGACCTCGTCCGCCAAAAAAAGGATGACCCCTTGATCCAGCAGACCTCCTTCCCCAACCGGGATGTCACGCTCTCGGCGCACCTGCATCTGCCTGATGGCTTCCGTGAGGACGCGAAATATCCGGCCCTCGTCGGCGTGCACCCCGCCGGCGGCGTGAAGGAACAGACCATCGGCCTCTATGCCGCGCGGCTGGCAGCCCAGGGTTTTGTCGTCGTCGTGTACGACTCGACCTACCAGGGTGCCAGCGGCGGCGAGCCCCGCCTGCTGGAGGACCCGTCCATGCGCGTGGAGGACGCCCGCTGCGCGGCGGACTTCCTGTCCACGCTCCCGTATGTGGATGTGGAGCGCATGGGCGTGTTCGGCGTCTGTGCCGGCGGTGGCTACGCGCTCGCCGCAGCGCAGACGGAGCGGCGCTTCAAGGCCGTGGCCGGTGTCAGCGCCACGCCGATGGGCGAGGCCGCGCGGACCTTCTTCGGCCGGGAGATCCCGGTGCCCGAACTCATCGGCTCGCTGGAGGCCGCGGCCCACGCGCGGACAGCCCAGGCCCGCGGTGGCGAGCCGGTCTACGTGCCTTTCGTGCCGGAGAAGTTCGAGGACATCACGCCCGACACGCCCACGATGCTGCGCGAAGGCTATGACTACTACCGCACGCCGCGCGGCCAGCACCCCAACTCGAAGGGGCGCTTCCTGATGACCAGCCTCGACAAGATGCTGGCCTTCACGACCTTCCACCTGATCCCGAGCCTGCTGACGCAGCCGCTGCTGCTGATCGCCGGCAGCGAAGCCGACACCAAGGTCTACAGCGACCAGGCCTACGCGCTGTCGAACGGCCCCAAGGAGCTGTTCGTTATCGATGGCGCCACGCACATCGCGCTGTACGACATCCCCCGGTACGTCGACCAGGCCGCTCCCAAGCTCGCCGCCTTCTTCACCGAGCACCTGGCCGCCAAGGCCGCTGCCTGACCCACCCACCGAACCGCCATGACCCAGCAAGCTTCCGAGATCAAGCCTCTTCTGTTCGTCGTGACCAGCTGCGCCGTGAAGGGCGCCTCCGGCATCCCGACCGGCTTCAACCTCGCCGAGGTGACGCACCCGCTGGAGAAGCTCCATGCGGCCGGCCTGCGCGTCGAGATCGCCTCCATCCAGGGCGGTGCCGCGCCGCTGGACGGGTTGGAAGACATGAAGGACCCGGTGATCGCCCACTACTGGGTCGACCCCGACTTCCGCCATGCCATCGCCAACACGCTGCGCATCGACGAGGTCGACCCCGCCCGCTACTCGGCCATCATGTTCGCCGGCGGGCACGGCACGATGTGGGACTTCCCCGACAGCGCCGGTGCGCAGAAGGCCATCCGCGAGATCGACGCCGCCGGCGGCATCGTGTCGGCCGTCTGTCACGGGCCGGCCGCCTTCGTCAATGCCCGGCGCGCCGATGGCAGCCTGCTGGTGGCGGGCAAGCGGCTCGCCGCCTTCACGGACGGCGAGGAAGAGGAAGTGCAGTCCACGCACATCGTCCCCTTCCTGCTGGCGAGCCGGCTGAACGAAATCGGCGCGCTTCACCAGAACTCGCCCAACTGGTCCGACAACGTCGTCGTCGATGGCCGCCTGATCACCGGGCAGAACCCGCAGTCGGCGGCCCACCTGGGCGTCAAGCTCTGCGAGGCGCTGCTGGCCTGAACGCCGCGCGCACTGCCGGCGGCGGCCATGCCTGCCCGCACGAAGCCCGCGCCGCCAGGCTGGCAGCGCCGGCAGGTGCTGCAGGCGGGCGCCGCGCTGGGCTGCACGGTCGCCGTGCCTAACGCGCCGGCGAGTGCGCGCCCGTCCTCCGGCGCTGCCGCCCTGGCAGGCGGAGAAGCCTTTCCCGAAGCCAAGAGGCCCGCTCCCATGAAACTGATCTGCGTTGAGGAACATGTGCTCGATCCGGCCATCGGCGCGGCCACGCAGGGCCTGGTGCGCCGCGAGGCGCCCTACCTGGCCGACTGGGGCAGCCGCGTGGTGGACGGCACCCGCGTCGCCGACCGCAGCCGGCCGCATGTCGTGGCTCCGAGCGAATCGGCCCGCAAGGCGCTGGACATGGGCAGCGCCCGCCTCGCCGACATGGATGGCGCGGGCATCGACATGCAGGTGCTGTCCTATGGCGGCTTTCCGCAGCTGCTGCCGGCCGACCAGGCCGTGGCGCTGAACCAGGCAGCCAACGACAAGCTGGCCCAGGCGGCACAAAGCCATCCCCAGCGCTTCTCAGGCTTCGCGACCTTGCCTTGGCAGGCGCCCGACGCCGCGGCCCGCGAGCTCGAACGGGCCGTGAAGCAACTGGGCCTGCGCGGCGCGCTCATCAACGGGCGGCCGGGCGTGGGCTTCCTCGACGAACAGCGCTACGAGCCCATCCTCGCCGCGCTGAACGAGTTGGGCGTGCCGCTCTACGTGCACCCCGGTTTGCCACTCGCCCAGGTGCAGGCGCCGTACTACGGCGGCCTCGACAAGGAACTCAGCGCCCGCCTGTCGATGTTCGGCTGGGGCTGGCACCACGAGGCCGGCATCCAGGTCGCGCGGATGCTGCTCACCGGCGTCTTCGATCGCCATCCGCGGCTGCAGGTCATCAGCGGCCACTGGGGCGAGATGGTGCCGTTCTTCCTGCAGCGGCTCGAGGACGCCATCCCGCAGGAAGCGTCGCGGCTGAAGCGCCCCGTCGTGCAGACCTATTGCGAGCATGTGTACGTTTCGCCGAGCGGCATGCTGACGCTGCCCCACTTCCAGTTCATCCATGCGTTGATGGGGGCAGAGCGCATCCTGTACTCGATCGACTACCCCTACCAGAGCCTCGATGGCGCGCGAGCCTTCCTCGACGGCCTGCCCATCGCCGATGCAGACAAGGCGCTGATCGCGCACGGCAACGCACAGCGGCTGCTGGGCCTCTGAACCTCACGCTTGACCACCTATGAACGTCCTCGGCTATGCAGCCCATTCGGAAGCGGCGCCCCTGGCGCCCTTCACCTTCCAGCGTCGCGAGCCCCGGCCCGACGACGTGGTGATCGACATCCTCTATTGCGGTGTCTGCCATACCGACCTTCACCTGGCCCGCAACCACCGCGGTTTCACGAGCTATCCGGTCGTGCCCGGCCACGAGATCGTCGGCCGGGTGTCGAGCGTCGGTGCGGGCGTCACGCGCTTCAAAGTCGGCGACCGTGTCGGCGTGGGCTGCCTGGTGGACGCCTGCCGCCACTGCGAGGCCTGCGCCACGGGGCATGAGCAGCACTGCGCCAAGTCACCCACCTTCACCTACGGCAGCATCGACCGGCACGACGGCAGCCGCACCTTCGGCGGCTACTCGGAACGCATCGTCGTCTCCGAGGCGTTCGTGCTGCGCGCGCCCGAGTCGCTGGACGCGTCCGGCACCGCCCCGCTGCTGTGCGCCGGCATCACGACGTGGTCGCCGCTGCGGCGCTGGCAGGTCGGGCCCGGCAGCCGCGTGGCCGTCGTCGGGCTAGGAGGCCTGGGGCACATGGCGTTGAAGCTGGCCAAGGCGCTGGAGGCCGACGTCACGCTCTTCACGCGCTCGCCCGGCAAGGAAGCGGATGCCCTGCGCCTGGGGGCCGACCACGTCGTGGTGTCCACCGACGCTGCGCAGATGGCCGCCATGGCCGGCCGGTTCGACCTGATCCTGGACACCGTGCCGTACGTGCACGGCATCGGTCCTTACCTGGCCACGCTGAGGCATGACGGCGCGTTGGTGCTGGTGGGCTACATGGGGCCGCTGGACGAGCGCTTCGACACGTCCCCGCTGGTCTACGGCCGCCGCGCCGTGGCGGGGTCCTTCATCGGTGGCATCGAGGAGACGCAGCAGATGCTGGACTTCTGCGCCGCGCACGGCATCACGTCGGACGTCGAGCTGATCCCGATCCAGCAGATCGACACCGCCTACGAACGGATGCAGCGCAGCGACGTGAAGTACCGCTTCGTCATCGACATGGCGTCGCTGCGTCGCTGACAAGTCTCGGCGCGGCGACGCGCTTTCCACGGTTTCAGGAGACCCCATGGTCACGCTCCACATCAACGGCAAACAAGCCCAGGTCGACGCCGAGGCGGACACGCCACTGCTCTGGGCGCTGCGCGACGCGCTGCAGCTGACGGGCACCAAGTTCGGCTGCGGCATGGCACTCATCACCATTTCCGGCGACTCACCTCGATGAGCCCACTCCAGTTCCAGAAGTGGCTGCGGCTCACGGAGGCGCGACGGCTGATGCTGATCCAGGGCACCGATGCGTCGACAGCGGCATTCGATGTCGGCTACGAAAGCCCCTCTCAATTCAGCAAGGAATATGCGCGGCAGTTTGGTGCATCACCGCGCCGTGACGTGACCGGGCTGCTGCGGCAGGCCGCAGTGCCGGCGGGCTAGGGAACCGCCGATTTATCCTGGGCGGACAATGATGAGCAAACTCGCCGCCGGCTGCGATTTTGCAGGCCAGCTTCGCCAGCCTGAGTGCGCGGGCAAGAAGGGCCTCCCGAAGGCAGCAAACGGACGCACAGCGGTCCACCCGGCGCGGACAGTCAAATGGCCTGTGATCGCCACCGCGGTCGGTCAGGCTGCCCGCCGCGAATGACTCTGACCAGCCTGCAGCTGGCACTGCGCAGCGACGCGGCCTTTGCGCCAACTACCATGGGGTTCTCGGCGGCCGCGGGCCGTCCCTGCTGAATGCGTCCATGGATCTGAAAACTTACTCTCGACTCTGGGATGGCTCGGAGCCAGGCTGGACCGTCGTGCGTCACACTGAGGACCGAGAGCGCATCACCGTGGTCTTTGCGCAGCACGGCGCGACGGTTGCTGACGTAAAAGCATTGCGTACTGTCATTCCTGACCGGCAGGCGAAGCCAGCGTCGGTAGCGCTGGCTGAACTCAAGGGACGTGCTGAGCTATCGCTGGGCGACTTCGAGTCACAGGCCGCGCGAGCCCTACGGGAACGTTGCGAGGCAGTGGGTCTCCGTGTCGTCTGCTCCCCGCATCAGACGGCAAGGCACAGCTTGGTAAACGAGCGCAGCAAGAGGTTTCTCCTCATTGAGGACGAATCGCTCAGCCAAGCAGTCGCGGAGGAAGCCATCAAACACGGGCTGCCAATACGCCACTCGACGACATGACGGCACACCTCCGAGGACCGCTTTCAGCCTTAAGCGGTAGTCGCGCTTCCAAGTGAGCTGGAGGTCAAGGCGAGCAGCCAGAAGTGTGAACGTTGTCCTCGCCCCGATTTCTCTTGCCCGGCCACTTCCGGTGCCTTAAGCGGCCCTTGTTCATTGCGCTTGCTGCCGCGCAAGCACCCCGTCAACCTCATCGAGGTTGATTGCGGTGAGCCCGATATCTCCGTCACAGGTGACCAGAAACTCGCAGAAGGGCGGAAACAGCCAGGGCTGGTCATCGAGCGCAGCCCACGGGCGCCAGGGGGTGGGACTTTGATGTCGCCATCGCCGAATTTCGACTGCCCGCCTGAAACGAAGCGGCGGCTGCTCCCCGTCGTACTGTGCCCAGTCGTCGCTCGTGATGGTCGGCGTAGCGCCGAGGACTCGCCCCTTCAAGTCACCGGCGAAGTAGCTCACCAACTCGTCGAGCGGATGTGCCTCACGCCAACTGCTGGAGATGACGACATCCACGCCAGGCCGCTTACGCAGCCACGCTTCAAGCAACGGAAGCCGGCAGAAGAGGTGGTCACCCGTCGCCCGTTGCCGCACGGGATGGAGGACACCGTCGAAATCCAAGAATAGGATCACCGCTTCACCTCGACGATGAGGCCGGCGTCGAAGGCCTTGTTTTCAAAGAACTCTTCGCTGTCCCGGTAGCCGCGCGGGTTGCTCACGATCCGGCAGTGGCCAACCATGTAGTCAACCGACTTGTGCGTGTGACCATGGACCCGGAGCGCCGCTCCACTGCTCTGCAGTCGCTTGCCCTCGAACCACATGGTCTCGCCCCCGAAGAATGAGGCCGGCAGGTCGTTCACGAACGCCGGCGACAGCCAGCATAGCGAGAGAGAGAGAGACCTCCTCCGGCGCTTGGGCATCCGCCCAACGAGATGAGGCTTCCCGAGCGTGGCCAGCCGGCCGCCATGATCTCGCCGCTGTTCCGGGTTGCCGCCCGTTTCGCAGATGGGCTCCGACGCCGCACGCGGCATCGATAGGCGCCCACGCTTGGCGACATCATGAAGAACGTCGTCGCACTCGCTCTTGCAGTCCACGATACAGCGTCGGCCGTCGGTCAACAGGTCATCGATGTGAAAGTCTCCGTGCTCCAGCTGGCGTTGGAGGCGCTGGGTACTGACCTCCCACTGGCCTTGACGAACCTGGCATGAAGAAGCATCGGAGCGGAGCACGGCCTCCATGTCGGTGTACAGCTGATCGACGGGCGCGTGCCAGTCGTTTGGCACATCGGGTGCGACGGAGGGTGCACGGCATCGATGACACGGAGGGTGCGCCACGAGGCCGCGGTTCAGGTTCGGCTTCATATCAACCCGCTCGCCTATCCGCTTTGGTTCCCAGGTAGCGCACGACGAGCCCGGACTCGAGGGCCAACGACCGCCCCTCAAGCAACCGGCGGCCGGACTGGCAGGCGGCTCGAAGTGCGGACTGAACCTCTAGACAGCGCTCCGACGCCATCCACTCTTCGAATTGCTTCGCTTCAGCGCCGTTGAGAACTACAGGTGCAGCCAGATCATCGGTTTCGGTCATCGCGAGCCCCTCCGGTCATCGAGTTCCCCCTTGATGACCTCCTCCCATCTATCGTCCGGCCATAGCGCACATACACCGCGCAGGCCAACGCCGTAGCTACGAAACCCCTGAGCCTCCCAGCGTGCCGAAGAGTCCAGAGCGTCGTGGTGATGTCCATGGATGGCTACTGCGACGCCCATAGACTGGGCCAAGGTGTCCAGTAATTCGAACCCATGCGGGTGATACCCAGGAGCCTCGTGGGTGATGAGGATGTCCGTCCGCAGGCTTGCGAGGCCGTCCACGTCCTCGGGGTAAATGCTGCCCCAGTGGCGCCGATGTGGTCCACCTCCCCAACGGTCCTGGCGTGGCGTCGATTTGGCATGCTGAGCGCGCGTGCGGAAGGCAGGCACCCCTGCTCGAGCAGCGCCTGGGGCGGGATGCCAGACTGTCTCGCGGAAGACGCCGCCAAGGCCGGCCAGGCGGCGACCGTCCGGTAGATCCACCACACGGCCGTGGACGTTGCGCTCGACGAGCTCGCTGCCCCATACCCGCATCCATAGCTCGTCGGAGTCCGCGTCGTGATTGCCGTGGATGTACCAGAGCGGGAGCTCGCGCTCGATGAGTGGCTCCAGCTCGACATGTAGGGGCCGCAAAGGTTCCATGTCGCCGAGAAACACAACAGCGCCGGGCTCGGTCTGATCGACAGCCGCGAACACTTGTTCGAATCTGCCGTGCGGGTCACCGCAGAAGAGGATGGGCCGAGTCATATCGTCGTTCCATGTAGTGCTACTGAGCATAGCTCGCCTCATTCACAGAGCCGACCGACGCGGGACTTCCCATCGCCGCGGACGTGGCCGCGTTGCGGGCGGCTCGCGGTGACCTACACCAGCGTTTGATGACGGGTGCGCCCGAGACGGCTCCGCTAAAGAACGGCACTTCACTGCCAGCCCGCCCGCCGGAGCCTCTATGAGTGCCTCGATGTCAACCGGAATCGCGGTTTCCTGTGTCAAGCGCATAGCCCCAGTGAAGCACATGCGCGCGAGCGCACCAAGGCAATTTGGCGACAGATGGTTTTTGAAGTATTCGCTACACGAGCGCACGTTGCTTAGACGCACACGTGAGAAGAACGGGGGGAGCATTCCCGCTCCGTAGGCCAATTGCCCCCTCCCCCGCCGAACTCACAATGCTGCGGCGCTGCTCAGAAATCCCATTCCGACCGGCGCCATGGGGGTGTCAAGCAAGGTCGCGCGCGTGATGGGCTGCTATCTCGAAACAGCTGGCTTGAGGAGGCGGTAGACCGGCACCTCCAGAGCTAGGGCAAGCTTCTCGATGTTGTCCAAGGAGATGTTCCGAGCCTGTCGTTCCACGTGCGCCACGAAGGTGCGATGAAGGCCGGCCTCAAAGGCTAAGGCCTCCTGGCTCAGGCCACGCTGTTGCCGCAGACGAATCACATTCAGCGCCAACAGCTCTCGGGCTGGCGTCGTCGGTGTGAGGTTTTCGGTATGCGGAGAGGACACGGCGTGAAGTCTTCACGCATGATGCTTTTGAGTCAGCCGCGTTTAAGTCACAATCGTCGAGATTGGACTGACGCGAGATGGAGCGTCAGGGGATCGGCGCGGGCGGCGCCGCGGCTGGTCCATATACATAGAGGGAGCGATGCAGCACAGGTTCAAGCTTTCATCCGGCCTTGAGTGCTGGCTTTCGGTCCTGACGGGCGAGGTCATCCAGGTCGATAAAACCCATGCCACGAACATTCATCAGACCGACCCGACGATCCTTGGGAGTCGGGTGATTCCGGGGGCGATGAGCTCTTCCACGACCTCTCACACTGAACTGTGGCTAAGGACCCCAGATGGTCGAGAGCACCCGTTCAATCTAACGAACTTGTCTGTCCCGATGCGTCCGGGGCATGTCATCTCGGTCGCTTGGGGGGCTCCCGCTCATGTCGGCTCCGGGCCGGTCTTTGCGCTTCGTAATCACACGACACAGGCGTCGGTTAGCGATCTCAACGGGGCCCTGCCACGAGACATCCGGCACTGGAACCTGGTGGGCAGCGGAGCCTCATGGATGATCATGGGCTGCCTATCGGCGATCGGTCTCCTCATTGGGCTGGGGCTGGCGTTCGCAGGAAGTCAGCATGTTGCCCCGCAAGATCTCTTGCTGGGGGCCTGCATCGGCTTGGTCATGGGCGGCATCGCGGGCATGATGTTTGGCGGCTCAGCGTCACAGCGTCAGGCTACGAGGGCAATCGAGGACTTCGAAGCGCATTCGTTGCGATTCCTAGCCTCGCTGGATGGCGCTGGACCCACTTGACGGCGTAGCGGAGAGAGCCTGGGGGGCGCTTGGGAGTGCAGAGCATCTAAGCGCTCGGAAAACATCCTGACGCCGGTGACGGCGAGCCAGTGAGGGCATGAATGCGTTCGACGACGATGAACTGGTCGGAGACTTGGATGCAAGCGGTGGGCGGCGAGGACTCCCCTAGCGACTGTGCCAAAGGTCGTCGGCTAGCTGGGTTTCCGGTATCTCACATGTGCGAAACGAGATGGGCTGCCCCTGATGGTGTACCCGCCCATGAGCGGTGCGGACTCTATCGCTGTCCCGCTGCCGTCGTCACCGCTTCGACGGCCGCATCGGCTAGGCGTGCGTAGCCACCGCCGTTCGGATGGAATGCTCCGGCCATGCTGTCCTGGACGCGCCGCTCGGTTTGCACGCGCACGCTGTCATTCGGCGTTCGGAACCAACGCGCCAGCGCTGGGTTGTAGGCTCCGTCGAAGAACTGGGGCAGCCGCCAATCCTTAGGAGCTCCGGCCTCCACCGAAACCGCAGGCAGTCCGTAGATTCGAATGTTGGCGATATCGGCCATTTGCGCTTGGCCAGCATCATCCCTCTCCGCAGCGGCGGCATCTGCACATAGCCCGTGCTCGAGGAAGTCTGGCAGATGTCCATCCACCACTGTCCAGTGCCCCCGGCTCGCTCGGACGACCTCATGGAGCGGCCGGATCACCTCGGACCGAATTGCCCGGAATTCCGACGCCGTGCCCCACATGTGCCAATGATCCTTCAAGGCGCTGGACATGAATCGGGCGGCTTCTGTTCCCGATCGGAGCTCCAGGCCGCAGGTGTCATCGTCGGAAGCCGGCACGATCCGCAGCGGTCGCTGCAAGGGATCGGGATACTGCATGAAGAACACGGTGCCCGGCCGCACGCGAAGTCGTTCCTCCATCGCTGTCGAAAGCAGCGGGAGCTTTTCCTTCAGCCGGGCCGCGCGGGCTGCGGCCTCGTCGTTGTCCACTGTCCCAAGCACCTTCTTGAACGCGGCCAAGGCAGTGGCACCCACAGCGGTGTTCCCCAACGACGGACCAGGCACGAGGGTGTGCATGATGACCTTCGCGAATCCGGCGTCGTTGCCGCCGATGGACATGAACACAAGATCGGGACTCCGCTGCCAACCGCCGCAGTTGGCGAATCGATGCTGCTTCAGGCCGCTGCCGACGACCCAGTCACCGGATGGGACCTCGCACAGATCCTTTGAGGCAGCATGCAGTTGGCTGCGCTGAACGAAGGCCGCAGTTCCGTTCTGCGCCGGCCGCTTCGTATGGCCAGGCGGGTTCTTCTGCGGTTGCAGCATGCCGTCCCAGACCTCAGCACCTGAGCACGCGTAGGACGCAAACGTGATTGCAACGAGGGGCTCGCCTGGCAACTTCCCTGCTCGGTCCGCGTGCTGGGATGCCAGTCGCAAGGCCGCCAGTGGCTGCCAGGAAAGGAGCGAACGGTGGCATTCGTTGTCCCACCACTGAGCTACGCGTCCCGAGGTGACCTCGGGGACCAACACCTGCACGTTTACATTGCCAAGAATGCTGCTCCGGCTGAGCCGCGGATCGTGAGCAGTTAGTTGCGCAGGCTCGTCCGGCGCGCCTTCGCCTGCGGAGTATGAATCCCCCAGTCCGAGGACGAGAACGTCCCGGATCTGGAAGTCTCGTGTGGCACGCTTTCCGCTGGCCGAAGCCGCCGTGATGACAAAAGGGCGCCCTACGCCGTTCGTATCAGGCTGCTCGTAGGCAACGTCCAGCGTGGTGCCTTCACATGGTCCTGCGGCAATGCGTCGCTGAAGCGCCGCAGGTGAAAAGGCGCTCTCTCGCCGTTGGGCGGGGATGCTCGCCCCCAACTCGGTCGGCCTGCTTTCGAGTTCCCAGTTGCATAGGGCTCCGGGCGGCTCCCCAGGCAGTGAGAATGTGACTCGGTGACTACTGGGGTGCAGGTACCCGGGCTGATACTGCCCATCGGTGTTATGGCCACCGACGGGATCCCACCAGGTGCGTCGAGTTGGAAGGTAGCCTTCACCGATCGAGCTCGCATGTCGCAAGTACCACGCTTGCACCGTCTCGCCCTGACGCATGCGTAGACGCTCGAAGTCCTTGGCGTCCCGGAACAACCGGAAGGGGTTCTCGAGCTTGAGATCAATGGCTGTGGTTGGCGATTCGGCGGAGCCATTGGCGTTCGCCACTTCCAACCAACCTGTCAGCCATCCGCCGACGCACAGGCTCGCGACCATGAGGACCGAACGGACCATGACTCCCTCCCCGAACTCTTTCGTTGAGGCCGCAAGGTAGACGTTCCGATTGACGACCACTAGTCGGGCTTCCCTGGGGGAGCATCAGGATGCGAGAGGCGCTGGAACGCTCAAAGTTCACGCCACTCTACGGCACCAACCCTACCTGTTGTTTTCCCGGTGCGCTGCCCCCGTCCCGCGAACGGCCAGTCTAACCATCAGCCCCATCGGTCGGAGCCTGACCCAACCGACGCCCGGATGACCGGAACGCGCTGTAGACCGGTCAAGCGGCGGACGACGTCGACCGACCGAGATCGCTTGCAGAGCCGCCTTCCGGTCAGAAGCAGCAAGGCGGTCAGGGCGGGCAAGCGCGTCGGTCAATGTTGTCCAGCGCTTGCACTGATGCAAGGAGACCGTGAAGGCAACATTTGCGGAGGTCAGGTGGCGTGAGAGTTTGCGGTCCATTGAGAGCCTGGCAGGCTCTCCTGGATACCTGCTGGTTAGCCATCACCTCGCAGTAGATCAGGCTACTCTGATAGCGCGGCTGCCGGCAGCAAGGACGCTGCGGAGCTGACCCGGCCTACGCGGTCTCACGCCACCCCAACCGCACCATCCAGTCCCCCGGTTTCATCGCTGAGATGTGCGGCGGCAGCCACGGTTGCGATGGGAACCAACTGACCGACATCACCTTGCCGCCATGCTCCATGCTGACATCGAGGAGCATGGACGCCTCGGGGTCGTCCGGAAGGCGAAGCACGTTGGGCGCTAAGAGCAGGTGGCAGCCTGCTTCGTTCAGCACGTAGTACGCCGGCGTATGCGGTTGTGCCACGTGGTACTGGCCGCCGGCCTGCACGCGAGGCGCCAGGGTCTCCATGGCCCATCGAGCCACTGCCAGTTTCGACGAGAGTCTGGTTCCTGCCATCGCGGCCTCCAAAGTTCAGATGGTTCTGCTCCGGAAACGGATGCGGGGCTTCGATGTCCCCGCACTGCGCGCTCGAGTCTATGCGCCGACGGTGGGTGAACGCTTAAGGCCTTGGTCGGCGTTGCTCGAGCGCAGCATGACGTTGGGGTCAAAAGCTCGCTCAACTGCCAAAGCCTGAAGCTGGCAAGTAGGCTTCGCCAGTCTGCGAGGCATGCCGACGCACGCGCAGCAGCACCTCTTGGAACGACATCGCCCCGGTCAGGAAAAGGTACAGGTGCATAGCGTCGAAGAGCAGCAGAGCAGTCTTGCGCCCCGACGCTTGTGTGATGGCAACCGACGAATACCCAGAGATGGACACCATGATGCCCATGGTGTTGTCGGCCTTGTCGTCCACCTTGGACCGCAGCGAGTCGATGTCTGTCGCGCTGGCCTGACCGCTCGTGAACTTCAGCTCCACCAGGTAGGTTGTCCCGTCGAGAGTAATCGAGCCGTCGATTTGCCGGCCGGCGCTGACGTAGGGCCGACGGTTTTGAATCTCGCAGAAGTCCAGCAGCTCATAGAACCAATCTTGAAAGTCGTAGCCCCCTTGCTGAGTGCCGACCATCGGGTGAAGCTGATCCAGTCGCTCCTGCAGCTCGCGCTTGTCGGTCAGGCCCCGCTGGACCTTCTGGCGTTCTTCGTGAGCTCGAGACTTCGCTTCCTCCCGCTCCCGCTCGGTGCGAACTTCTTCTGCTTGCGCCTCGACGTACGCCCTCAGTTCTGCCACGGCCTTTGTCGCGGCGGCAATCTTCTGCTCGCTGTCCTCCCAGTCCCGCAAGTCCGGGAAGGATGTCTGTTCCGACAGGGCATTGGCCATCTCGAAAATGACAGCCTTGCCGCGATCGCTGCCCTGAAGCCTCTGGAACGTGCGGTCGAGAAAGTCGCGCTTGCTCTCATCGACGGACCAGGTATTGAGATGCGCGTCGGCGACGTGGGCACTCAAGAGGAACTTGCGTAACGCCGTCTTTCGCCAGAAGGACTTAAGAGCGGCCTCGTAGGTCAACTCAACTAGGCGATGCGTGAACTTGGTGGCCATGGGAAGTTCTTAGAAGAGGTGTTTGTTCCTAGGGGCTGCATCAGGCTGGGACGTCAAGACTGAAGCCACTCCCCAGCGGGTGTGGGCATCGCGCTTGAGCGTGGAGAAGTGTCAAGGCCTGTGCTGAAAGGAGTCCTCCTTGCGCGGACCGGCGGAACCGATATCAAGGGATCGCCTATCCGGGGAATGTCATCCCGCTCGATGCTTCTGGGTTGGGTCATGCCGCCATTGTCTTGTCACGACTTGGGAGCGGAGGGGGTAAAACAGCCCCCAATTCTGAGAGCCAAATGCTGAACCCCGTTCGCCAGCCCTTTGCCTCGGCCTGGCGTCCTGCATCTGCTGGACCATGATCTCCTTGCGCGAGGAGCGTGGTGACAGTCGGTCTGCTCCAGGGAGTGAGGGGGAGCGACAGCTTTGACCAGGTCCCGGTCGAACTGAACGCTGGACAACCTCCGGTCGAACCTGGCGATGGCTGATCTCAGCGCCGCAAGTATGGAACGTCGTCGAGCATGCCAAAGCCTCTGTGTTGGACCGCGAACCCGTGAGCGCCTGGTCGTGGGATGGTCAACACGCTTGGCATGGTCGCGACCGAGGCGGCCTACGCGCACGGCGAGCCGTGGCTCCAGGGCCTGCTGAGCTACCTGCGTGGCAACCACGCGCACTTCGCCTCCACCGTCAACGAGTCGACCGACAAGATCCGCGTGCTGCCGGCGGATTCGCTGTACCTCGCCTAGATCGACTGCCGCGCGATGGGGCTCGATGCCGAGGCGCTCAACAAGTTCACGCTGACCAAGGCATGCATCTGGTTCGACAAGGGCCAGAAATTCGGCCTGCACAGATCGACAGGTTCCGCCGGGTCCGAGGGCCTCGGGGCGGCAGAGCGCATCCCGTCGATCCCGACCGACCAGAACTCACGGAGACAAACCAGATGAGCCGGTCAGACCAACCATCCCAGAAGTACGAGCGGGAAGAACTCAGGCGCGACCTGAAGAGCCGCCACATCCAGATGATCGCGATCGCAACATCATCTGCGAGCACGCGCGCGATCAACCGTCGACACGACGTGCCCGTCACAACGGCCTACGACTTGCGTCAATACTCCGCAGTGCGTCAGCGCAAGCCAGACGCGCTGGGCAACGGCGCCCCTTCGTGGAGCTGCCGGATGCATTTCGCCAGCTCCGGCGAGTACTGCTCAAGCAGCCCGGCGGCGACCGGCAGATGTTGGAGCTGTGGCACTACTGCTCCAGCATGACGAACAGGCCGTGCTCGCGGCCGCCGAGCTCGCGCTGGAGACACGTGTGCCATCGTCTGCGGCGAAATCCCCGCAGCGACAGTCGTCGTTTGGCCGAGCCTCGCGCCAGCCGCAAGCGTCGTCCTCGGTTCCAAGGGACGCCCTAACTGACGAACACTGAGGCGTCAAATCGACCGAAATTCGGTCCGGTGCAAGACGTGTTCTAGCGGCAGCCGTATGTGCGGATGATATTAAACATGCAGCACAGCTACTGCATAGATAATACCTTAAAAACCACTCCACCCGTCCGCTGCAGACACAGGATGGCACAACGGCCTGACACAACGAGGGCAAACTGACAGCAGCTCTGGTGCAGAAGATATTAGATATCCGGCTACGAACCCGTGCAGAGGATACCTACCACACTGGTGGGAAATGTCCGAACTACGTTCGCTTGCATGTGTTGGCAAGCTCGTGCTAGAACTCTGCAAACGGGGGATTAATCCATGCCAAAGCGCAGCAAGCGCCGAGCCTCACCGACCGGCCAGCCGATCACCGATGACGATCTCCAGCACTGGCCGGCACCTGAGATCGGAACGCTGACGGATGACCAGAGGCTTCTATATCTAGCCAGGAAGAATGCCGTAAGTTCGTATGCCGTCGGGCTGAACTTGCAGCGCTTATCGAAGACTTATAAACTGAGTCCCCGATGGATTCGGCGGCTATTCTCGCGCTGCGTTGAGACGCACGAAGACGGAAGAATCTGGGGCTTCCGAGCGCTCGTTGCATATGTTCGAAGAAACTCCGCCACTCGAAAAATGCCGCCGAGACTCAATCACGTTGGCCGAGGCGGCGCGCACTCCCTGCGGACGACTCTTGAACTTGAACCAGAATTTCGCGCGGAATTAGATAATTTCATACTGAAGACCAAGACGGTCGCTGGACGGGGGCATTTTTCCTACGCCGACTACGATTCCATTGCCGAGTTTGCAGTGAAGAAATTGCGCGAGCTGCAATATGAGTGCGACGGCAAGTGGCCTTTTGGCAGCGAATCACTCGGCTACCACAGCTTTCGTCGGTACGCAATTTCACTCCGAAACGATAACCCGACCGCCGCGGCCAAGGGCCTGAAAGATCAGAATATTCAGAAGAAGCTCAAGGGCGGCACGGGCATTGACAAACCCTTGTTAGCCCCTTACGAGCGCGTGGAGATGGACGCCCACAAACTGGACGGAAGATTCACGATCCATGTTCCAGATCAACTTGGAGGCCATGTTTCTCGGCTTGTGAGGCGGCTATGGGTAATAGTGCTCATTAATGCCCACACCCGAGCGGTCATAGGATACTATTTGAGCCTCAGGCTTGAAGTTAGTAGCGTTGATGTACTAAAGGCAATTCGTTGTGCTGCAACAGACTGGCAGCCTATTCCAGCAACAATTCCCGAGTTTGCCTTGGCCCCAGGAGAGGGGCTCCCCCAGATCCTAGGCGCTGGCTATATCGGAATTCCTTGGGAGGAAACGAGCGTCGACGGCGCCATGGCCGAGCGAGCGAAGAAGGTACAAGCCGCACTCAAGGATGTCTGCCACTCGCGGTTGCGCACGCCAGAGCAAGGATATTCATCGAGGCGATCCATGGATGATCGACCATTCATTGAGACCTATTTCAGATCCTTGGCTTCGCGTGGGTTTCATAAGTTGCCAAACACAACTGGAGGCGACCGGAATCAAGGCCGTAGCAAGCAAGCTGAAGAGATTGCAGTCGCAGCAGAGTTCTCGCTCGAATACTTGGAAGAGCTTCTTCAGAAGCTGATTTGCCAATACAACAACACCAGGCATTCGGCGTTGGGCTATCGAAGTCCCTTGGAATACACGAGATACCTTTATGAGCGCCGCTCCTTGCCAACCTCCCGAATTGATCAGGTGCTCGCACGCGCCCTCTTGAATGAGAGCAAATGGTGCATGGTGAAGGGGGGCTACAACGCTGGACGGCTACCGTATGTGGCCTTTAGCAATGCCATTTATTCAAGCAAAGAGCTTGCGGTGCGGCATGACTTAGTAGGAAAGAAAGTCCTTGTTACTGTGGACCGACCGAATGATGTCCGAACGATACAGTGCGCCACCCAAAATGGGAACCTTATTGGCACTTTAAAGGCTGCCGCGCCCTGGAATGGATTGCCACATTCCGTCGAGATTCGAGCTGCCATCGTAAAGTTCCGCAATAGTCGAAACGACTTCCCAAGCTCAAGCTGCTGGGTCACCGGATTTCTTCGCTGCATCGAAGAGAACTCAGGAAAACTTCCAGTGCATCCTGCATATTTGGCTATGAGGCGAATCCTTCAGGATCTGGAACAGTTGGATCATCCGGAGTCGGATTCCCCGCCCGTTCAGAATCACGATGACAGGAACGTTGCCGTCCCGGCCCCTGCTCGTACGCTGAGCGCTACGGCGGCTCGTCGAACTGAGCTTCCTGCTAGGCGAAAAGCGAAAAGCTAGTCCCATGGATAATCTTCTGATTGATCCGCGCCACCCAATTGAAACCGGCATGTACCGGATATTTACGCCGGCGATGGATAAGCTTGCAAGACAGATTGCCGAGTGGATTAAAGACAAGGTTACCGGCGCATACATCTTTGGCTATTCGAGACTGGGAAAGTCGAGCGCCGTTGAGTATTACCTTCGCGAGCTTCTGTCAGAGCGTTTTGGCGGCGGGCCAGTGCCACTAATGTTTTATACACACGATAGCTTGGTCAAGGGGAACACGAAGGCACTATGGGACAGCATAATCGCACAGAATAATATATCAATTCCCCCGCGAACCCGCGGAGGAATCGGCATTTTCAATCTTCTGCTGAATAGCTGCGTAGCATTGGCAAGAAACTGTGGCGTGCACTATGTCGCCCTGATTGTCGATGAGGCTCAAGAATTGAGCGCGGCGCATTGGAGGTGGCTAAAAGATTTCGAGACTCGGCTGGGAAAGTTAAAAATATCCTTGATGACCTATTCCATAGCCTCGCATCAACTCAAACATCAACAAGATGTGATGGCGCGCACTGATGACTATCACATTGCGGCACGAATGTTTGAAAAGCGTTGGGCTTATCCAGGAATAGAATCAGTGGAGGAGATAGAGTTCGTTCTCCAAGGGTATGACATGGACAGCGAGTGGCCAGTGGGAGGTCCGTCATATTTTGCATACTATGCACCCCATCTGTTTGCGAGTGGAAAGCGGCTCGCGCAAAGTGCCAAAGAATTCTGGGAGGCATTAATGAGCTGCCTTCCGAAAATATTTAAGTCAAATCCAAGTTTTCCGATGAAACATATTGCTAGGGCAGTAGAGCGTCAACTGCAACGTCTCGCCGCCGGAGATGACTGGGATGACGTTGTCTGCGTGGCCGGCTGGGAAAGCTCTTTAAGACATGTTGATTTGCCGGAACATATGAAGAGCGTCTCCCAATACTAAATGGAGAGACACCGCATCGAGGCGTTTCCTGCGCCATCGGATAGCCCAGAGCTTCGAGCCTGGATAAGGAATAGTGCGCGCCCATATTCTTCGACATGGATTGTGCTGACGCGATTTCTACTCTTAAATGGTCTATCTACCAGCCGCATCCATCTCGAATTCATCGAGCAGCGCCCTAAAGGGCCAGTTCTTGAGCGGGCCTGGAAGCGTTTTTCCGACGGCGCATTCGGGCTGGGGGAGGAGTGGACATCGAAGGCATTGGATGATTTTGCAGTGTTCCTTGACTCATCGACGCTTCCATGGGGAAGCTTGAACCTGGTTTCTGGCTCCGCGCGAAGATTCTTCTCCACTAATGAGCACTTTTGTGCCAACTGCTTAGGCGACGCTTTTCACACTCTGTTTTTCCGCTTCTCCGGAATTACGCACTGTCCATTTCATAGGGAGCCCCTAATTCAGTGCTGTCCGGTTTGCGGTGAGTCGATTAATAAAGGCATGCGAACAAGAGCGGAAGATCTTTCCCTCGGGTGCAAATGCGGCCTCAGATGGTTCCCCGCGAGTAAAGCGCTGGAACCTGTTGAAATATCACAGCGCAACGATGTCTTCTCTGAATTAGAGGCTTGGTGCCTTGCATCTTCAAAAAGAATGTGGTGCTTCTTTCCACATAACCGCTCAATTTATGGCGATCCAATTATCATCGGGGATGATGCGAAGCTTCATATAAAGCTTTGGACACGGATTCTTGGTCATCCAGGTCCGCCGTACGTAGAGCCTTTGGCCGAAAACCCACACGCCGAACCTACGTTGGCGCGCGCCGCCACTTCAAGCCATCTCTATTGCGCTCCGGATGGGTTGAGCGGCTTAGACAGTATGCTGGTCTGGGATCCCGCGCGCTCCGATCCTGCCTTCAAGGCATTGAAAGGCATTTTTAGGAGCATTATGCGACACCTTAAGTCGCATTACATTCGCGGACGCCTTAGTCTACTTCTTTCGCTGCTAATTGAGCGCTCTCCAGAAGCAATTTTCCATCTTGTGCACCGTCGCGCATATGGGTTTCAGGCGTTTCGAATTTGCCTATGGCTTCTTAATTCCCCTTTCAGGCGCGAGGTCGAAATTTGGATCACTCAGACACTGCGCGTCGATGTAGCTAGGCCTAAGGATACTTGGCCGATATGGCATTGGCCAGATCCGCGGCCGTCTTGGTATCTGAGTGCGGCCAATTGCGCCGCAGAAAATTGGATTGTTTCCTGGGTAAATGTTTTGGGCCTAATCAATATGTGGCCCACGGACGATGACGTCGAAAAGCAGTTGGACAGGCTGTATTATCAGAAATCGTTCACAACTGGCTATCGAGCCCGAACCAGCTGGATTGCTCATCTCGATGAGCGAAATCGCCTGTGCCTGCGCGCGCTTATTTACGCTAGCTGGACAAGTTCCTGCCGTACTCATTGGGGTAAGCGAGAGAGGGTTGCGCTTCAGGCCGCATCCGAAACAGAACGGCGGCGCCGTATGTTTGTAGCCCTGCAGCAGCCGCTGTGGCTCGTCTCAGCGGATCAGTCGCTGGAGCCTGCAAGGGCGCCGACGGCGAAGGACGGCACCTGCTCGATCCACCGCTTGATCTTTCCCGGCTCCCGCATCCGTGTCGTTGTCGGATTCGTTACGTTGGACGGCGGAGGGGGCGGTTGGCTAGTGAAAGATCAGGACGGACCGCTCGCAGCACTGGCTGATTCCGTGGCGGAGGGGATGCGGAGATTGAGGTCGGCGCTCCCGCGCTATCGACGCGCCAAGTGGTTGCAGCCGGACCTAGCAACGCTCGTAGATGCGGCAGACCGCCAATGACACCGTCGTTCCCGGGTCAAATTCTTGCAAATCTACTGTTCCGGATCAAATTGTTGCAAACGGATTTTGCAGAAAAGTGACCCCCCCTTGATGCGCGCTCCTATGAAAGGCGAAGAAGAATGCGGGTCACTTTTTTGCAAATTAACGCCTGATCCCGGATTCAAAGCTCAGCCTCCTCCAGATCACGCTGTCACGGCTGACGCCCATCGAAGTCATGCTCTTTACCAGACCGCGCCGCCCTTGGCCGCGCGCGCGGCGAGCGCGCCCACGCCGAGCAATAGGAAGAGCGCCGACGACGGTTCCGGCACGGGGATTGGGGGCAGCGGCGGCGTCCAGAAGAGATCGGGACCGACCACATGACCGACGATGTTCGGATAGTTGTTCGGGACCAGCCCGGTGTAGACGTAGAAGTTGGGCACCTGATCGGTGCCTGGGCCGCGCGGCGTGGTGAACGAGAAGGTGGAAGGTTCCGTCGGGTGCCGCGGCGCCAGCAGGTCGTTCGGCATCCATTGCAGGCTCTGGCCGTGGAGATTCGCGGAAAACCACCCCCCGTAGGCCAGCGTCATGTTCCAGCCTTCTGGCTCGATGTGCGCCACCGGCGTCTGCTGCAGGTAGCGGTGGTAGTACAAGCCGAAGATCAGCGTGCCGGTCTCGGGAAATCCTCGGAAGTCGACCTGGTAGGTGTATGTGTAGAGCTTGGTGGCTTGATCAAAGCTCACGTCGCCGGTGACTCTCTGCGCAAAAGGCGTCTGAAGGAAGGCGGCGAGGAGCAGGCCGCTCAGTGCTGACTTCATGGGGTTGCCTCTTCGATGGGGTGACGCACCTTCGTAGCTGTTGGCGAAGGAAGCAATCCCTAGTTGCGCGCGCCGGATCATTCCCCCTCCCCGGCCAACCTCCCCCGGATCACCGCATTCACCTCAGCCCCGTAGATCAGCGTCGCCGCGCTGAGGTAGAGGAACACCAGCGTGGCCACCACGCCGGCGAAGCTGCCGTACAGCAGCGCCAGCTTCCCGGCGCTGCGCAGCGAGTACGACAGCACCGCCACCAGCGCCACCCACAGCGCCGCGCCGACGACGGCGCCGGGCAGCACCGTGCGCAGGCGCTGGCGGATGTCGGGCAGCCAGCCATACAGCAGCGCGTACAGCACGGTGAGCATCGGGAACGCCAGGCCATAGCGCACGCTGTTGCGCAGCCAGAGCGTCTCCTTGCCCACGCCGGTGCTGCGCTCCAGCGCCTCCCACACGTAGGGCATGACGATGATGGAACTGAAGGTGAGGAGGATGCCGCCACCGACGACCACGGTGAACACGGTCACCTTCAGGCGCGCGCGCCAGAACGACAGGCCGCGCTCGATGCCATAGGACCGGTTGAGCGCGGTGCGGACCGCCTGCATGCCGGAGGACGCGGTCCACAGCGTGACGAACAGGCCGATGGTCAACAGCGTCTGGCTGCGCTGCGCCAGCACCTGGTCGACGACCGGCTGCAAGGCGCCGCGCACCAGCGGCGGCGCGTACTCGGCCACACGGCGCGCCAGCGCCGCGGCATCGCCGGGAGCGCCGATGTACGCCGCGCCCGCGGACAGCAGCACCAGCAGCGGAAACATCGACAGCACCATCGAGAACGCCATGCTGCCCGCCTGGTTGGCGCTCTGGTGGAGCACGTAGTTGCGCACGGCCAGCAGCAGCACGCCCAGGCCAGGCGCATGAACAGCCGCATGTCGAAGTCGATGCCAGAGCGTCGGGCGTGTCACGAAGGGCTCAGTTGAAGGTCTCCGACAGGCTCACGCGCTGCCGCCAGGCGTGGTCGACGCGGCCGTCGAGCGAGCCGTCGTGCTGGGCGAAATAGCGCGACGGGCAGTCACCGTAACAGCGCATCCACACCTTGGCCAGGTGGGCGGAATCGGTGAACCCGGACGCCTGCGCGATGCTGGTCAGCGCGCGGCCGCTGCCGAAGAACATCGCCGCGCGCTGGATCTTGGCGGCCAGCGCGTACTGCCGCGCCGTGATGCCGAGCGAGCGCACGAAGCCGCGCGAGGCCTGCGCCGCGGACAGGCCCACCGCCGCGCCCAGCGCCGTCAGGTCCAGCGACGGGTCCAGGCGCAACGCGGCCATCATCTGCCGCACGCGGACCTCCAGCGGTCGGTGCGGTGCCACGCTGTCGGCGACGCTGCCGACCAGCAACTGCACCGACGCCTGCAGGCGCCGGCCGCTCAAGGTCCGATGCGCGAAGGCGCGCGCGCAATCGCGCAGGCCGGCGAAGCCGTGGGCGTCGAGCACGCGCACCGGCGCGCGGTCGGGCCAGTGGCTGAAGGTGTTGTAGCGCGGATGGGTGGGCTCCAGGTCGATCAGCACGACGGGTTGCCCGCCCGAGTCGATGGCGCGCCAGGAAAACGGGCGGATCGCCATCAGGTGACCTCGCCACTGCTGGCCGTCGGCGCTGATGCTCAGCGGCTGCGGCGTCAGCGCGCAGGCCAGCGTCGCGGAGTGCCGGCAGACGCGCGACCGCAAGGCCGCGCTGGCGTAGATGAAGCTGTCACCCAGCAGGCCGAGGCGAGGCTCGACGGTGTCGCCAGAGGTCATGGCGGCATGCTCCCGGGCGCGCGTCGCGGCGTCAAGGCGGAACCGCACCGCGCTCCTGGTCATAACGGACCTGGGCCCGCATCGCCTTCTCCTCCATGCTGCGCGCGGTGGAGGTGTCCTCCCGCATCAGCTCCAGGATCCGGCGCGCGACGGCATCGTCCTGCGCGAACATCTGCCGCGCGGCGTCGGCGCCGAAGTGGCTGGCCCGCAGCGCCTGCATCGCCTGCAGTTGCGCGAGCCCCTCCTCGGGCACCAAGGGCGCCCTGCCCGGCGGGAACGCGGCGGCCTGCGCGCCCTGGTAGGCCTCGAACTGCGCGACCAGTTCGCGCGCCCGCGCGGCGGCGGCCGGCGTCAGCCCCGCCAGTTCCGCGTCCAGGCGCGCGGCCAGCGCGTCGCCTTCATGGAGCGCGAGCAGCGCCTCGACCCGCAGGCGCATCGCCTGGTCGACGACCAGCCGGCCCTGCGCATCGACCCGGAACACACCGGAGGACGTGCTGGCAAGGTCTGACCCCGCCGACGCCTGCGAGGAAGCCGGCGACGCCGATGTCCCCTGCCCCGCGACGACAGGCGCCGTGCCGGGCGGCGTCCCCGATTCGGACGACGCCGCCGCGGCCGGGGTACGCGCCCAGGGGAACACACCGGCGGGTTCCTCCGCGGCCGCCGGGGCGAGCGCCGCGGCGGCCAGCCAGACCAGGAGGATCGCCGAGCCGAGGCCGGCGGCAAGGGCCCAGGCGATGCGCCGGCCCCGAGGTCGATCGGACGAGTGCGACATGGCGTCCTCCTGCGGCTGCGGGCTCAGTACGGGCAGTTCTGGCTGTAGCGGTCGAACACCAGCGCCGTGGCGTAGGCCTCGTGCGGCGCGCCGCAGAGGAAGGGCGAGTAGCGGCTGTCCGCGTCGACGAAGCGCTTCATCCACGCGGTGCCGTAGCGGCCGATCGGCGTGTTGGTGCTGTTGGGCGTGAAGTGGCTCGCGCCGTTGAGCTCGGCATAGGCCTTGAAGGTCGTGGCGGGCAGGCTCGCGTAGAACGGCCGCGCATGCACGGCCACCGACGCCACCGAGTCGCCATCCGCGCCGACGATCAGCGTCGGCACGCGCACCTGCGTGAAGCTGCTGCTCAGGTTCCACGGCGTCAGCGGCAGCGCGGCCTTGAGCGTCGGGTTGTTCTCCGCGGCGATCAGCGCGCCGCCCCCGCCCATCGAATGTCCCGCCACCGCCAGCCGGGTGCTGTCCACGCGGCTGCGCACCGTGCTGCTCGCGCTGTTGACGACGTGGTTGAGCGCCGCCATCAGCTGCGTGGCGCGGCTGGCGGGCTGGTCGAGCGTGGTGTTGGTGTTGATGGTGATGACCACCAGCCCGTGCGTGGCCAGGCGGCGGCCGAGCCAGGCGACGCTGGACTCCGTCGCGGTGAAGCCCGGGCTGATGGCCACGACGCCGTAGCGCCCGGTCGCCGTGGGGTAGTAGATCGTGCCGCCGCCGAAACCGCGCGCGAGCACCACGTTGCTGGTCGAGACCGCGAACGGTCCGGCGGTGGCATTGAGGCTGGCGGACGTGGGGTCCGGACCGACCTGGGCCGAGGCGCCGGCGGCCGCGAAGGTGCCGCACAGGACCAGGGCGCGCAAGGCGCGTCGCAACGAAGCTGACTGGGTCATGGTGTCTCCCTAAGTGGATGCGCCCGCGATGCAACATGCATCGGGCGAGGCGCAGTCTAGGAAGCACACCGGCCAGGCGCCTTGTATGCAGCGGCGGGGCGCCCCCCTAGGATCATTGAGGGAAAACCCGGAATACCGTCGCCCTGCCCGGGTGCCCTGCCCTCGCGCCTCCGGCTCCGCCATCGCACGGCAAGGGCCTCAGCGCCTGGCCGGTCGCTCCAGCGCTACTCGAGGTCGCCTTCGATGAACGGGTTGTCGGCCTCGTACTCCGCGCGGGTCTTGCGGCGATGGTTCCCCGCGAGGGGCACGGCGGCCATCGCCCGGTCGACGTAGATCTCGGACCGCAGCGGCCAGGCGCGAGCCGCATCGAACAGCCCCGGCATGAGTTCGTAGTCCTTGGGCTGGCCGGCATCGTCGACGTCGTTGAACCAGAGGTGCGAGCCGCAGCGCGGGCAGAAGGCGCGCTCGGCGAAGGAGGACGAGCGGTAGCGCGTGACCTCGCCCGTGACTGTCACGGCGGAGACGTCGGCGGTGAAGCACAGGAACAGGCCGCCGGTCCATCGCTGGCACATCCGGCAATGGCAGGCGCCGACGCGCGGGTCGTGGTGGCCTGCCACGGTGATCGTGACGGCGCCGCAGAGGCAATGGCCGGTGAGCGTCGAAGCGCTGGCGCTCACGGCGGAGGACGGGTCGGACTCAGCGGTCGTTGGCTGCATGGGGGTGGCTCCGGAAGGTGGCGGCAGGAAGGGGCAACCGGCGCTCCGGGGCCAAGGCCGACGGGCAGCCGGCGGCGTCTGCGCCCTACCGCCTCCCTGCGCCGCCCGCAGCGGGCCCGCCATCGCTCTGCTGCTGCCGATCCTTGATGAAGGCGTCCGCGGCCTCCAGACCCGCGCTGAGTTCGACCTTCTGCAACACGCGCCGCTTGTTGAGGGTCCATTCCTTGACCGGCACGTCCGGCACGTCGGTCCGGCGCAACTCGGCGAGGAGCTCGCCGCGCGTCACCCCGGTCTCGAGTCGCCCCTGCCACTCGCGCGCCCATTGCGCCATGGCGGCCGGGACTTCCCCGTTCTGCGCGAGCGTGCCCAGGGCCTGGTACGCCTCGTCCGCCTTGCCGGTCAGCGCATAGGCCAGCGCCGCGAAGCGGGTGAGCGCGTCCACGTCTCGCTCGGCCTGCCAGGCGGCAATGACGCCTTGAATCGCGGCGTCATCCGGCGTGTCCGCCTTGAACCCTGCGAGGGCGACTTCGGGTGATCGCGGGTTCAACGCCAGCGCGCGTTGCAAATGCTGCCGCGCCGCCTGGCGATGAGCCGCCCGGGACGCGCCTTCGCTGCGCCCCGCAAGACTGAGATGCGCCCTGCCCGCCAGGTAAGGAGCCTCGAAGCCCGTGTCGTCCTCCCGCAGGTCGGCCTCCAGCCGGGAGAGCGCCGCCTGCGGATCACCCCAGTCGATCTGCGCCCGGCTCCAGGTGAGTCGCCCTGGCCGATCCTCCGGGAACCTGGCCGCCAACTCGGAGGCTTCCTTCAGCAGGGACTCGCCAGCCTGCCGGCCCGGGCAGGACCGCAGGGCGGCGTCCAGCAGCACGAACTCGCCCGCTCCCCGCGTGAGCGTCCGGAAGCGGACCGGCGTCGGGGGAAGCGACTGGGGCGCGCCTCGCAGCACTTCCATGCCGCGCTGGCCGTAGCGCCACATCGCGGGGCCAAGCGCCGCGCTTGTCAGGCCAAAGGCCCGTTCGAACGCCGCGGTCGGCGACGCGCCGTCACCGACCAGCCGGAGATAGCGGCTGAGGCGCTTGCGGTTGTCGTCCGAGGACAGTGCGTAGTGCGTCAGCAGCCAGGACTTCGCCTGGAACTCGAGACGCGCGCCGGCTTCGCCGCCATGGCCGTGCGCGTCAGCCAGCCGATGCGCCAGCACATCCTCCCATTCGAGGTGGTACTTGCGCCCCGCCCCCAGGAACCTCAGGTAGCCGGCGACGTCCCTGGGCGCCCGCCCGACGACCGTCTGCTGCGCCGAGAACCGCACGCTGGAGAAGTACTGGGCGAAGCCATCGATGAACCACGCGGGGCTGCGGATGTCGGTATGGCGATAGAGGAAGTGTCGCGCATAGGCCTCGAAGACATGCGTCAGCGAGTCGTTCAGCGGCGCCTTCTCGAGTTGCTCGTCGTCCAGCGCGGCCATGCGTTCCAGGTGAACGCCGAAGCCCTGCACCCCCTCGGCGCAGCGGGTGTACAGGCCGACGGCATCGACCGGCACGCTGCCCGGGACCGCCCGCAGGCCCGACAGGCTGGCGTGGTAGTACAGCGTCAGTTTCGATGCCGGCGGCTCGGCCTGCGACTCGGCGGGGCCGGCCTGCAGGAGGTAGGCCCGCAGCAGCCGGTCCAGCTTCTCCAGGTTGTCCAGCAGGGGCGCGACGTCCTCCTCGCGGGTGTCCGAGTACACGACGAAATGCGGGCTCTCGGCGCGGAACCACGGCGAGACCTCCGTCTTCCTGCCGGCCACTTCGACGCGGTCCAGGTTGGCCGTGCCGGCTTGCTGGGCGCTCGCGGCGCCGGCTGAGAGCAGGACGAGGGTCGCGGCGAGCGCGACCCGGAACGACATGGGCATGACTGCGAATTGTTGGGGTCGGGGCTGGCGCCCCGCCCTCGCCTCAGAGCTCGTACCGCCCCGTCAGGTAGTAGCTGCGTCCCGGGAAGTTCCAGCTCGCGCCCATGGCACCCGGCGTCTGCTGGAAGGTGCGGCGGACCTTCACGTTGTTCAGGTTGGTCACGCTGAGCGACAGCCCGAACCTCTCGGTGAAGTTGTAGGAGACGCCACCGTCCCACTGCCCGAAGGCCTCCTGGTACTGCGGCAGTCCCCACCAGGTGTCCTGCGCGCCGGCGCGCGCCGGATCGGCGCTGGTGCCGTTCTGGCCCTTGAAGTCGACGCCGACGTTCTTCAGCACGCGGCTGGTCCAGTTGTAGGCCAGGCGGGCCGAGAAGCCGTAGCGGTCATAGCGCAGCGCGAAGTTGGCGGCGTTCTTCACCAGGCCGGGCACCGGCAGCGCACCGAAGGGCCTGCCGTTGGTGTCGCAGCCATACACCTTGAGCGCGTCGCTGGTGATCGTGCCGTTGGGCGGGCAGAACTGCACCTGCGCATCGCGGTAGAAGCGCTGGCTGCTGCCGAGGTAGGTGTAGTCCGCCGACACGCCGAAGCCCTTGGCCCAGTCAGGCAGCCGGTCCTTCAGGAAGTCGAAATGGTCCAGGTAGGTCTCGGCCTTGAGTTCGATGCCATGCACCCAGGCCCGGGCCGCGTTGCGCGGACCCTTGATCTGGAAGGTCTGCGGGTTGCCCGCCAGGCTGTTGTAGTCGCGCGTGTAGGTGGAGTCGTAGATCACGTCCTTCACGTCCTTGTAGAAGGCCGTGATCGACACCATCTGGCCGCTGCGCGGGTACCACTCCAGCCCCAGGTCGAAGTTGTCGGACGTCAGCGGCTTGAGCTTGGCGTTGCCGGTGTTCTCGCCGGTGTAGGTGACCCGGTTGTTGGCGATGTCGATGTTCTGGACCAGCTTCACCGATTCCTGCAGCTTGTCGAAGCCCGGCCGGTACACGCTGCGGGCCATCGCTACGCGCCCGAGCAGCTTGTTGTCGCCCGTCAGGTTGAACTTCAGGTTGAGCGAGGGCAGCACGTCGACATGGCTGGCGTTGACGTTGAGGTCCTCGTTGATCGGACCGAAGCGCGGCACGTCGGGCGGCGTGCGGTCGTCATAGGTCGCATCGAAGGTCGTGTGCCCATGCGACGAGCGGCCGGTGTAGACGACGCGCAGTCCCAGGCTGCCTTCCAGCGGCACCTTCCAGTCATCGAATCCGAAACGCAGCGCGCCGTAGACGGCATGGGTGCGCTCCGAGACGTTGCTGGTCATGTTCGGGTTCAGCCCGTAGTACAGCGTCGTGTCGTACTGGTAGTCGCTGGCGTTGCAGGTGGGAACGGTGATCGGGCTCTGCGGGTTCTTCGCGTTCTGGCCCCTCGCCCACGCCTGCGAGTCCAGGCACTGGTTGTAGCGGACGTCGCCGATCAGCTTGCTGTAGGTGTTGTAGTCCTTGAGCGCGCCATAGGTCGGGAACACCACGCTGGGCGGGCGGTTGCCACCGAAGGCGGCGTAGTTGAACAGCTCCACCGGCGCGGCCGCCGCGTAACGCGGGTCGCTCAGGTAGGCGAAGTTCCCGCGTGTCTGCCAGCCCTGGTCATCCGTGGCGCTGGGCAGCTGGCCTGGCGTGCTGGTCTGACGCACGAACCACGGTTCGGCGATGGACTTCCAGCCGACGCTGGTCGGGTCGCCCGCGTAGACGGCCACTTCGCGCTTGGATTTGCGATACGTGGTGCGGAAGCCGAATCGCAGGTCGCGCAGGATCGCATCGTCCAGCACGTACTTGCCATCGACCTTCCACGCATACAGGTCGGCATCGCCCTTGTAGCGACCGGGCATGGCCGACAACCAGAAGTAGTTGCCCGGATCGGCGAGGAAATTGCGCGAGCGCTCGTCGAAGCCGATCTGCACCGGCTTGCTGCCGGAGGTGGTGATGTCCATGCTCGGCACGAAGGTGGCCGTCTGCACTTCCTCGCCGCGGGTGCGGAAGGTGGACCTCACCCATTGCAGGTCGTTCTGCAAGGCCAGGCGGTCGCTGACGTTCCACTGGAAGTTCCAGGCCAGCTCGCCGGTGGTGGTGTCGTGCTGGTTGAACGCGCGGCTGGTGCCCATCATGATGCCGCCGTCCGCGAACTGATTCGCCCCCTTGCCGCCCTGGCTGAAGTTGGTGACGTTGCCATTGGCATCGCGGGGCAGCCGCAGCGGGTAGGTGTAGTGGCCCGACACCACCACGCCGCGATCGTCGACCACCGGGTTGTCGACCTTCACGTTGTAGGGCGACATGTTGAAGTTGGGATCGCCGAAGCTCGGGTAGATGTTCGAGCCCGTGTTCTCCTCCCGCGACTTCGACACGAAGGCCGTGAGCGACGACTGCATGTTGTTCTTCTTCCACTGCAGCGCGCCGTAGAAGCCCTTGCGGTCGCTCTCGCCGAGGTTCTGCCCCCAGTTCGCCGCGCCCGGCACCCACACCGTCCGGCCCGGCACGACGTCGGTGCGCGGGAAATAGGGCTGGACCTCGAGCTTCTGCTGCTCGTAGGTCGAGTGGTTCATCGCCAGGTCGACCAGCGCGCCCCAGCGACCCGATTCGCTGTCCCAGCGCGTCGAGTAGAGCCCCGACAACGTCGGCGAGGTCTTCTTCGTCCGCTGCTCGTAGTTGCTGCCGAACGAGACGACGCGCTTGGTGCCTTCGTAGTCGAAGGGCAATGCCGTGCGCAGGTCCACCTGGCCGCTGACGCCGCCCTCGATCTTCTCCGCCGACGGGTTCTTGTAGACGTCCACGCCGGCCATCAGCTCGGCGGGCACGGCACTCCAGCTCAGGTCGCGCCCCGGCCAGCCGGCCGAGAACATCTCGCGGCCATTGAGGGTGGACGAGCCCCAGGACAGGCCGCGCACGTTGATGCGGTCGTCGCTGCCTTCGGAGAAATGCTTGGGATCGTTGTTGGTCGAGCGCAGACGTTCGATGGTCACGCCGACGATGCGCTGCAGCACCTCGGTGATGGACTTGTCGGGCAGCTTGCCTGCTTCCTCCGCCACGACGGAGTCGACGATCTCCTCGGAGTTCTGCTTGATCTTCTGCGCCGACTGCAAGGCGGCGCGCTGGCCCTTGACGACGACGGTGCCCAGTGCGGCCGGCGTCTCGGGCTCCTTGGGGGGCGGCGTGGTCTGCGCAAATGCGGTGCTGCCAGCGGTCAGCAACAGCATCTGGACCATGCCGCGATGGACGGCGGTGGTGCGGAACTGTCTCATCGTTTTTCTTTCTGATTCGGTTGTGCGGCGCCTGGCGATCACTGGAAGGTGATCGGGCCGAAGACGGTGACGTCGGTGCTGAGCGTGTAGCCCGGGTCGGTCGGCGCGGGCAGCGTGCCGTCCGCGTTCGGCGTCGGTCGGCTCAGGTTGATGCTCGGACCGAACTGCAGCGCGCGCACGCCGAAGCTGCGGATCTGCGCCAGCCCGGCTTCCGCCGTCTGCGCGATGTCGGTGCCGCAGGTTTCCGTCACCGAGAAGTTCTTCAGCGGGAGGAAGTAGGCGGTGGGCGCGGCGGACGTCGGCTGCACGTTGACCGAGGCGGTGATGTAGCACTCGTCGCCGTTGGCCTTCTTCTGCAGGTTGTTCGTCTGGATGCGGACCGCCACGGCGCCGCCGCCATCGAACAGCGTCTGGTTCAGGCCGAGCGTCACGAACAGCGACTCCTCGGTCTTGAGGTCGAAGGGCAGGCGATCACCGCTCGAGGTCTTGGGCGCGCCGATCTCGTAGTTGTAGTAGGCCCACCATCCGGCGGTGGAGCCGTCCCAGCCGCTGCCCGCCTTCTGCTTGATGTCGAACCCGAAGGTCGACGAGAAGGGGGTCACCGTCAGGTTGCAGTAGGACGGGTCGGCGCCGCCGCACCAACCGGAGATGGGCACGCCGGCGCCGGTGTTGATGTCGCCGAACTCCAGCGTGCGATTGGTCGTCGGGTTGAATCCGCTCGCGAAGAAGTGCGGATCGACGACCACGCCGAGGTTCTCCGTGGCGCCGCTGGTGCTGGACAGGGTCAGCGTGCAGGTGCCCTTGGCCAGGATCTGCAGCTCGCTGCCCGCCACCGCGCAGACGGCGGGCGCGGTGCTCGCATAGCTCAAGGCGCTGCCGTCCGCGTCGGTGGTGGCCAGCGCGACGATCTGCGTCTTGCCCTGGCTCTGCACGACGGCCGGCGGCAGCGGCGACACGGCGATCACCGTCGTGCCGGCCAGGGCCTCGTGGCTGGCGTCGGCGGGCGCGGTCACCGTCAACTGGCAAAGCCCGTCGCCAAGCGCCGTCAAGCTCGTGCCGCTGACGGTGCAGATCGAGGGCGTGGTGCTCTGGTAGGTCGCCGCCAGCCCCGCATCGGTCTTGCCCGACAAGCTCACCGTCGCCGTCGCGGCGCGCCGCATCACCGCGACCGGCACGACCGGCGTCTGCGCGCGTCCCAGCACCTTGAACAGCTGCCCGACCTCGTCCGCCGCGGCCCATTGCTTGCCGTTGGCGCCGGCGCCGCCGGCCTGGCTGGCGATGACGCTGCATTCGCCCTTGGCCACCAGCGTGAGCTGGTCGCCGGAGACGGTGCAGATGTCGGGCGTGCCCGACCTGAAGGCCACGGGGAGGCCTGAATCGGCGGTGGCCTTCAGCGTCACCGGCCCGGCGAGCAGCGTCGCGCCGCCGGGGTAATTGAAGCTGATGGCCTGGAACGCGCCGGAGCTGCCTCCGCCCTCGCCGCCCCCGCCGCCGCAGGCCACCACCAGGGCGCTCGCCGCGAGCACGGACAGCTTGGCCCGATGTCTCAACACCTTCTTCGTCACGTTGTGTCTCCTTTTTTTGTAGGTGGCCGGAGCGCTGCCCAAGCCTCATCAACGGCTGCTTCTGGTTAGACCAGAATTGCTGGATTGACCGTTAAATCATATGTTTGGCCTGACCAAATTAAGCTAGGGCAAACGCCCGGTCTGACCAACTTCCAGGGGACTCTGGGTTCTTCTGATGCGAAGTCGAGCGCGACCGGGGCCTCATCGTCTGCGGTGGTTGCGCCGGACGCTTCACGGCGCCATCACGACGACGCCACCACCGCGCCGGCGTTGCGGACGCAGTCCGCCGGACTACCGCGAGCCCGTCGTCGGGGTATGCTCCGGTAAGACCAAATCGAGACGATGGCAAAGTGGACATACCAATTGGGCGCATCCAGGCCGGTGTTCGGTCGCGGTCTGGCCTGAGTTCCGCCGCGACATCCAACCAGCCACAGGGGCTCTCGCCGAGCCGCTCACCATGCAAGTTCTCAAGAAAACCCTCATTGCCTGCGCGCTGTCGCTGGCGTCCCTGACCTCCGCCTGCGCCCAGAGCGCCGAGGGCCATCCCGACTGGCCAGGCCCGGGCCAGCTCTTCGCCGGCGTGAACTACCAGCCCGTGGACCGCACGCTGGAACAGGTCCGGCGCGACGTCGCGCTGATGAAGCAGTCCGGTTTCAAGGTCGTGCGCATGGGCGACCTGGCCTGGGATTACTTCGAGCCCGAGGAAGGCCGGTTCGACTTCAAGCACTTCGACGCCGTGATGGACGCGGTGCATGCCGCCGGCATCCGCGTCATCCTGGACATCCCCGGCCTGCCGGCGCCGATGTGGCTGCATCACAAGCACCCCGGCGTCGACATCACCAACCAGGCCGGCACGCGGCTGGCCCCGGCCGAGCGCTACATGGACAACATCGGCGATCCCGACTACCGGCGCCTGGCCCGGCGCATGGCCGACACGCTGACCAAGCGCTACGCCAGGCACCCGGCCCTGCTCGCGGTGGGTTACGACAACGAGATCGGCAACGGCTTCATGTCGTATTCCGAGGCCGATCGCCAGCGCTTCGTCGCATGGCTCAAGCAGCGCTACGGCAGCCTCGAGGCGCTGAACAAGGCCTGGGCCACGCAGCGCTGGTCGCGCCGCATCGGCCAGTGGGACGAGGTGCGCCTGCCCTATGCCGACGGCCCGGGTCCGGCCGAGCGCTACCTGGACCTGCGGCGCTTCTGGTCCGACCTGACCCTCGAGACCCTTGACGACCTCGAGTCGGTGCGCCGGAAAAACCTGCCCGACAAGCCGGTGCTGTCCAACTATTGGGACTGGTCGGGCCGCAAGGGATTCGATTTCCTGGGCAGCTACCGCCGGCACACCACCTATGGCGCGATGGGCTTCTATGCCGGCGACGCGATCAACGGCGGCTGGGAGGCCACGATGATCAAGGGCGGCATGAGCACGCCGACCTGGTTCAACGAGTTCGCCGCCGGCGGCGGCGGCTCCTACGGCAGCAAGGGCTGGTCGCGCATGTGGGCCCACTTCGTGCTGCTGATGGGCGGGCAGGCCGCGCTGGCCTGGACCTTCAACAGCCACCTCGGCGGCGAGGAGCAGGCGCTGATGGGCCTGATCGACCATGACGACCGGCCCTCCTGGAAACTCGCCGAATGGGCGGCCATCGCCGCGGACTACGCCAAGCTCGAGAAGCTCGGCTTCCCGCGCCGCGTCGAGCCGCAGGTGGCCATCGCCTACTCGTTCGAGAACGTCCACGCCACCAGCCCGAACGGCCCGTCCAACACGGTGCGCCAGTACATCAAGACGCCCTACCTGAAACAGGCGCAGGGCGCCTTCGAGCCGCTGCTCAAGGACAACGTCGACGTCGCCATCATCAAGCTGTCCTACGAGGACCTGAGCCGCTACCGCCTGATCATCCTGCCCGGCATGTACCTGCTGGACCGGGCCTCGACCGAGGCGGTGCGCCAGTTCGTCGCCGGTGGCGGCACGGTGGTGATGACGGCCCAGTCCGCCAAGGTCGGCGACAACAACCAGTGGCACAACACGCCGTTGCCGGGCCAGTTGACCGATGTCTTCGGCCTGCGCACCAACGAGTTCTACGACGCGGCCGGCACCCTGACGCTCGGCGGCGAGGAGATCAAGGGCACGGTCGAGCATTACGAGGTGCTGGAGCCCTCCAGCGCGCAGGTGCTGGCGCGCTTCACCAACCTGGAGGGCACGCCGCCCGCCATCACGGTCAACCGCTTCGGCAAGGGCAGCGCGTACTACGTCGCCACGCCGGCGCAGCCGCAGATCATGCGGCCGCTGCTGCGGCAGCTCCGGGCCGAGCTCGGCATCGCGGCCGGCCCGAAGACGCCGGACGGCGTCTTCGCCCGTGCGGTCGACGGCCGCGTGCTCTACGTCAACACCAACAACGCGCCGGTCGACGTGGCCATCGACGGCGCGATGCATGGCGTGCTCAGCGGCAAGCGCTTCGACGGCACGCTGCGGCTGGAGGCGCGAGGCGCGGACCTGCTGGAGCGGTGAGCGCGGGACGGAACGGCCGGACGGGAACCCGGCTTGTTTACTAAACGTCGCGAAATTGGGGCCGATTCCCTCCGGCGAGATTGACCATGGCGAGGCGCGCCCCCTATAACGGCGCGCAAACCCTCCGGGGCGTCGGCGTTGCTCCGGCGATCCCCACGGACCCTTCCTCACCATGCCCAACGCCCGCGACCTTCTCGCCCTCCCCGACTTCAGGTCTCCGACCGTGCTGCTCGCGCATGCCCGGCACACCATGGACTTCTATCACCCGCGCTGCATCGATCCCAGCGGCGGGATGTACCACTTCTTCAAGGACGACGGCACCGTCTACGACGCGCATCAGCGGCATCTGGTCAGCAGCACCCGCTTCGTCTTCACCTACGCGATGGCCTACCGCCATTTCGGCGATCCGGCCCATCTGGAGGGCCTGCGCCATGCGCTGCGTTTCCTGCGCGAGGCGCATCGGGACACGGCGCAGGAGGGCTACCACTGGCTGCTGGACTGCCGCGCCGACCGGCGCGAGGTGCTCGACGGCACGCGCCACGCCTACGGACATGCGTTCGTGCTGCTGGCCTACGCCCATGCCGCGATGGCCGGCCTGGACGAGGCCCGCCCCTGGCTGGCGGAGACCTTCGACCTGATGGAGCGCCGCTTCTGGGACGCGGCGGCCGGCCTGTATGCGGACGAGGCCAGCGCGGACTGGTCGGCGCTGTCGCCGTACCGCGGCCAGAACGCCAACATGCATGCCTGCGAGGCCCTGCTGGCCGCCTTCGACGCGACCGGCGAGCGCCGCTACCTCGAGCGCGCCCACCAGCTGGCCGACAACATCACCCAGCGCCAGGCCCAGCGCTGCGGCGGCCTGATCTGGGAGCACTACGACGCGCAGTGGCAACCGGACTGGCAATACAACATCGACAACCCGGCCCATCTGTTCCGCCCCTGGGGCTACCAGCCCGGCCACCTCACCGAGTGGGCCAAGCTGCTGCTGCAGCTGCAAGCGCGCGGCGACGCGCTGGAGGCGGACCTGGGCTGGGCGCTGCCCACCGCCGAGCGCCTGTTCAGGGTCGCGATGGACAAGGGCTGGGACCGTGCGCAGGGCGGCCTGCATTACTCGCTGGCGCCCGACCTGAGCGTCTGCGACGCGGACAAGTATTTCTGGGTGCAGGCCGAGAGCGCCGCCGCCGCGGCGCTGCTGGCGGTCCGCACCCAGGGCGACGCGGCCTTCTACTGGGACTGGTACCAGCGGCTCTGGGCCTACAGCTGGACCCATTTCGTCGACCACGCGCATGGCGCCTGGTACCGCATCCTGGACCGCGAGAACCGCAAGCTCAGCGATGAGAAGAGCCCCGCGGGCAAGGTCGACTACCACACGATGGGCGCCTGCTACGACATCGTCCGGGCCATGGGAGCAGCCGCTCATGCATGACGCGCCGTCGATGCTCTGCGCCGGCGAGGCGCTGACCGACCTGCTGCACCAGGGCGAGGACCGCTGGGTCAGCCGCGTCGGAGGCTCGGTGTGGAACGTGGCGCGCGCGCTGGCGGCGCTGGGCGAGCCCACCGCCTTTGCCGGCGCCGTCAGCCGCGACCACTTCGGCGACGCACTGTGGCAGGCCAGCGAAGCGGCCGGCCTGGACCTGCGCCTGATGCAGCGCGTCGATCGCGCGCCCTTGCTGGCGGTCGTCGAGCGGGGCGAGCCGCCGTCCTACTTCTTCATCGGCAACGACAGCGCCGACCTCCACTTCGACGAGCAGGCGCTGCCCGGCGGCTGGTCACAGGGGCTGCGCTGGGCGCATTTCGGCGGCATCAGCCTGGCGCGCCAGCCGCTGGCCGAGCGGCTGGTGGCGCTGGCCGAGCGCCTGAAGCGCCAGGGCGTGGCGATCAGCTACGACCCCAACTACCGCACGCTGATGGATGCCGCCTACGCACCGACGCTGCGGCGCATGGCCGCGCTGGCCGATCTGGTGAAGGTGTCCGACGAGGACCTGCTGGGCCTGTTCCCCGGCGTGGCGCCGGACGAATCCCTGCGCCAGCTCCGCGCGATGAACCCGTCGGCGCTGTGCCTGTTCACCCGAGGCGGCGCCGGCGCGAGCCTGCTGCGCGGTGAACAGCGCTGCGATGCGCAGGCGCCCCGGGTCGAGGTGGTCGACACCGTCGGCGCCGGCGATGCGAGCGTGGCCGGGCTGCTGCACAGCCTCGCCAGCCATCCCGAGCGCGCCCTGCTGGATCACCTGCACGCAGCCCTGGCGGCCGGCTCGGCCGCCTGCCAGCACGCCGGCGCCACGCCGCCCAGCCGGGAGGCCGTCGACCGTCTGTACGAGCAGCTGCGCGCCGGGGCGGCGCTCGCGTGACGCGGCGCCCGCCATCGCGCCACGAACCGCCATGAACCCAGGGGCCGCGGCAAGGCTGCAGTTATGCTGCGCGCCCATGAGCTCGACGCGCGACAAATCCGCTCCCCTCGACCAGTCCCGCCTCGCCCACACGCTGGGCTACGCCATCGCGCGCGCGGCGGTCACCACCAACCAGCTGTTCGCTCAGGGTGTCGGTGATCCGCTGGGACTCAGGCCGGTGGAGTTCACGCTGCTGCAGCTGATCTTTTCCAATCCCGCCACCACGCAGAAGCGGCTGTGCGACCTGCTGCGCGTGCCGGCGCCGCAGATGACGCTGATCCTGGACCGGTTGCAGGAACGCGGCTGGCTCGTGCGCGAGCGCGATGCCAACGACCGCCGTGCGCTGCACCTGCGGCTCACGCCCGCAGGCGCCCGGCTGGCCGAGAAGAGCCTCGCGGCGCTGCAGGACTCCGAGCAGGCGCTCGAGCAGGTGCTGACCAGCGGCGAGCGCCTGCTGCTGCAGGAACTGCTCGCCAAGGTCGCCCGCTGAGGCGGCCGAGGCAGCCGAGGCAGCCGAGACGGCAGCGTGGGCGCGCTCGGGCGCCCTCGCCTTCGCCCCGCCTTTACTCCGCTTTCGTGCTGGCCTGCGCTCGCCTGCGAGGGCCTTCGCCCGTCGCCCGCTGGCGCGCTCAGGCCAACGCCTGTTTCAAGGCCTGCGCCATCTGCGCGAGCGCCAGGCGCGCGGCCGGCACGGCGCCGGCCATGCTGATGAAGCCATGCGCCAGGCCGTGGTACTCGACGACGGTGACGGCATTGCCGGCCGCGCCGAGCGCCTCGCCGTAGGCCATGGCCTCGTCGCGCAGCGCGTCATGGGCCGCGAGCACCAGCAGCGTGGGCGGCAGGCCGGCCAGGCTGGGCGCCAGCAGCGGCGCGCCGCGCCAGTCCGGCGCCTTCGCCGTGGGGCCGAAGTAATGACGGCTGAAGTAGTCCATCGTCCGGCGCGTCAAGGTCGGCCCCGCGGCATGCCGCTCGCGGGATGGATAGGCGCCGTCGTGGCCGCCGGCGGCCGGCGGATAGACCAGCAGCTGGAACGCGATCGCCGGCCCGCCCGCATCGCGCGCCATCAGCGCCGTGGTCGCCGCCAGCGCGGCACCGGCGCTGTCGCCGGCCACGGCCAGCCGGGCCGGGTCGCCGCCGAAACCGCGAATCGCCTCGGCGACCCAGCCGAGCGCGGCGAAGCAGTCCTCGACGGCCGCGGGATACGGATGCTCGGGCGCGAGACGGTAGGCGGCGGAGACGATCATGACGCCGCTGTCCGCGCAGAGCTGGCGGCACACCGCGTCATAGGCCTCGAGGTCGCCCAGCACGAAACCGCCACCGTGGAAGTACAGCGTCACCGGCAAGGCGCCGGCAGCGCCGCGCGGCCGGTAGACGCGGACCCGCAGGGCCTGGCCGCCGAAGCGGGCCTCGTGCGGCGTCACCTCCACGTCGGCGGGCGGCACGGTGGCGGCCGTGCAGATCTGCCGGTACAGGCTGCGGCAGGCGTCGGGCGGCAGGTCGCAGAGATCGGGCGCACCGGCCGCCTGGGCGAGCACGTGTTTCAGATGCAGGTCGAGCATGGGGTCTCCTTCAAGACGATCGAGGTGAGGTGAGGCGTCGTGTCAGGCGGGCCCGGCCGTGCTGGCCGCGCCGCTGGTGGTGGTCGTACCGCTGGTGGTGGTCGTACCGCTGGTGGTGGGCGTACCGCTGGTGGTGGGCGTGTTGCCGTTCGCCGTGGCGGCTTTGGTGGCTGGGCCGGTCGGCTTGAGCAGCCAGTGGGCCAGCGCCGGCAGCAGCACCAGCGCGCCGACCATGTTCCAGACAAACATGAAGGCCAGCAGAATGCCCATGTCGGCCTGGAACTTGATGGGGGACAGCGCCCAGGTGCCCACCGCGAGCGCGAGGGTCACGCCGGTGAGCATCACCACCCGCCCGGTGAACTGCAGCGCGTGCAGGTAGGCCGCCGAGAGGCTCTCGCCGGCGCGCAGCCGGGCCAGCATGACGCTGAGCACGTAGAGCGCGTAGTCCACGCCGATGCCCACGCCCAGCGCGATCACCGGCAGCGTGGCGACCTTGACCCCCATGCCCAGGCCCACCATCAGCGCCTCGCACAGGATGGAGGTCAGCACCAGCGGCAGCACCGCCACCACCACCGCCCGCCACGAGCGGAAGGTCACCCAGCACAGCACGACGACGGCACCGTAGACCCACCACAGCATCTCCCGCATCGCCTGCTGGACGACGATGTTGGTGGCCGCGGCGATCCCGGCCGAGCCGGCGGCCAGCATGAAGCGCTCGGAGGGCGCGGCCGCAGTCCCGGACTGCCCGGACGGCCCGGACGGTCCGGCGCCACGGCCCGGTGCCGCGGCGTTGGCGTTGGCGGCGATGAAGGCCTCGACCGTGTCGACGACGCTGGTCAGCGTCTCGGCCTTGTGGTCCTTCAGGTAGACGTACAGCGAGAGGAAGGAGCAGCCCTGGTTGAACAGCTCGCGCGGCGCGCGGGTCTGCACGCCGCCGAGCGCGCTGTCGTTGGGGATGAGCTCATACCACTTCAGCTGGCCCTCGTTGTAGCCCACCATCGCGAGCTTGGAGAGCGCCGCCATGGAGTTGGTGGACTCCACGCCGGGCAGCTGCTCCAGCCGCCAGGCGAGCTGGTCGACCTTGGCCAGCGTGCCGTAGCGGGTGCACTGGTCCTCGGGCGTGGCGACCATCACCACCAGGATGTCGCTGGAGGCGGCGTAGTGCCGGGTGACGTAGTCGTTGTCGCGGTTGTAGCGCGAGTCCGCGCGCAACTCTGGGGCGCCGGGGTCGAGGTCACCGACGTGCAGCCGCGTGCTGACCGCATAACCCGCCACGGCCAACACCGCCGACACGCCAAGCGCCATCAGCGCCGGGCCGCGCTGGGTGAAGCGGTCGAGCAGGCGCCACAGGCCCGAGTTGCCCGCGGCGGGATTGAACGCGGGGTCGTCGCGCAGGCTGCGCCGGGCGGCGGCCGGGCTCACGCCGACATAGGACAGCAGGATGGGCAGCAGCACGAGGTTGGTGAAGATCAGCACCGCCACGCCGATGCTGGCCACCAGCGCCAGGTCCTGGATGGCCTGGATCTTGATCAACGCCAGCACGGCGAAGCCGACGGCATCGCACAGCAGCGCGGTCAGGCCCGCGACGAAGAGGCGGCGGAAGGTGTAGCGCGCGGCGACCACGCGGTGCGTGCCGCGACCCACGTCCTGCATGATCCCGTTCATCTTCTGCGCGCCATGGCTCATGCCGATGGCGAAGACCAGGAAGGGCACCAGCACCGAGTACGGATCCAGCGCGTAGCCCAGCAGCGCCAGCAGGCCGAACTGCCACACCACGGCGATGAGCGAGCAGGCCACCACCAGCACGGTGCTGCGCACGCAGCGGGTGTAGGCCCACAGCACGCCGGCGCAGATCACGAGCGCCACGCCGAAGAACACCAGCACCTGGCGCAGCCCCTCGATGAGATCGCCCATGACCTTGGCGAAGCCGGTCACGTGCAGCGTGACGACGTCGCCGTCGTACTTCGCCCGCAGCGCCTCGATCTGCCGGCCCAGCGCGCCGTAGTCCAGCGCCTGGCCGGTCTTGGGATTCACGTCCAGCAGCGGCGCGAAGACGATGCTGGAGCGCGCGTCGCCGGCGACGATCTGGCCGATCTCGCCCGAGCGCTCGACATTGGCGCGGACCTCGGCCAGCGCTTCGGGCGAGCCGTCGTAGCTGTCGCCCATGACGGTGTTGCCGTCCAGTCCCTCCTCCGTCACCGCGACCCAACGCGTGTTGGCGGTCCACAGCGACTTCATGAAGGGCCGGTCCACGCCGGGCATCAGGTAGACCTCGTCGCTGATCTTCTGCAGCGTGTCGAGGTAGCGCTTGTCGTAGATCGTGCCCTGGCGCGCCTCGACGACGATGCGCAGCGCATTGCCCTGACCGCCGAGGTCGCCCTTGTGCGTCAGGTAGTTGACGATGTAGGGATGCTGGGTCGGGATGGTCTTCTCGAAGCTGGCGTTGAGCGTCAGCCGCAAGGCCTGCTGGCCCAGCCACAGCGTGGCCAGCAGGCACAGCAGCATGACCCAGGGCCGGTGGTTGAAGAGCAGCCGCTCGGCCCAGGAGCCGGAGCGGGTGTCGAAGTCGTCGAGCCGGGTCACCACGGGTGGGGTGCCGGCCGGGTCGGTGGCGGCGTGCATCGTTGGTGTCAGGGAGTGGATCAGGGTGCGGGTGAGGCGCGGCGGGTACCGCGCAGGCTGGCGATGACCCAGGCGCCGTCGGGGGCGGCGGCGAGGCCAGCGGCAGGCAGCGGCCCGGCGGGCGGGGGACGGCGCGTGAAGCGGTGGCCGTCGTCGGTGCTGACGAAGAGCTCGCCGTTCTGCGCCAGCAGCGTGAGCTCGCCGCGGTCGGCGCGCTCGAGGCCAGCCTGCAGGCTGACCGGCGTGCCGAGCTCGACCTTGTCCCAGCTCGCCCCGGCATCACCCGAGCGGTAGACGCTGCCGCGCAGGCCGTAGGCCAGCAGCGCGCCGCTGCGCGTGGACAGCAGGCCGAAGAAGCTGCCCTTGTAGGGCGAGGCCAGCGCGGTGAAGGAAACGCCATCGTCGCTGGAGCGCAGCAGCAGGCCCTGTTCGCCGGCGATGACCCACGCTCCGCCAGGTCCGCCGACGGCGCGCACGCCGTACAGGTGCAGGCCGCGCGGGTTGACCGCGCGCAGCGGCAGCGGCTCCCAGGTCCGGCCGCCGTCGCGCGTGGCCATGGCCAGGCCGTAGGCGCCGACGGCGATGGCCCGCTGCGCGTCGATGGCCTCCAGGTCGAACCAGGGTTTGTCGGCGCCCTCCTCCACCAGGCGCTGCGCGGCGCGGCGGCTGGCGTCATCGGTCGCGGCGGCCAGCAGGGCCCGGGCCGCCCGCAGTCCGTCCAGTTGCAGCGCCCACGTCTTGCCGCCGTCCTCCGTCTTCAGGATGACGCCGAGATGGCCGACGGCCCAGCCGGTGCGGGCATCGACGAAGCGCAGCGCCGTCAGCCCCGCGCGCACCGGCACCCGGGCCTGCTGCCAGGTCTTGCCGCCGTCGTCGGACCACAGCACCGTGCCGCGCTCGCCGGCGGCCACCAGGCGATCGCCGGCGCGTGCCACGGCCAGCGTGGCCGCGCCCAGCGCCTTGGGGCTGATCAAGGCTGGCTCGGTCAGCGCGGCCGGCGCCGCAGGAGCGCCCGCCGCGGACGGAGTGGCCATTGCCGGAGACCCAGCCACTGCGGGAGACGCGGTGGCCGCGGGCGGTGCGCCCGGCTCGGGCGCCGTCGCGGCCGCCGTCGCGGCCGCCGTCGCGGCCGCCGTCGCCGCGACGGCGCAGGCCAGCATCAGGACAGCCGGCCCCCGCATCACCGCGCTCCTTCGTTGGCCAGTTCCTCCGGGCTGAAGAAGCTGCGCGGCAGCGGCGCGACGACCTTGTACTGGCTGGGCAGCTCGTTGCTGGCCATGTTCAGGTAGTAGGCGCCGGTCTGCAGGTCGTAGCCACCCCAGTACATGTTGCCGACCAGCGCCGGGATGTCCGGCGCCAGCAGCGTCAGCGTGTAGTTGGTGCGCCAGAGGTCGCCCTTGGCGTCCCAGCCGTCGAACAGGATGATCTGCCAGCTGTCCTCGTCGATGTAGTACTTGCGCTTGGGCACGACGTGGCGCTTGCCCTCGGCGAGCGTCGCCTCGACCTCCCAGACGCGGTGCAGCTCCCAGCGCACCAGGCTCGGGTTGAGCGTGCCCGGTGTCACCAGGTCGGCCACCTTGGCCGAGGCCGCGCGGTTGTTGTTGTAGGGGATGTAGAGCTCGCGCTTGCCCACCAGCTTGAGCGTGTGCTTGTCGATGGGCCCGAAGAGGTTGAAGGCTTCATCGAACAGGCCGATGCCCGAGGTCACCGAGTCCGGCGTGTCGTAGGCCACCGACGGCGCCTTGCGCACGCGGCGCTGTCCCACCAGGTACTGCCACAGGCCGCGCGGATTGCTGGCGTTCAGGTTGTCGTGCGCGAGGATGGCTTCGCCGGTCTTGGAGCCCGGCTCGCTGACCGCGAACTTGCCGAGCTGGTAGTAGCCGTCGAATTTTTCGAGGCTGCCCTCGGGGTCGTAGAACTGCTTGCGGAAGCTCTGCGTGCCGCCGGAGGCCATCGCGCGCTTGCCGTCGGCCGTCACGACCCACACCCGCACCGGCGCCTGGATGTAGGTGCCGGTCCAGGCCAGGCGATGGTTCTGGAACACCTCGTAGCCATCCTTGGGGATGGGGAACGGCGTGCCGCCATAGGCGCCCTCGGTGCCGTGGCCGTTATCCACGAGCTTGGCGCGCGTGGCGTTCTTGAAGGTGTTGTCGTAGACCCATTGCGGCGCGGCGGCGGTGCGGTGGGTCGGGTAGACCTCGATGCGGAAGTCGGGGTACTTCTTCATCAGCGCCTTCACGCCGTCGCTGAGCCTGGACTCGTACTGGGCCATGTTCTTCGCGCTGATCGAGTACAGCGGCTTCTCGCCCGGGAAGGGATCGGGCCGGGCGTCGCCGGCCTTGAAGCCCGCGGGCGCCTTGGTCATGCCGCCGTCCCAGGCGGGAATGCTGCCGTCCTTGTTGGCGCCGCGCTCGGCGCCCAGCGGGGTCAGCGTGGTCTTGAGCCGGGCGGCCTCCTCGGCCGTGACGGCGGCGAGCGCGGGAGCGGACAACAGCATGGCGACCGCGGCAGCGGAAGCAGCGATGGCGGCGAAGACGCGCGCCGGGAGAGGGATGCGATTCATGGGAGGTCTTTCGTGGAGCGTCAGAAGGTGCGCGAGACGGCGAGGCTGACGAAGGCGCGGTCGCGCAGCGTCTGGCCGAAGGTGAGCTGGCGCGGCGAGCCGCTGCCGGCGACCAGGGTCTCGGTGAAGGTCCTGGCGGTGCCGAAGAAATCGCTGTAGGTCAGCGCGACGTTCCAGGCGTTCTGGTACTTGCCCTTGAGCCCGATGCTGTAGTCGCCGGCCTTGGACGCGCCGCCGGCGAAGTTGGCGATGGCCGAGGACCGGCCGCCGAAGTTCCAGCCCAGGCCGATGGGCACCGAAAGGTCCAGCCCCGGCAGCACCTGGAAGTACTGCGGCTCGAAGAGCACGCGCAGCGCGAAGGCGCCCTTGGTGGTGTTCGGGTCCAGTCCGCCGATGCCCTGGCTCGCGCCGTTGCTGGCGGCGAAGATGTCCTTGCTCACGCTGAGCCGGCGGTTGTAGGCCAGCTCGGCCAGCAGCGCCCCGCCCTGCCACAGCGCGCCCGGCTGCAGCACGTAGATGCCCGATGCCTGCAGGTGGGCGGTGCGGCCCACCGCGAAACACGGCGCATCGCTGCCCCCGCAGCTCAGCACCGGGCCCAGGCCCAGCACGGCGGGGTCGCTGTTCAGCGGCGCGTTCCAGCGCAGCGAGCCCTCGACGGCCCAGTTCAGCTGGCCGATCGACGAGGTGACGCTCGCGCCGATCGTGCGGATGTCGTCGCCATAGGCCAGATGCACGTTGCCGTTGACGAAGTCGAATACCGGCACGGCGGGCGTCTTGTCGTGGTACTGCGCGGCGTAGAGGCCGAACTCGTAGTCGCTGCCGGTCGGGCTGATGCGCAGCTGCACGCCGCCCTGCCCCGAGTCGCGCGGACGCAGGTCACGGCTCCTGTCGTAGGTCAGCAGGATGGGACTGCCGTCGGGCGCCTGGCCGAAGTTGACGGTGCCGGTGCCGACGTAGTCCTGGTTGGAGAAGTAGCTGCCGACGCCGGGGATCTTGCTCGGCCGCCACTTGAGCTGGTAGTAGGCGCCCAGCGACAGGCCCTCGGCGATCTGCAGCGAGCCCGACACCTGCTCCACCGGCAGCAGCACTTCCTTGAACTGCCAGCCGGGCACCGACATGATCCTGGCCACGTCCACCGGCCCTTGCGCGTTGGCGATGCCGTTCTGGCCGAAGAACAGGCTCTCGCCCCATTGCAGCGTGTGGCGTCCGACGCGCACGGTGCCCTTCATGCCGGCGATCTCGCCCTTGAAGTAGACGAAGGCATCGAGGAACTCGCCGCTGCGACCATGCTGGCGGCGCGTGTCGGGGAGGAACTCGTTGGCGGCCTGGCCGGGGAAGCCATTGGACGTCGACACGGCGGTGCCCAGGTCGTTGCCGCCGGCGTAGACCTCGGTGCCGGCGTAGCGGTTCTTGCGCAGGTAGACCGCGTCGCGCCACGCGTTGCCGCTGAGCCGCGCGCCGAAGTTCTGGCTGGTGAGGTCGAGCTCGGCCAGCAGGTCGAAGCGGTTGGAGATCTGGCCGCGCTTGAAGTTGTGGTCGCCGTCGTCCTCGTTGACGGTGCCGGGATCGACGGCCACGTCCAGACGCGTCAGCGCGGCGGACGGATTCTTGAGCCGCACGGCGGTGCTGTACTTGGGCGTCAGGTCCAGGCGCAGCTTGTAGTCGCTGCTGGGCAGGTCGATGTCGAAGGCGTGGGCGGCCGGCAGGGCAAAAGCTGCCGCCACCGCCAGCGCGAGGCGGGTGGGTCTTGTCATGTTGTCTCCTCGAGGGTGGTGCGGGCTCGACGGCCCGCTTGAATGAATCAGAGGTAGGTCGAGGCCAGCCCGCCATCGACCGGCAGGTTGACGCCGCTGATCCAGCGCGACTCATCGGCGCACAGGAACGCGATCACGGGCGCGACCTCGTCGGCGAGCGCGGGACGCTTGATGCGATGAGCGTCCTGCTGCACGCGCTCCTCGCCGAGCATCTGCACGAAGTCGCCCAGGATGGGCGTCATCACCGGACCGGGCGCGACGCAGTTCATCCGCACGCCATGCGCGAGGAACCACTTCTGCGACTGCGTGAGGGTCCAGACGATCAGCGCTTCCTTGAAGTACTGGTAGCAGGTCTCCTGCGCCACCGGCTTCTTCGCGAGGAAGGCCAGGCCGGCCTCGAAGCTGGGCGTCTCCGCCAGTGCCTTGTGGAGGTCCAGCCGCGCGGGCCATTCGGCGCCGAGGATGGAGGCGATGTTGACGATGGCGCCGCCTTGATTCCCATGGGGCAGGCGCTCGATGGCGCGCGTGCACAGGTGACGCAGCCCGAGGTAGTTGACCCGCGCCACCAGGTCCACCGGCGCGGTGCCGGGCACGCCGGCGATGTTGCACAGCGCGTCGAAACGCTCGGGCAGCTGCTTGAAGGCGGCGTCGATCGCGGCCTGCTCCGACAGGTCGGCCTTGATGAAGCCGTCCAGCGTCAGCGCGGGCTCGTTGCGGTCCACACCGATGACGCGAGCGCCCTTCAGGCGCAGGAAGCGCGCGGTCTCGGCGCCGATGCCGGAGCTCGCGCCGGTGATGACGATGGTCTTGCCGTGGAAGTTCATGCTTGTCTCCTTGTGTGTTGTCGTCTGTCTGCTGCCGCGGGCCCGCGCCGTCTCGCGCGGCGCGCGTCAGAACGGGAACTGCGGCGGCGCGTCCTTGACGGTCAGCCACTGCCAGG
>Ga0209370_1000333_pt1 | contig 75565 bp, 76 predicted proteins | sample AgamicAtPrz_FD_187164 | JGI IMG/M metagenome (GOLD analysis project Ga0209370, IMG submission 187164) | Agave microbial communities from Guanajuato, Mexico - At.P.rz (SPAdes) (version 2) | ecosystem: Host-associated > Plants > Phyllosphere > Phylloplane/Leaf | place: Guanajuato, Mexico...
AGCCGGACGATAATGAAATCAAGTGGTTAGCAGTTAACTTGATAACATGCGGGAATAGCTCAGTTGGTAGAGCACGACCTTGCCAAGGTCGGGGTCGCGAGTTCGAGTCTCGTTTCCCGCTCCAGATTAAAGCATCGGCAGTTTGCGGGTGCGTGTCGAAAGACAAAAGATTTAAGGCGCGTTAGCAAAGCGGTTATGTAGCGGATTGCAAATCCGTCTAGTCCGGTTCGACTCCGGAACGCGCCTCCACTTTCTTCCCTGGCCGGATGGTGGAATCGGTAGACACAAGGGATTTAAAATCCCTCGGCGTTCGCGCTGTGTGGGTTCAAGTCCCACTCCGGCTACCATGGGAAAAGTAGAATAAAATCAATGATAAGCAGTGTCGTATAAACCACCGAAAGGTGGTTTTTTTATGTCTCCAATTTGAGGCGGTGGCAGCAAAATGGCAGCAGCATGGCAGCACACCTTTAATTTTTCTCTGCCCGATTATCAAAGGGGTTGAGTGCCACGGCTGCATCAAGATGATTTGGAGCGAAGTGAGCGTATCTCATCGTCATCATGATCGTGCTGTGCCCGAGAATTTGCTGTAATACAAGAATGTTTCCTCCACGCATCATAAAGTGGCTGGCAAAGGTATGTCTGAGCACATGGGTGCGCTGACCTTTAGGCAGCTCTATTCCGGCCCGTGTAAGTGCTGATTTGAATGCCTCATATGCCGGAGAGAAGAGTGAACCGCGTTTTTTGGGAAGCATTTCTTGTAACTGCGGCGAAATGGGGACTGTTCGGTTCTTTTTGCTTTTGGTCTGCGTAAAGGTCAGACGTCCGGGAAGAATTTGAGATTGTTTTAAATCCTGCGCTTCACTCCAGCGTGCACCTGTGGCCAGGCAAATACGCACGATAATTCCCAGGTCTTTGTTAGCTGACTGGTCACAAGCTTCAAGCAGCCGAACAATCTCCTCCTCATAAAGAAAAGCCAGTTCCTGATCTCCTTCCTTAAACTGCCTGATACCTGAAAGCGGGTTATCTCCATCCCACTCACCCAGCCGTTTCATTTCCGAGAATACTGCATGCAGGTATGACTGCTCGCGGTTTACTGTTGCTTCACTAAGCTTCTTCTTGCCTTTCTGATTCCACTCCCCGCCTAAGCGACGTTCGCGGTATACAGCGAACGTATTTTTATCGAAGTGGGAGGCGAGAGGGTCACCGAGGCGCTCACAAATAGCCAATAGCTTTATTTTACGCTCATCGCCAGAAGTGAGCGTTTTGCCATGCATCTCGTACCAGCGCTCAACAAATGCCGAAAGAGTCACAGCACTGTCATTTACAGGCTGTTTTGAAGCGTTGTTCATTAAACGGCGCTCATAGGAGAGCGCCTCGCCTTTGGTAGCAAATTGCTTACGTATGCGTTTCCCGTCACGTCCGTACGGGAAGCATTGCAACAGCCATTTGCCAGAAGGAAGTTTACGTACGGTCATTTATAAAAACTCTTCCATTGCTCCTCGCTGATTATCTTCAATGGAATACCTTTTTCGTCCCTGTAAGACACCGCCTTTTCAATTTTCCGACCGTGCGCTTTGTATCGCCAATCTTTTGAACTCAGAGTACCAACAATCAGGAAGTCCAATTTTTGAGTGATATTGTCAATCACAGTTGCTCCCTGACACCGGATCTCCTCAGCACAAACTGAGCGCTTACCATGCAGAAACTCTCCCGTCAGACAAACGTTAGCTCCGGCAAGGTTTAAAGATTCAATCGTATCGATGGGGAGCTGAGTCGATAGACCATCCACAATACCTGATTCCAGATCGCATCCAGTAAATGAGATAAGGGCCTGACGGAGGTGGGCTCTTTCATCTTCGGTGATAACACCGTCACGAAGGATATCTTCTACGAGGGTATAGAGTTCTTTGCCGGGATAGTTGTTTTTGAGCGCGCCATTGACAGATAAAAACCATCGGAGATATTTGATTTCGTCGTCATTAAGCTGAGTATCAGCCAGAAGCCCTTTGCATAACCCTTCTAGCAAGTGCCTGTCTGATTCAATGGAGTCGAGCTGAAGGTAGGGTAGGTCGATTAAGTCTTTTTGAATTTTAATGAGATCTGCTTTTAGGAATTTCATCTCTACCGGATCAATGACACCGTCAGAGAGAACATCAGCGATTCGATGCCGTATGGCTCTAACGCAATAGTTATCACTTATTTCCTGAGATTCAAGCAGCCAGGTATCGAGATAAAGCATTTCTTTCTGGGTCACTTCGCCATCACTAAGTATTCCATCAATGATACTGATGAGATTGGTGAAAGCTTTATCCCTGTTACTGAAGTAATGGAAACGAGAGTGCTCACTCATATCAAGACCTCTATGCATGTGTAGAAAATTAAAAGAAAATGGAACCCACAAGGAAGCCAACAATAAAGCAGACAGTAATTTCTTTTGGATAAGTTTTTAAAAAATCGATGAAATTGAGCTTCGGTGTGGTTAGCTCATCAGTAACTTGCGTTGCCGCTTGAGTTTGTTGATCGAGCCAGGAAAGAGCCATTTGAAGTTGTGGGCGGGTAAGATCATTCAGTCTGCCGGTCCCAAAATTCACATGACAGAAACGGATTAACTTTTGGCGCAAATCGTTATCTGTGCTGTTGCGCAGCAGTAAACTAACAAGAGCTTTGCTTGCATCTTTGTCTTTACCGCGATCAGCCATTGCTTGCAGGTAGCTAACAGCAGTCTGATATTGATTAACCGTCATCTCTTCAATACTTGAAACACCAATCTCAGCATGTACTTTTTGCCAGATTTCATATGCTTCAGAATTAGAGGTCTCAGAGACTGCCGCGACAAGCGCATTTAGTTCTTTTCTTTGCGCCTTGACGAGCGGTCGCTCGTCATGAGTATCTGAGGGGATCGCTATGTTGATGGTGTGACGACCATCAAATTTATCTATTTGCACGCGGTTTTCTGTAAAGTCGCGTCCAGCTGTCCGGTTTTGATCTCCTGAGGAATTCACTTCCATACTACTTCCCTATTTATTGTTTTCGTTGTAATCCCTGCCAGCCACTCGGTTACCACTACCAGACACATTTATTGAATCTGAAGCGGCGTTGCCTGCATTTAACGCTGCTAGCGCTGCTGCTTTGACCGCTAATGGAGCTTGTCTAAACAGATTGATCATCTCCTTCTCATCTTGAGAAAGATTCTCCGCAGACCTGATCCCTGTAACAATAAACTGAACGTCAGCTCCAAATTTTGATATTGCGTAGAGGTAAGAGGCGTCAGGCGATCGCTCGCCCTTTTCATAGTTGAGCTGCGTAAGTTTTTTTACCCCGCCCACCTCTCCCAATGCCGCTTGGCTTAGTCCTAAACGCTCACGTTCCTCGCGTAAGCGCATGCCGATATAATCTTGCATACCAAAATTCCTTGACTGGTATAATTATTTATACCATTATGTTTTCCACAGACACTTAGCAGATCACAATATACCACTATGACACAAGTACAAAACACACAGCGGGCACGTACGCCCAAAAACAGCGTAGCTGGCGGTTCTTTGCCACTGCGTTTGTCCCCTGAAGAACGCTCAGAGATCGAGACCATGGCAGAGGCTGAGTGTCGTTCAGCATCCAACATGGTACGCATCGTCTTTTTGCGTGGCCTTGAATCCATGAAATCTGAGCCGCAACAGAATTCTGGTAATTAATATCGTAAATCGAGGTAAAAATGACGGGCGTAACCATCAATATGAATGTTGCAGCTCCTTATATATCTCTGAAGGAGTATTCAAGAATAACCGGGATTCCATTCGAAACATGTCGGCTAATGGTTCGTGATGGCAGAATAATTGTCAGGCCTAAAGAGCTGGCGGGGGGCAAGGTGGAAGTAAACATGATCGCCATGCTCAAAGATGCAATAGCCAATAGCTAACAGTTCAATTATTCAGTGGGGCAGGGCGCATGCTTGTTCATCTCAACAGCAAAACAGCAATCTATCGCGGCTTCACAATCCTGAAGCTGCCACGCAAAAAACCGTATTCGCGTCAGCGTTACCAAATCACCAAAGATGGTAATTATCTGGGGCTGGACTTCGGATTGTCTCAGGCTCGACAGACTATCGATCAGCTACATCGGGGGCATTAATGACAACTTCAACAGCAGCAATTATGGAAGCGCGAAACCGTTTGAATGCTAACAGGCAAGATGGTGCGCGCACTTTATCGCGTGGCGGTTACGGACCCGATCATCAATACAGCAGATCGCGTAATGTTGTTCAGGGTATGGCTCTTTCCGATATTGCGAGAAATGGTTTTGAGGTGCGTTGTAAAGAAACAGGCATTAAATTTTCAATTCTTCCAGGTGGCTCAATTTGCGAATTATTTACCGCAGAATTAGAAGCGTACTGGAATAGCGGCGCACGCTGATTTAATAACGGCACTATGAACTGACTTATATACGGCATTTTTGCCGGGGCTTCGCTTTATCTTTTTTCAGGGGATTGAACATGACAATTAAAACAAATGACCGCGCGCACCTGCTTGGGTTGTTGCGTATTAAATTAAGCCTGATGAAGAAAGAAAAGCTTTCCACTAATGAAATTTACCGCAGCCTGGAAGACTGGATCGACTACAGAGAACAGGTCGCAGTAAACAAGGAGCGTAAAAATGGTTAACTCCCCTCTTATCTGGGCGGGCGGCAAGTCTCGCGCTATGTCGCATGTACTTGATGCTTTGCCACGCGGTGATTGTCTGGTTGAGCCTTTCGTGGGAAGCGGTAGCGTCTTCCTTAACACTGATTACAAAACCTATGTTCTCTGCGATAGCAATGCAGCGTTGATTAATTTCTTTTCAATGGTTAAGCGTAACACCGAGGCGCTTTTAACTGCTTCCGCAAAGATATTCGAAAAGGGTAATAATGAGATTGCATATTATGAATATCGCGACGAATTTAATTTAATCAATCGTGAGTTTAAATATGACCGCCGCAAATATAATGATGAAGCGTTGGTTAGATACGCGGCGTTGTTCCTTTATTTAAACCGCCATTGCTATAACGGCGTATATCGCGTTAATTTGAAAAATGAATTCAACGTTCCTTTTGGTTTTCGTAAGAAACCAATTTTCCCTGTGGCTGAGATTCAGCATTTTGCTAAAAGAGCGTGGGAAAAGGGCGCTATGTTCCTGCATGGTGATTTCAGAGAAACAATCCCGCTGGCGATTGGTCATTCGGGCTGCGTGGTTTATTGCGATCCGCCATACCTGCCAGCCAGCGAAACTGCGAATTTTACGGCTTACGGCAAGCCATTTACCGATGACGATCACCGCGCCCTGGTTGCGTTGCTTTCACGCCTCTACAACAACGCACAAATACCCTCTGTCATATCTGGCAGTGATACACCTGAGACGCATCAAATTTATTACCCGTTCACCCTAAAAGCTTTCGACGTTCGGCGCTCAGTGGGGGCCAAAACTCGCAATCTTGCTGGCGAGCTAATAGGCACGCTGCGTGTCTGTGATTGCTGTGGGCGCGTGGGCGGTGGCTGTCCTGATTGTGGGGCGGTGATGGGCGATGCGACTTATTCAGAAATGGTTGCTTCTGGCGCTTTTGACGATCAGGAGGTGTTCTGATGAATGCAGTTGAGGCGGTAGTAACAAAGGTTCTGGATGTTCGCCCATACCGTAATTTCTGGATCACTCGCGTTGAGGTTCTTAGCGAGGGTGGTTACAGCAACACCGAGATAATCAGTTATTCCGAACGTGACGCGCGGGAAGTAAGGCCCGGCGACACAGTACAACCTAGGGTGAGCCGGTGACTCAGGCGCGTCGTGTTCACTCAATGACTACGGATAAACCGGGCAGCTTTAACGAGTCTGCCCGGTACGCCTATCCGTGGAATGAACCCAAACAGGCCATTGCTGTCGATAAGACTCCCGCTGTTGATCTATATGAATTGGGTCAAGAGCAGGAGTTTTTCGCGTGGGTTGAAGATACCCTCAAGCCACTACCTACATTTATCCGCCGCCGCGTTTCCTCCCGCATAAATGCCGTACACGCTGACAAAGGGCGTCACATCGCAAAGTTAACTCTTCGCAATATCGTGGCGCGTGACCTTCCCCACGTGCGAGTAGTTACAGAGCAATACGCCGTGCCTGTTGGCAGCGACTGGATCATTTCTTCCGAATTAAACCCGCTGTTTCATACGTTTGAAAACCTTCGTGAGTTAACGCGCCGGTTCAATCAGTTGGCTGACAGCACGGACGAAGATATTGATTTACTTGCTCAGGATATTGCTATTTATGCAAATGCAGCCTTAGCTGAAGTGAGTGAAAACTGTGCTGCACTTAGCCCTGTGGAGTACAGCAAACGAATGCTGCGTGAAGGCTCAAGGCTGGTTGCTTACTTCAGGCTAATCGCGCCCTGGGCTTCACGGCGCAAAATGCCACTTGATGAAATGGCAGCGTCGATTCGAAAAATGCTTGATGATCGTTTTTGGTCGCGACTGCTGCGAAAGTACGCGCGCCGCTGGCGTGAGCATCTGCATATTGCGTTTGGTGATGTGCGCCGCGGCGTTTCCCCATATTGCAGTAAAAACCACGTTACACAGTGGGATGCGCGCCGCAAACGTAGCAGGGCAATCATGAGCCGCCTGGAGCTTGAAGATCAGGTTACGGGTGAGCGCATGTCGCTGATAGAGCAGATTGATAAAAGCGTCTCAAACCCAGAAAAACGCCGTGTTGAATTGATGACGCGTATCGGTGGCTTTGAGAAGGTGGCAACGGAAAGCGGATATGCCGGGAGTTTCTTCACGCTTACCGCGCCGTCTAAATACCATGCTTACACAGCGTTCGGACATCGCAATCACAAATGGAACGGGGCAAGCCCGCGCCGGACACAGCGTTATTTAAATCAAATATGGCAACAGATTCGCGCTGAACTCGCACGCCGTGAAATTCCTGTCTTTGGTCTTCGCGTTGCTGAATCCCATCATGACGGCACTCCGCACTGGCACGGCCTGCTGTTTACGGCCCCAGAGCATACAGCAGAGTTGCAAGAGGTGATGGAAGACTACGCAACGCGTGAAGACGAAGATGAGTTGAAAGGTAAGGCTGGTAAGCAGCCTCGCTTTGAATTGAAGCCGATAGATCCGGCCCTGGGTAGCGCTACAGGTTATGTCGTCAAATACATCTCAAAAAATATTGATGGTTACGCCCTGGACGGCGAGAGCGATCATGAAAGTGGACGCCCGCTGAAGGAAACCGCGAAGCACGCAACGGCCTGGGCGTCATGCTGGGGTATACGTCAATTCCAGTTTTTAGGGGGCGCGCCGGTGTCAGTCTGGCGTGAACTTCGCCGCCTGAAAAATCAGGATTTAGCCGACAGGGTTAGTCCTGTTTTTGGTGAGTTGCACCGTGCGGCTCACGCAGGAGATTGGCAGGGTTACATTACCTTACAGGGTGGCCCTTTTGTTTCCCGTTCCAAGTTGGTGCTGCGCGCTTGGTATCAATACAAAAACGAGCCAAGCAGTTACGGCGAGTATCAGAAAGCTATCAAGGGTCTGGTTATGCCAGCATCCAGCATTCCGCCCGTAGAAACGCGCCTCCATTCTTATCGCATTGTGAAGATGAAGCCTAAATCTTCAGACCGCGCCGATCCTGGTTTTGACCTTAAGGGCGCGCCCGCGCCCTCTTGGACTCGTGTCAATAACTGTACTGAGTACAAAAAATACACAGATTCACCGCCTGACTATCCGCCAGATCTGACTGTGCCAACTGGCGAAATGCAGCCAGAGCAATTTGAAATCGGTCAGTTAAGCCGAGATCAGAGAAAACAGATTGAGGAAGACATCAGAAACCACAAATCAAATAAGCGTGTTTCACCTGCTGATCAGTTTGAGACGCTTGCATTAAGCATTACTGCCGGTGATTGCACCAATTATGACCGGGCTAGGGCTGAAAGCTATATGAAGGCAGCACATGCTCTTCGCCAGGAAGAAAGCGCGGTGAGCGAGGAAGTTGAATCCCTGGCCAAGGAAATTATGGGATGGGCGAAGATGAGAAAAATTTCAATCAATCCGGTACAGGCGATGAAGCTGGCTCAAGGGGGAGAAGTAACGGCACTTGATACGACATATCGGGCTAAACCGGTAACGGGTGAGTTGATTGTGACCGGTGCAGATAAGCACTGGCGCAAGACGCTGGCACGACACAAGGCAGAGACATTAGTTAGCCGCTGGCTTCAGGCGGTTAAGTGAGTTTTGAATTAGGTCAGTGTTGTCTGAGCGGTGACGGAGGTAAGTGCGATTCGGCTGTTCAATGGAGTTAGAAAGGATAAATAGAAATGCCCCGTTGCCGGGGCATTTTTACTTACTACTCGAGCGTTAGTTGCTCGGGACTGCATTTGTACAGTGTAGCTAGCCGTTCAAGGTTGTCTTTGCGAGGACGCTCAGACTTTTCGAACTCGGACACTGTAGATTGCTTAATTCCCAGTGCTTCAGCGACTTGTTTTTGCGTCAAGCCTCTGTAAACACGCCATGCAGCCTGCATGGTGCAACCCTTCTCAGAAAGAATGTTGATAACTTCGTTTGGGTATCGAACGTTATCAGATGTGCCGGTTTCGTTTTGAACAGGCTCGTATAACTCTGCGATATCGCTATCACGGGTCAGTTTTTCGAACAGTTCAATCGGCACGACAGCAGAAATTCTTTTCCCTCTACTGTCTGTGATGAATTGAATGTTAGCCATCACTCTTTAGTCCTACGTAGATTGTTAAAAAACAAAGATTTTTAACTTATGCGTATTCGACTGCGTAGACCACTTGATATATTTTTTGGCATCTAAATACTCCTAATTGGTTGATTGATATTAAAATTTTTTTTCTTCAACATCTACCGTTTGAGTTGACGGGGCGGGGTTTCCCCCGCCACTCATCAATATGTCGTGGACGTTCGGCGCAAGATGCGCTGAATCTCGATCACTACAGGGGCATTGTTGCTTAAGGCATACAACACTCTGTAATTCCCAACCCTCAGTCGATACTTACCATCACTATCAGTGAGCTTTTTAACATCAAGCCCCTTCAGGTCAGGATATGACTGCATCGCGTTAACCTTCTCGCGAACAGCTTTTTGATCTTTTGATGGTAGCGAGCGTAAGTCCTTAACGGCCTTACCAGTCCATTGAATGTTTGTCGTCATGACGAACCTCAAAGGTAAATTGTTAAAGAACGCATCCCGAAACTCGGAATAACTACAATATAGGGGTTTACCCCTATATTGTCAAGAAATCCCTATATTTTCATGCGCTGATATTGGCAATGTAGTTCGCGAAGTGAGTGAGACTGTGAATTTTGATGGGATTTCACGGCAGGAAAAGCGAGAACTGGCCCAGCGGTTTAGTGACGTTGTTCGAAGCAAACTTGAAACACGGCCACCGGAACGAGAAGAAGGGGCTGGACTATCGGCGAAGGAGCTTATAACTAAAGAGCTACTTGAGCTACGGGGGGTGATGCCCGTGTCGGGATGATAAAATCAACAGTTCCGGGAGCGCATATTGGCTATACCGATCTGATTTTTGAGATCGAAGATGGACGACTAATGTTCAAAATTTGCTCAGAAACAAACTTCTATGTTGCTACTAAACTAAAGATGGCGAACATTTTAGATAGAGATAGAATACTAAAAAGGTTGAAGCAAGCCTTGTTTACAAATGGATAGGGCAAAAAAAATGCCTCGTTATGTGTGTCGTTATTTACCACAAATTGGGATTGGTTATGAGCATTATGAAAATAGAAGTAAAAGGTAAGCCCAAAGGAGCAGTCATTTATATCAATGTCAAAAAAACCATAGCTTTTTATTTGACGATTTCAATTTTAATTCTTCTTGGGATGTATTTGTCACGTTTTTGTACTGTGCCATATAAATATTTATTGATTAGCCCGTCTTTTTATAATAATCCATACCTTAATTGGATAACTGGTGTTTGGGGTAGTTTTTTAGGCATACACGGTACTATAGCTGCTTTGTCTATAACTTTTATGGGAATGTTTGTCGATCAGGTTTCAAAGACATCTGAACATGGTTTTGAGCCTTTATCGAAAGTCTTATTGCTAAGAGAGTATGATTTTTTAGGGTTTAGTGTTGAATCAGTGTGTAGTTTATTATGTGGCGTTTTTTTACTACTCATTGGTAGTGGCTTGATTGGATATTTAATTTCATCTTTACTTTCTTTATTTTTTATCACTAAATATGGAATCATGTATTATAGACTTTACCATTTAACAGAAGAACCCGGAGTTATTAATGGGATTTTATTAGATTCTATCAGGACAACAGGCATCAAGTATAATGAGATTAACAAACAACGACAGAGTCTTGCTAACGAGTTTTCTCAAGTAATATCGGGAAGTGATTACTACAGTGATGATCAAAGTGCCTTCTATTGGAATGATGATGCGATAACGATAAATGTTTTTCCTGATGACACTGATGTGGTTATTTCCGGATACAATCCAAACATATTTAATCAGCTTTCGGTAAAAATTAAAGAATTTAATTTGGACCATCCCCCTGTCTTGCTTTTCTCTTTATCATTTTTATCCCCCATATCAAACTCCTCAATGAAAATCATTCCATCTAATAATTCTGATTTGACAGAGGAACATATTTCATCAATTGAGTCAATTTTGAGGAAAGGGCTGGTATTTAGTTCTGTTCCTTATGTATTTAATGAGTTTAAACAATTTGAAGAAGCTCTTGTAGTAAACGTCAGAAATAGTTTGCTGAATGGTGACGAGTGGACGTTAGATTTTGGAGTGCGTATTTTTTATGAACTAACTTCAAATGATAACTATATCTACACTTTAAAGAATATAGATTTGTCAATTACGTCCTCTAATACTAAAGATGTGGTGAAAACATCTTTGCTTGCAAGTTATTTTGAAAAAATGATACGTGAGGCTTATAATCAGAGTGATCTTGAGAAAGCTGCTAATATAATGCGGTCGTTAATAGACTTGGCGAGATATATTTATGGTAAGAATAACTTTGTCGATTTTTATAAAAGGATTTTTAGACAATTTGACCATAGGGTAAAGTATCGTGCAGAAGAATCAAATTATGTTTTTTTAGATCTGTATACATCCACAGTGCTGCACAACTTAGTATATAAGAATTATGCGGCTTTCAAAGTTGACACTGAGTTTGTGACGCGTAGATTGCAGTATCTAGACCTTAGCAATAAAACAGAACATGATTCATTGAATGAAATGCAACGTAAGATATTACGTTTACTATTCGAAGTTATATCCTTGCTAATTATGCGAATAGAGCATGTGAAGGCGAAGGGCGAAGAACGCAAAGAGGAACTCAACGAATTAATCATTTCATTGAAGTCTTGGGTAAATGCTAAATTTTTGCAGGAATTATATTACAAAAAAGAGCTTTATGATGTGTTGTTTACTATACCTCAAGAGTTTTCGGTATTCGGTGCAGAAACTAAAATTCGAGAAATACCAGATGGTGAAGCGACATGGAGATCAGTTTCGAACGATACCTATAAGATGATCGCATTCGTTCTTACGCAAAGCTCTTTCAACCATAATCAATTGAATCTTTTATTTGTTAGAGATGCATTTCAATTTAAAAATGCTACGTCAATATTAACCCGCGAATTAAGTTCTATAATAGATTACATAGAGGGAGAATCTTTCTCTAAATTATTTAAATTGATTACTGAAAAGGATTTGGTCGAAGATAGTAATAAGAAAACAGTTGTTGAGAAGTTGGAGTCGATTATTTCCTCGCTAAATTCTTTAGTGCTGCGCAGTGTGATCGAATCAGAATTAGAGCCTTCGTTGGTTGATAAATATAGTAACGAGATCTTACATTCTGTGGAGAAGCTATTTGAGCTAATTTTGCCATTGGAAGCAATTCCTTTAGAGATTGGACTCAATGGGATAGAATCACATATATTAATAAATAAAAGAGAGGTGCTCCCCCCAATTGATGGTGTTTCTTATGAAATGAACATTCATAACCATAGTCAGTGGTTGATATATGAATGGATAAGGAGTGTATTAAACAGTATGGATATAAATATTGTGGAAGTTATCACTATTGATGACCCACAAGATTTGCCAACCGAGAAACTAGTTACCATAGAATATCAAGTTGAAGATAGAGTTAATACTTTTAGGCATTCTCGAGGTTTAAAAATTAATGATAAAGAAGGTCATTTGAATTTGAATGGCTCCGGTTTGTATTATTTGGATTTATTAAATAACTTTAATTTAAAAAAATCAAAAGAAATACTAACGGTTAACATAGAAAAGATATTTGAAGGAAATATTGAAATGGTTAAAGAACGATATGATTTTGATAATGATAACCCTTATCTATATTCAATTTTAAATGTCGTGTTTAACATTGTTGCCATACCAAATATGATATGTAATCTTTATTTTTTATCGGAAAAGAAATGTCTATTAATCAATCAAAAACAAGAAAGAGAGATGGAGCAATTAATTAAAGCGAACAGAACGGAGAATCCTGATAACAGTAATGTATCTTAAAAAGAATAAGTGATTGATACCTTACTATCATTGCGCAAAATCTTACGTGGAATTTTGTAAAAGTAGATCACGTGAGGCGGGGAAAAATGAAAATGATCTAAAGGTAATCGTTAGTCAAAAGATTGGACTTCGCGGCTGCACGATGGCGCACAAATTTGCACATTTTTTTTGATGCTGTTTATACCCTTTTAGCCTAGTGGTGGCGAGGTCTGGTTCAGGATCTAGAAATGCACAAAAAACGAAGTAAATGTCGCGCGCAGGTGACGGGGGAACAGCCCACGCGAAAGGGGGTAGGGAGGGGATGCCTTTAAATGCCATGATGCGGCCTTTCATGCCTTCTGCGGGCCCTGTTTCGCTTCCGGGTGTGCGCGGGGTCGATTGCAGTTTGCGCCTGCCAGAGTGGCGCTCATGCGCTCTCAGTCAGGTGTGTTAAATTTCATGCCGAACGGTGTTCAGGTGATGGTCTGTCATGCGGTTAATGAAAATTACTGATAGAGAGCCGCCGCAGAATATGCGGCGGATGGGGCGGGTCACTCGTCTTTGAGCAGAGCGTAGGGATTGAAGCGGATCACTTCCTGACCGAGCCAGTCATTGACGCCCTTCATGGCTTCCATCACGGGCAACATTTCGTTAATGGCGAAGACGCGCGCGGCCTTCTCAACATCACCTAGCGAGCCGTTGCCTTCCGGCATTGCGCCCATCAGCTGCGGCGGGATGCGATGAGCGTCGCGTAAATCGTTGCGCGTTGCTGATTTGATGTTAAGAAACTCATCCTTTGCCGATATCTGGCTGAACGGTAACAGTTGCACACCGTCTTTGCCGCCGCCCGGTGCGTGGATCAGCACGTTTTTGAAGGAGCCTTTCCCTCTGGCCTGTGACAGTGTCTTTTGCACCACCTTTATGCTTTCCTGATCCACCTTCTCCGAACCGACATAGAGAATGCATCCGGCGTGAGAGCCGTTGTCATAGTAGAGTTTGCGGAACCTGTCGGCAGAGTGGGACAGGCTGGCGGACAGCAGCGCCCCCATGTATTCAGGCATACCATAGATTTCCTGATGAATATCCGGGTTCATGATGTGGCAGATCTGCCCCGTCTTAAACTCGTATTCATCTTTCCACTGCCGGATAAACCAGTAAGTATCAAGATCACTCCCCCGCCGTGTGTTCAGTGCCGGAACATGCTGGAGTTTGAGCGGTGCGCCCAGGAGATTAGAGCGACGTTCAAGGTAGGCATTGCCGAAGACAAACCAGTCCAGCGCAAAAGCAGAGAAGGCCTGACGTGAGAGTAATGGGTGAGGGATATAACACCCGGTCAGCACATTGCGTTTGAAGTAAAGCGCCGACTGATGCAGCGGGGATTGTGCGAACGCACGAGTTAACCCCTTCCAGTCTATTGGCGTCTCGTAGTACCGGCCGTTATCGATGCAGCACATGCTATCAAGAAGATCGTAGCCATCTGTAACCGAATAGGGCCCGTCAAACGTGAAAGCGCTGAGCGCCGGATCGCTTCTGAGTGCGTCAGAGATATCTGGCTGTCCGGCACTGCCACTACTGGCGGTGTGTTTGTTTTTGTAGGTGCGCTTCTTCATCAGAACTCCATAGCAAACCCGCCGCTGCCACTTTCCTGGCCCAGCGGTTCGTTAATAATGGCGAGCATATTCGCCCAAGCTAAATCACCGTGGCTGACGCCGCGGGAGCGGTCAGTGTCATAGGTGATGAATCCGCCAGGCGTCTTTACCTTGCGAACAGAGTTAAAGGCGTTGATCAGCGCGCGCTCGCTGCGGTCATACTCCCATCGTCCGGCGCGGATCAGCTGTAGCATTTTCAGCACCAGAGCGCGCTTTGACGTCATTGACATGGTGTAAGGCATCGCCATCGGGAAAAACTTCCTCACTATCTGGTAAACGGCTTCACCATTACCGCCCGTCACGTCAATGCCGACATGCTGGACGTTGTATTTAAAGGTGAAGTTTTCGATAACTTTTGCCTGTTCTTCAAACTCAAGGCCGCGTACCTGTTCCGTTTCCACCGTGCGGAATTTGCCGCCCGGCACCAGTGGCGGCACCACAACGCAAATCGCACCGCTGTCACCGTTGCCGCTGCTGCCGTTGGCGTCATAGCCTATCCAGACCGGGCGATTACCCATCGGCCTGGACGCGAAAGGCTTCCAGTCCGGCCATTCGTCATAACCATCTGCCCCGCAGCCAATCAGTGCGTTAAGGTTGAAGGCTGACTCACCATCGCGAACGAACTCGCACATGTACAGGTTGCGGAATTCATCCTCGCTGTTTTCATCCTGAATCTCTTCAAGGTCGGTATATTCCCAGCCGTGGTCTATCACATCCTTCAGGGTGACAATCTGACGCCAGGTTTTATCCGGGCATAACAGCCCACTGTTCAGAGTTTTCCAGCCCACATCAAACGCTTTGCGCTGTGCCTTCGGGCGTTTCTCATTCCAGCGATCGCCCGTCCAGAACGGGTAGGCCTCATGGGTCTCGCCTGACGGCGTGGAAAAGTAGGTACGCGTCAGCCCCTTCAGCGTTGCCATCGCACCTGCAACCTTTCGAAGATTGGTGAAGTTGCTGACCCAGAAGAATTCGTCAAACTTCAGGTTGCCCGTATAGGACTGCGCCGTCGCCGCAGACGTGCCGAGGAAATGCAGTTCTGCGCCGTTACTCAGTACAATTTTGTCGCCCCCCTTAAGCTCAACATCTACCTCTTCGGCAACTCTCTGAATGAATCCTCTGAACTGGTGAGCCTGGCGGCGGGAAGCAGACAGAAATATCTGGTTGCGCTGGTACGGGTATTTCACATCATCACGCAGCGCATCAAGTAACGCCTCGCGGGCAAAGTACCAGGTTGCGCCAATCTGGCGGGACTTCAGTATCATGCGGTTTCGGTGGTGGCGTTGCTCATACCAGCCACGTTGATGCCACGACAGCGAATCCAGTATTTTCTCCCGCAGCGCGACGATCTGTTCTTCGGTGAAGTGATTTTTCTGCTTGCGCTTGCGCGGCTTTTTGCCCGCTCCAGTCTCTGCCTGCTGTCCGTCAGACAGCTTTTTCAGTTGCCGGGTAAGCAGATCAATCTCTTTGAAGTCTCCCCCTGTCTTGTCTTTCTTGTCCGTAAGCTGGATGAGGCGGGCATCCATAGACTGGCTGACGCGCTGGACGGGCGGCGTTTCATCCCATTCATCGCGTTTTTTCCATGAATAAATTGTGTTCTGATTAATTCCCATCAGACGCGCGATCTCCGCTGGCGGGTAGCCCTGCCAGTAAAGTTGTTTTGCTCTCTGACGTACAAAAGCGTCCTGTATCATCTGCCCTCCACCGTTGATGTGGTGAAGATTACCCCGCGCGCGATCCCCCTATCGCCCACTTTAAGGTCTCGCCTTCCTCCGACAACAAAACCTCGTTGAGACAGCAAGTTACGCTCTGCCATCATGACCGTACAGAAACCACTCAACAGGATTATCAACATGGCTAGCGCAGCTAAACCAGCCCGTAAGAAATTCCGCGTTGCTGTCTCTGGTGCAACCGTTGACGGGCGTGAGATTCGCCCTGAGCACCTTCGTGATGCAGCAGCAAACTACAGCCCGGACGTGTACGGCGCACGCGTCAACGTGGAGCACTATCTTTCGCCGTTCCCCGGCAGTGATTTCGGCGCAATGGGGGATGTGACGGCGCTGAGTGCTGAAGATATCAGCGAAGGCCCGCTCGCCGGACGCACCGCGCTTTACGCCGAGATTGAACCTTCCGAGCGCATGAAGAAGCTGACGGAAGAAGGTAAGAAAATTTACTCCAGCATTGAACTTCACCCGCAGTTTGCGCTTAACGGCAAGGCGTATGTGATGGGGCTGGCGATGACCGATACCCCGGCAAGCCTCGGCACCGAGCGCCTGAAGTTTGCCGCGCAGCAACGTCAGCAGGTTATGTCCTTCAACAACCAGCAGGGCGAAGCCCCGATGTTCACCGATGCCATAGAGGCTGAAATCATCGAACTGGCTGAGCAGCACAGCGACGAAGGTAAACAGTGGTTCAGTCGCGTCATGGGGATTATCGGCAAAGGCCGTAAGTCTGACGGTGAGCAGTTCAGCCAGGTGCGTGACGCCGTTGAGAATGTCGCTCAGTCCCATGCCGAACTGCTGGACAACTTCAACGACCTGAGCCGCGCCCGCGAGCAGGACCGCCAGGCCATCCAGAAGCTTACCTCCGATCTTGCCGCGCTGACCAGCAAGCTGGGAAGCACAGACGCCAATTTCAGCCAGCGGGAACCCGCGAGCGGTGGCGCTAACGCGCAACTGGCTGATTACTGATATTCACAAAGAGAGCAGAGAACATGGATAACAATACCCGCCAGCTATTTGATCAGTACATCGCCCGGCAGGCACAACTAAACGGCGTTTCCACCGCCGCGATTGCTGCAAAATTTGCTGTAGACCCGACGCGTCAGCAGCGCCTGGAACAGGCCGCGCAGGAAAATGATTCCTTCCTGAGCAAAATTAACGTGTTTGGCGTCAACCAGCAGATTGGACAAAAAGTCCTGATCGGCAGTAAAGGCCCGATGGCTGGCGTAAACAACAGCGTTACCAGTCGTCGTAACCCTGGCTCAAATCATTCAATGGAGCCGTTCGATTACATGTGTCGCAAGGTCAACTATGACTACGGCATCAGCTATGAACAGCTTGATGCGTGGGCGCACATGCCGGAGTTTCAGCCGCTGATCAGTAAGGCAATGGCCCGCCAGATGTCTCTTGACCGCATCATGATTGGCTTTAACGGCGTGAAGTACAGCGACCCGTCTGACCGTGCCGCTAACCCTCTGTTGCAGGACTGTGGTATTGGCTGGCTGGAAAAAATCCGCCAGGAAGCGCCGCACCGCGTCATTTCCAATGTGACGATCACCTCGCGCGATGAAGATAACAAGGTTGTCGCAAAAGGCACCTACGGCAACATTGGTGCTGCGGTGTACGACGCCAAAAACAGCCTGATGGATGAGTGGCACAAGCGTAACCCGGATAACGTGGTGATTCTGGCGGGCGACCTGCTGACGAGCAGCAATTTCTCGGCCATCAACGCCTTAAGTCAGACCAACCCGAATACCGAAATGCTGGCCGGTCAGCTTATTGTCGCGCAGGAGCGCGTAGGCAATATGCCGACCTTTATCGCGCCTTACTTCCCGGTAAATGGCGTGCTGATCACGCCATTTAAAAACCTGTCGGTGTACTACCAGCGTGGCGGTCTGCGCCGGACGATCAAAGAAGAGCCGGAATACAACCGTGTCGCAACGTATCAGTCGTCAAACGATGACTTCGTCATTGAAGATTACGGCAATGTTGCGTTCATTGACGGCATTCAGTTCGCCCAGGCCGAACCGGCAGGCGAGTGACAGAAGCGGCGGGGCATTGCCCCGCCATGACGGGGAGAAGTGACGATGTTAACACCGGCACAACGACATTTTCAGAAGGTCATGGCAGAACGCCGGGGCCAGGCTGATGAAGAATCCGATATCCAGCGCACCGCGCATGAGCAAATTCTGCATCGCCTGCGTATGGACTTGTCCCGCCTCAGCGGCGTGCAGTCCGAAGAAACCAAAGCCGAAATGAAGAAATCCATGCTGCCTGAATACGAGGGATGGATTGAAGGTACGCTCGACGGCGACAGTGGGCGGCAGGATGAAGTCATTACCAGGCTGATGGTCTGGGCGATTGACTGTCGTGACTATGCGCTTGCGTTGAGGCTGGGGCGCTACGTGGTACGCCACGGGCTGACGCTGCCGGATAACTTCAACCGCACGGCAGCGACCTTCCTGACTGAAGAAATGAGCAAGCCACTGTTGACGCTCGCGGCTGCTGATGCCGACGCTGATTTGTCGTCCGGTATCGCAGTGCTTGACGAAGTGGCGGGAATTGTCGCCGACAGTGATATGCCGGATGTGGTGCGCGCCAAGTTGTGCAAGGCCCGTGCACTTGCCCGCCGTGGCGCGACTGATATCACGGCCAAAGCGGAAGCGCTGGCGCTGTTCCGTGAGGCGCTGACGCGCAACCCCAACGCCGGGGTGAAAAAAGAGATCGCCACGCTTGCCCGTGAAGTTAAGAAGCTGTCTGCGGATAGCGGCACAGGTGAAAGCGACGCGGCCAGCACCGACAAAACTGACGTTACTGCTGAGCCTGTCCCTGAAAAGAGCGCCACCGCCAGCGCAGCAGGTAAAGCGACGACGCGTAAAACCACGACCAGGGCGGCAACAGGCAAAGCGACAAAGCGCAAGCCTGCCAGCCAGAAAAAGAATTAACGACTTCGGCCCCGTCCGACAGGCGGCGCGGGTGGATATCTGCCCTTATACGGTCTTTTAACCACCCGCCCACCGCCTGATTTATGGGAGATAAGCGCATGAGCAGCCTTGTGGCAAATAAGCGCGTTTTGCCTGCCGACAGCGATACGCCCGATGTTGATGATGGTGATACCACCGTCAGCGCCGGGGACTTCTGGCCGGTGATTAAACTGGCCGATCTCCGTCTGGCTGCGCGTATCACTGGCGGTATCACTACGTCCAGGCTGATGCACGTCACCACGGAAGCGGTAGCCCATGTCACCGCGCAGTTGCTTGACTGGCGTGCCGGTCAGGTCAAAGCAGGTTTTCACACGCTGGAAGATGTGCCTTCAGCCCTGCCATCAGGTGATACGGAAAAGCTGGTTATCAACGGTGAAAACGTGAAGGTGTACCGCTTCCGGCGTGCGGTTTATTCGATTGCCAGGGCGCTGGTACTTGAAGGCTATCGCGACGTTGATATCACGGCGAAAGGCGACAAAGACGCCGCCGCGCTTGACCTGCAACGGGATGATCTCTGGCGGGATGCCCGCTGGAGTATCGCTGACATTCGCGACACCCCGCGCCTCTATGCGGAGCTTTGCTGATGAAAGTGAAGGCATTGCAGGGGGATACGGTGGATTTGCTTTGCTGGCGTCACTACGGCACCACGCAGGGCGTGACCGAAAAAGTGTTATCTGCCAATCCCGGACTGAGCCAGCAGGTTTTTCTTGATGCCGGTCAGGAGATTGAACTGCCGGAAATCGCGCGTAAAGCGACACAGGAGATGGTGCAGCTATGGGATTAAGTTTTTTTCAGCGCCTGAATGACTGGCTGACATTCACGATGTCAGCGATGGTCACGAGTATCGGCGTCATGACACTGAGCGAAAAGATTGCGCTGGCCGGTCTTTTTGTCGGGATGGTTTTTGGTGCCCGTGGATGGCTCTATCGCGCCCGCATCGAACGAGGGCAGAAGCGTCGAAACGAACTGATTAACCAGATTCTTGAGCAGGCAGAACACAGGCAGATGAGTGAGTCAGAGCGCCGGGCGCTTGACCTTCTGCAACAGAATGAGCCGGAAGATGAAACAGCTTATTAAAAAATGCTCCATTGCGGCCATTGTTGCGCTGGGTATCACGCTCAGTCCTGGCGCGTTGCGCACCACGCCTGAAGGCCAACAAAAGATTGCTGGCTGGGAAGACTGCCGGAATACGCCCTACTACTGCACGGCTGGTGTGCTCACGGTCGGAATTGGTTCGACGGAGCGCGTTGAGAAGCGGGAGTACAGTGACAGCGAGATCGCCGGTCGATGGATTAACGATATGCGGCACGCTGAAAACTGTATTAACCAGAATTTTGAAGGCGGGCATATGCCACAGTCCGCCTTTGAGGCCATGACGGATGCCAGTCTTAATGTGGGGTGCACTGGCCTGATGTGGTTCACGGACGGCCAGAAGCGAAAGCAGCGCACGACCATCTGGAAGAAGGCGCAGGCGCATGAATGGCAGGCGATGTGTAACCGGCTGACGGACTTTGTGAACAGCGGCGGTAAACGCAGCCAGGGGCTGGTTAACCGGAGAACGGATTTTAAGGCGTGGTGCCTGCGTGACGTGGAGGCTGTTAAGTGAAGATTACAGCCATTTTATGTGCGCTACTGGCGCTGGCCTCTGGTGGCCTGCTCTGGCAGACGCATCAACGCGGTAAAGACTCCGTGCGCACTGAAGCACTTTCACGCGAGGTAAAGAGTAATGGTGAGGTGCTGGATGAGCTGCGGGCACTGACTACTGACGCCCGCGAAGTCCTTGCACAGTTGCGGGCAACCGAACAGCAAAGAAACGCCGAGGGAGAAAAGCGACGTGAAAACATGCGCGATGCCATCAAAGACGATACGTGTGCCAACACTGTTGTGCCTGCTTCTGTCAGTAACAGCCTGCAACACCGTACCGCCGCAGCCGCAAATGAAAATCGTGCACGAACCGGTGCCGGAAAGCCTGACGGCAGCAACGCCAGCGCCGGAACTGACCGCCCCGGTCACGTGGGGCGCGATAGCTATCTGGAGTGATCGCCTGCACGATGCGCTGGATACCTGCAATGCCGATAAGGCGGCGATAGCCGATCTCGATCTGCGCCGCCTGAAAAGACTGACTGACCACGCGAGGGCAACACCATGACTTTATTCGACTACCTGAGCGCTCACCCTTACTGGACGCTAATTTATCTGCTGATCATTGCGGGCGCGATTGAACGTTTCGGGCGTTAAGAAGGTATCACCATGCTGAAAGCTGACTCACTACGCGAGACCCTGACCCGCGCTAACAAATGGTGCAGGGCCAATCCTGAAGCCTTCACCGTATTTGTGGAAGAAGGGAATATCGAGACGACCGGCGAAACACCATCGTTTATGTACCGCTATACCCTGGTGCTGTTTGTGATGAATTTTGCCGGGGATATTGATGATTTCACGTTGCCGTTAATGGCATGGCTCTGGCACAACCAGCCCGATCTGCTGCTGAACCCGGAGAAGAACAGGAACATTAAATTTACGACCCTTATCAACAACGACGATACCGCCGATATTCTGTTTGAAATGCCGCTGCACGAGCGCGTGAAGGTCACTCTGGATGCAAAAGGCATTCCTCGCGCGGAGCATTTGCCGGAACCGAAACCGCGTATTCCTTCAGCGGCCGGTGACTGGAGCACCATCTTTGAGGATGTGACGTGGGAGGCTGACGCGCATGAGTAACGATCTCTTCCGTGAGCTGGATCAGGTCTTCAGCAACATACTGGCGGGCACCTCGCAAGCCGGACGTGTTCGCACCGCCCGTGCGGTTGGTCAGGCACTGCGAAAGAGCCAGCAACAGCGCATCAAAGCGCAGCAAAACCCGGAAGGTTCGCCATATCCTGCCCGCCGTCGCCGGGTGCTGCGTTCTCAGCAGGGTATTGTATTTGTCTGGCAGGGTGAGATCCGCCGCCTGAAAAACTGGCACGGTGGCCGGGGAAAATACGGGCGAACCATTACCGGCTTTGACGAAGAGCGAAACGATATTCGCACCTTTTACCGCAGCGACATTGAGCGTTACATCGAGATCAATACGCGCTCAGTGCGCCGCAGCACTGCGAAGAAGGTGCCGATGTTTCAGCGGTTGCGCAGTTATCGCTTTCTCAAAATGCGCGCTGATGCAGGCGGCACATCCGTGGGTTATGACGGCGTGGCGGCACGCATTGCGCGTGTGCACCAGTACGGCCAGCGCGATCAGGTTGGGCCGGGTGCCTTTGCTAAATATCCTGTGCGCGAGCTGCTGGGCTTTACCGCTGGCGATGAGCAGATGATTACGGAACAGGTGGTTAACAGCCTGGGGAGTGCCGCACGATGAGCGCTGAACTGATCCGCCTGCTGGAAAATATCCTCCGCGTCGGCGTCGTTATTGCCGTTGATGAAGAGTGCTGGCGCGTGCGCGTGCAAAGCGGCGAGCTTCAGACCGACTGGCTGCGCTGGAACACCACGCGCGCCGGGGCATTCAGTATCTGGGTGCCGCCTTCCGTGGGTGAGCAGGTCTGGCTGGGCTGTATCGGTGGCAACCCTGAAACGGCGGTCATTATCGGCAGTCTCTACAGCAGTGACAACCCTGCGCCGGGCAGCAGCCTGAAAGAGATTGTGCTGACAGCGCCAGACGGAGCCTCTTTTCGCTATGACGCAGAGACCAGCGCACTGGAAGCGCAGGGCATGAAAACCGCACACATCAAAGCCTCTGTCAGCGTCACGCTTGAAACGCCGGTCGTAGAATGCACCGATCATCTGAAAGCGCGGACGTTCGAACTGTCGGAGGGCGGCACGATGAAGGGCAATGTCACTCATTCTGGCGGATCGCTTTCGTCTAACGGCAAAGTGCTACATACGCACAAGCACCCTGGCGACAGCGGTGGAACTACAGGGGCACCACTATGACAGTGCGTTATACCGGGATGAACCCGGACGGCACGGGCCAGCTTACCGATACCGATCAGCTGTGGAATTCAGTACGCGACATACTGACCACGCCGCTGGCAAGCCGGGTGATGCGACGGGATTACGGCAGCATGATCCCCGATCTGTTGGATGAGCCACAGAACGAAGTGACGCGCCTGCAATGTATGAGTGCGGCAGTTATCGCCCTGACGATGTGGGAACCGCGTATTGCCCTGAACGGCATCAATATTAGTTATTCAAAGGATGGCGCGGTCACTGCTGAACTGGTTGGCATTATCACCGAAACCATGCAGACGGCAGGCAGTGCGCTGACGCTAAGGAGTGGCAGCAATGGCAACAGTTGATTTATCGCAGCTACCGCAGCCGCAAATTATCGAAGTGCTGGACTTTGAAGTCATTCTCAGCGAGGTAAAAACCGTGATGCTGGCGGCATTCCCGCAGGAACAGCAACCATCTGTTGCCGCCGCGCTGGAGCTGGAATCCGAACCGCTGAACGTGATCGCCCAGGTGGTTGCCTATCGTGAAATGATGCTCAGGCAGCGGATTAATGACGGTGCGGCGGCGTGCATGTTGAGCCATGCCGAATCGTCCGATCTTGATAATCTCGCGGGCAACCTGAACACCGAACGTCTGATCATCACCCCGGAGACAGCAACCACTGACGCAGTAACGGAAAGTGATACCGCACTGCGTTTGCGGGCGCAGGCTGCGTTTGAAGGGCTGAGCGTGGCGGGGCCAACTGGCGCATATGAATATTTTGCCAAAAGTGCCAGCGGCAAAGTGGCGGACGCCAAAGCGATCAGCCCGTCGCCTGCCGTGGTGGTGGTCTCTGTGCTGTCCACCGAAGGCGACGGCACTGCCAGTGCGGAATTGCTGGCGACGGTGGATAAAGCGCTGTCTGCTGACGATAAGCGCCCCGTTGCCGATCGTCTGACCGTTCAGGCAGCGGAGATAGTGAATTATCAGATCAATGCGCTGCTGTATTTCTACCCCGGCCCCGAGTCTGAACCAATCCATACCGCCGCGCAGGACGCGCTTCAGTCCTGGCTGAATCAGCAGGGCAAGATTGGCCGTGACGTTGCCCGCTCAGCCATTATGGCGGCGCTGCATGTTCAGGGTGTGCAGAGGGTGGAGCTGCTGGAGCCTGCCAGCGATATTGTGATCGCCGATACGCAGGCGGCGCGGTGTGAGTCCTTCAAGATAGAGACCGGGGGCACAGATGAATAACAACATGCTGCCGCCTTCGGCCAGCAGTTTTATGCGCAGTACGGAGAAGGTGACGGAACGGCTTACCGATATTCCTGTTGACCTGCGCAAGCTGTGGAACCCGGACGAATGTCCGGCTGATCTTCTGCCTTATCTCGCCTGGGCGCTGTCTGTTGATCGCTGGGATAAGAACTGGTCAGAACAGACTAAACGGCAGGTGATTAAAGCCTCCTGGCTGGTTCACCGTCAGAAAGGCACCATTTCCGCTTTACGCCGCGTCGTTGAACCTTTCGGCTTTCTGTTGCGCGTGATCGAGTGGTGGCAGAGCGGCGAAGAGCCGGGAACCTTCAAGCTTGAAATCGGCATTCAGGAACAGGGTATTACTGAGGAAACCTATCTTGAGCTTGAGCGCCTTATTGACGATGCCAAGCCGAGAAGCCGCCACCTTACAGGCCTGTCTCTTTCGCTTCAGTCGCAGGGCTATATCGAAGCCGGGGCGGGATGTTATATCGGCGATACGCTGACCGTTTACCCCTATTTTCCTGAAACCATATCCGTGGGCGGTGGCGATTATACCGGCGCGGCAGTCCATTTAATTGATACCTTGGAGATCGCAAGTGGCGACTAAATATTTTGCCCTGTTAACCAATATCGGGGCGGCAAAACTGGCAAACGCCACGGCCTTGGGTGCGCAGGTTGAGATCACCCAGATGGCCGTAGGCGATGGTAATGGTGCACTGCCGACACCGAACCCGGCACAGACCGCGCTGACGCATGAGTTGCGCCGCGCGCAACTGAACATGCTGACTATTGATCCGGTAAACACCAACCAGATTATTGCAGAACAGGTTATACCGGAAGATGTGGGCGGATGGTGGATCCGTGAGATCGGCCTGTTTGATAAAGACGGCGATATGATTGCGGTTGCCAACTGCGCAGAGACCTATAAACCACAGTTGCAGGAAGGAAGCGGACGCGTACAGGTTATTCGCGTGATCCTCATTGTCAGCAGCACTGAGGCTGTGACGCTGAAAATTGATCCGTCCGTGGTGCTGGCAACCCGTAAATATGTTGATGATGCCGTTATTGAAGTTAAAGCATACGCCGATGATGTGATGAAAAAACATGTCGATGCTGCGAATCCCCATAATCAATATCCTCTCATCGCGAATGCTTTGAAGGAAATGGCGGACGCGGGTCTTGTTTCTCAGGTATTAGAAAATCTCGGCCTTAAGGGGGCGGCGAAGCGTGATGTAGGGAGTGGTAGTAACCAGTTACCAGATATGAGCTTATTTGCAGGCTCTCTTGGAACCCCTGGTTATCAAAAGTTACCTTCCGGGTTGATTATCCAGTGGGGGCTGGCGAGTGGCGCATCCAGCTACACGGTCACATTCCCTGTGAGTTTTCCGGGGCGGACACTGGCATTGCTGGCGATCCCTCATACCACTCAAGCAGCCGGTGTTGCCTCGGTTGGGGTGGCAAACTGTTCTGATTTGGGGAAATCGCAGTGTTACATCGTGATTGGAAAAGTGAGCCAGGGCGCAATGATTGAGTTTGAGCGCGCCTGTTTTTGGGTGGCGATAGGAGTATAGGTGGCAATATGATTTATTTTTCAAAATCAGCAAATGGATTTTTCGTAGATGGTATCAATGAAGATATGCCAGAAGATATTGTTGAAGTTAGCGAAAATATGTATGCCTCGCTTATGTCAGGCCAGCAAACTGACGGGAAGGTAATAACGTCAGATGAGAATGGTTATCCGGTACTGAGTATTCCTGAGGTTGACCATGCTGAGGCCGCTGAGCGGCAACGTGCAGTCTTAATTGCTGAAGCAAACTCATATATCAATGAAAGGCAATGGCCGTCAAAACTTGCTCTTGGTCGGCTGGGGGAAAGCGATAAAGCTGAGTTTAATCGCTGGCTTGATTATCTGGACCAGCTTGAGGCTCTTTCCCTTTCTGACGCGCCGGATATCACCTGGCCGGATAAACCGGACTAAGGCCACGTTCCGGCACGCACTGCCAGTTTTAACCGTGCTGGCCATAAGTATCGAGTACGGTCATTTTTAACGGTGCTGTAGCACTGTCAGTTATGGCGGTGTATTCCAGAAGATGAAGCGGGCAAATGCCCGCTTTAGTTTTATGTTGGATGCCGTCAGAACAGGCCCGACAGCGTACTACTGGCAGAGTTGTAGGCGGACATGGCTTTATCCTTCAGCCCTGAAAGCAGATCGCCAACGGATGAGGCTTGCAGGCGTTCGCGTAAATCTTCATCGCAGCGCTGGAAGCTGATCGAAAACTCAATTTTTTTTGCCTTCCCGTAGCGGTCAAACTCCGTGTGCGTGGCCTGTAGCCCGGTGAGCACATACATCCCGTAAATCTGCCCAGCGCCGCTGATTAAAGGCCATGGACGCCCGGTGTATGCCTGCGTGGCCAGCACGGTAAGAGATACGTCTCCGCCCGTAATTTCCGGGTAAAGCACCCCGTCAAGGTTGATCTGCGTCTCGCCTGCGCCGATGTACTGCCATTTTGCCGATCGGTTGATGCGATCATTCTTCACATGACGCCAGTTCAGCGAGTGGCGTAACTGCTTGTAAGGCAGTGTCTTCAGTTCAAAAACGAACATTCCGTATATCATCATCATAATGCTGCTTCCCCTTAATCTCTGTCTTTGAAGCTGCCGCGATTGAGTCGCGCAAGGCGGGCCATTTCGGCATTCACTGCGTCGGCGGCAATCCGGCCAATTTCGCGCGCATCCTGCCGGTCAACACCGTGCAGGTGAACATGGATTTCCCCCGTAAAGCCGCCAGCGGCAACCGATGTATTGCTGGCGCTGCGACTGACTGGCAGAAGTTCAGCCTGTTTAACGGGAAGCGATGCCGCCACTACTGCGGGGCGTGTGCTTAGCCTGTTGTTCCTGACCGTGCTGGCCAGCTGTGATTCCTTCCATTCCCCACGAACGGCCAGCGCACGCGGCAGGTTTTTAAACACGATATCGCCGGGGCCGATCTTCTTCGTGTTGTCGGCTGTTGCTTTGGTGTTGCTGTCGATATTCTGCAACCGGCGCATAGTGCCGTTATCGCCGGTCAGCGGTGATGAGGGTTGCGGTGTGCCAGGCGGAACGTTTTTCACCTCAACTTTTTTCGGTGCAACTTTAGCGATATCGCCCTGAAGAAGGGCTACTTTCTCCTGAAGAACGGCCATGCGTTGCGCGTCCTCGATCTTCTTCCTGGCTTTTTCAGCTTCATCAGGCAGAACGCCGAGCTTTTCAAGGATCCATGCCAGTGTATCCAGCAGCATTTTTGCAGGCGTCAGAACAAGCTGGAGCGCACCACCAAGAACGTTACCGAATACCTCACCGGCGCTGGCGCACTTATCCAGTGTTTCCTTGCTGGACTGCATCGGGGAAAGCAGAGATTTGAACCAGTTAAAGGCCTGGCTGACAGCGCTGCCTATCGCGTCAAAGATGGGGCTGAACTGCGAGAAGGTGTCGCGTAACGGGGCCAGTCTTTCCATGATGCCGGTGAATACGCCAGCAAAAAATGCTTTAAGAGGCTCCCAGTAACGCCAGATAAGAACTCCGGCAGCAACAAACGCCGCCACTATCAGGCCAATCGGACTAAACAGCAGTGACAGCGCTGTACCCAGCATAGACACCGCAGCAGTAATCATGCTCCATATGGCCGGTAAGCCTGTCAGGCGAAGAGCAAGCATTCCGAGGTTTTTAGTCAACGCTCCCAACGCGGTACCTGGTGCAAGAAATACCCCCATAAGTGCGCCACGCATAGCGGGTATGATGGCCGAAACGCCCCGCATTTTCCCTGCTAACGAGCCGAGAACTGGCACCCATCCGCGCACGCTTGCCATCGCCGGGCCGGAAGCCGTGCCGAGCGTTCGCAGAGCGGCAATCGTTCCGGCTATGCCTCTGCCCCCCGTCAGCAGGGTAAAACCTAGCTGAAGTTTAGCCAGCGGCCCCATCAGCAGGCCGACCGCCAGCGATGTGCCGCCAATGGCGGCGGTCAGTGCCAGAACGCTACCACCGACAACCAGCAGAGATTGGGCGAGCTTCGGATTTTCCTTCGCCCACTGCGTCATATTTCCCACAACGTCACTCAGTCCCTGAGTCAGGGCGCGGAGCTGATTATCGACGAGATCGTTAATCTGGATGCGGAAGCCTTCCCAGGCGCTGTCCAGATTCTTGAGATCGCCATCAAGGTTATCCGCCATTATTTTTGCGGCTTTATGTGCTTCACCTTTGGCGTTTTTCAGTGATTCCAGTAATTTATGGAGTTCCCCGCTCCCGGCTGACATAACCAGTGCCTGCAATGACTTTGACGCCTCTTCACCGGCGATATCTTTAAAGAAAGAGAGCTTGTCGGTATCGCCGTACTTGCTGATCTTTTTATGGAGTTCAGTGAGAACCTCTTCAGCAGGGCGCATTTTCCCCGTGGCGTCAGCAACGTCTACGCCCAGTTCCTTGAGGGCGGTTTTTGCCCTGCCGGTTGGCGCGGCAAGGCGTGAAAACGCGGCCTGTAATCCTGTACCAGCGATACTCCCGCGCAGGCCAACGTTTGCCATCACGCCGATCATGGCTGTTGTCTGTTCAACACTGACGCCAAGACTGGAAAGACCTGTCCCGGCGTACTTCATCGCCTCACCGATATTTTGCAGATCGGTGTTGGTACGGGTGAATGCGCCGGTTAAGACGTCGCTGACGCGATCCATTTCTTTGGGATCGAGACGGAACTGAGACAGGATGTTTGAACTGATATCGGCGCTTTCGCCTAAATCCATACCACCGGCCAGCGCCATATTGAGTACGCCGGGCAATGCTGCCTGAATAGCCTGCGGAGTGAAGCCGGCCATAGCGAGAAACGCCTGACCGCTGGCGGCGTCAGTCGTGGTGAACTGCGTTTCAGCTCCCAGCTTTTTGGCCTGCTCACGAAGTGCGGAAAAGTCAACGGAGCTTTTATCTATACGGGTCAGCGCCTGCACGCGGGACATTTCACGGTCAAACCCAACAGCCGGGGATAAGAAGCGTCCCGCTGCGTAACCGGCAGCAGTGGCCCCGGCAACGGCCATCGTGCCACCGCCGCGAAGTTTGCCCGCCGTTTGCTGCATCTTGTCATAACGCGCCCGTGCCTGCGTGACAGCGGCAAGTTGTCGCCGTTCCCGCTCAAGCGTCTGGTTGTACTGTTCGGTTCGGCGTATGGCGCTCTGAATGGTGCGATCGCTGCCGACCAGCGAAACACCGTGGCTGCGCAGCGCCTGTGAGGCAGCGCGCAGCTTAACCATTTCCTGCGTGCGTGCAGAGTTAAGGCGTTCCAGCTTTGCGGCCAGCGCTGCCATATGTGCTTTTTGCTTGTCTGTAAGCTGTGTACCTTCCCGCTGCGCCTGATTCAGGCCTTCAAGCGTCCGGCTGGCGTCGTCGATTTTGCGGGAGGTCTTTTGTACGCTGTCACGCAGGCGGTTGAACGTACGGGACTGACTGTCCAGGTCTTTAATGCTGGATTGCGTTTTTTTGAGCGATTCAGACAAACCGCCCGCACTGTGGCGGGCGGCATTGACCGGGCGGGTAAGTTTATCGATCGCGCTGAACGCGACGCGGATATTAAGGCTTTTCACTGTCACTGGCTCCACTTCGGACAGCCGCCCGCTCACGCCAGGCTATGACTTCGCCCAGCTCCATCGTGAAGACTTCAGAGGGCGGCCAGTTGAAAACTACCGCGATATCAGCAACCAGATCGTCGATCAGGTCGAACCGCAGGAGTGTTACTGATTCTCCGTCTCCGCCTCGCTCGACGCTCCAGACCCCGCAGGTGTCAAAAAAGGGACGAGCGCTTCAGACAGGCTGACAAAATCGCGCGTGTCCATTTCGTTGATTTCAGACTGTTTGAGGCGTGGTGACGTCACGCGGGTCAGCAGTACCGCCACCGAATCCACATCCATATTCATAACGTTGACCAGCTTCAGCCCGCGCAGGGAGCCAGCCTGTTTGATCTCATCCGTGATCGTTACCTGAGTGATTTTCTCATCACCGCGAACAACGGGTTTTGCCAGCGTAATGGCGTTATCGGTTTTCTTGCTCATTCTTGAATGCTCCGGGCGGCGCGGGTGCGCCGCCACTTATCAGGTTAATCAGTTACCCATTCCCAGCGCAGACGTGATGCGGTCAGGGTAGATGTTTTTGCCATCTTTCTTGTAGATGAAGTTCAGCAGATCAAACTCAAACAGCGGCTTGTCGTCGATGGTGAGTCTGTAATAGGTATTCTTCATCGTGTAGCTGACGGAGGTATCTTCTCCCTGCTTGCTTTCACCGCCATCCATTTCGGTGATACGACCACGCAGTTCGACCTCAACCAACAGGCTTTCGCCATCGGTGTAATATTCACCGGCGAAGCGGAAGCGGGTTTCGTCGATATCGCCGCAGTAGTTCAGCAGTAACGACTGAACCAGACCACCAACTACCATCGTGGTATCCAGCGCGCCACTGTCCAGACCGAGATCCACAGCAGCGGAGCCAATCATCCCGCCGCCTTGAAAATCTTCAGTTTTACGGGTCAGTTTTGGCAGCGTCACGGAAGATACTTTGCCGATGCAGTTGCTGCCGTTCACAAAGCAGGTGAACAGGCGCAGTTTGTGAGGAACCGCCATTTATGCACCTCCCAGGGAAGAAAACGCCGATTCGAAATACTCGTCCGTGAAGGTCTGGTAGAGCGTCAGATCTTCCATAGGCGGAACCGGTGTGTATTTATAGCGAATGCGTACCTGACCCTGACGGAGACCGGTTGTCGGGTTATCCAGGATATCAAACCAGCATTCAGCACCAATTAGCCGCCCCTGCGTCACCAGCGAATTGAGTTTGCCGCTGATGCCGCTGACCACGTCCTTAACATTGGCAGGGGTTAGCGGTTCGTCCACTGATTCAAATTGCGCCTCAGCGATACTGTCAGCCAGAATCTGTGCCGTTCGGGTATAAACCTCAAAGATATAATCTTTGGTGTCCGTAACGCGGTTGCCCCAAAACCGGAAACCGTTACGCTTGATGAGCGTCGTGATCTCCTTGTTGTTCAGTTCGTTCGCGTCGCTGTCTTCGGCCTGAAGCGACCAGAAAACATCCTGCGAAATACCCAGCACGTTGCTTACCGACACATTGGAAAGCGATTTATGCCAGCCCTGATTGTTGTCAATCAGCGCACGAAGGCCGCAGGCATAGGCCGGGGCAGGGAAAGTTTCGTTCTGTCCGGTCTGCGGGTTGTATGCGATGAAGTCAGGCCAGATAAGCATTAGCTCACGATAGGCAAAGGTAGCGCGGTAAGCGATAGCTTCTGCCATCGTCGTGCAGCCGTAACAACTGGCATAAACAAACGCACGCAGATTCTGCGCAATGACGCACAGCGCAGAGGTCACTTCTTCCGTGTCGTAGTCTGGCGCGGCCAGAATGCGCGGACGATAGCCCACCTTCTGTTCAGCCGTCAGAAAAGCGTACATGCCGGTATAGCTACCGTCTTCTGCCGTGCCACCCATGATGAGCTGCGACTGCGTTTTACCGCCTTCCTCTTCCGTGGCTGCTGCCACGCGCACAACGATGACCTTCGGGCTGGTCTGGTCAGCGATGGCTTTAAGCGTTTTGTACAGGGAGCCGGTTTTACCCGCCTTACCCAGCACATTGTTAACCCGCGTCAGTAACACGGGGGTATTCAGGGGAAAGGTTTCCGCGTCGGCATCATCCGCCACGGCAACGACCCCAATGACACTTGATTCAATGTCATTGATGGCCGTCACCAGGTCGGTATTCTCCCGGACGCGTACACCGTGGAAACGTGTCTCGGACATGTTAACCACCATTACGTTATTGAGTTCGCAGTGATAATCCCTCATGTCTGAATGTCACTCACGCTATTGCGGGTCTGGCCGGACGGCGACAACAAAAACCGATTTGGCCTCTCCCGCGCGCGTGGGATCCTTCGCCGAAAGAAGGGGGAAAGCATGGCACTTACAGACCTGACAAAATCACTTAACGACGCCGTAAGCAGTTATAACGATTCACTGACCGAGGCGGTAAAAAGTCCGGGATTCAGCATAACGATGGGCGGCAAGGTTCGGACGCAGCTTGACGAGCGGATCATGTCGTTGTCACTGACGGACAATCGGGGTTTTGATGCCGATCAGCTTTCCATTTCTGTTGATGATAGTGACGGTATGGTTGCTCTGCCCCCGCGTGGCGCTGAGCTTGCGGTATCAATTGGCTGGCTGGGTGAGCCGCTGATTTACAAGGGACTGTACACGGTTGATGAGGTATCCCATGAAGGGCCGGGTGATATCATTGGTATTACTGCCCGCAGCGCTGATTTTCGTGAAGAGTTCAACGTAAAGCGCGAAGTCTCATGGCATGACGTGACCGTTGAGCGCGTTGTGTCGGCCATTGCGCACCGCTACGGTCTGAAAGCGCAGATCAGTGAAATGCTCATGGATATTGAGATTGATCACGCTGACCAGACGCAGGAAAGCGATATGTCATTCCTCACCCGCATGGCGGAAATGCTGGGCGCAATTGCCACCGTAAAGAACGGCTGTCTGCTGTTTATCCTGCCGGGAGGAGGTGTTACCGCTGACGGGAAGGCGTTACCCTCTGCCAGCATTGACCGGACGAGCGGCGATCGGCACCGCTTTCGTATTGCCGATCGGGATGCGTATACCGGCGTAAGGGCTTACTGGCTGGATCTGAATTTTGGCAAAAAGAAAAAGGTCAGCGTTAAGCGTCGCAAGCCTGCAAAGCCTAAAAAAGAGAAGAGCAGCAGCCGTGAGGGCGATTACATGGAGGGCGCAGACGGTAACGTTTATGTGCTGCGCAAGACCTACCAGAATGAAGAAGCGGCGAAACGTGCGGCCGCGGCTAAGTGGCAACAGCTTCAGCGTGGTGCGGCAGAGTTTTCGATCAGCCTGGCGCGTGGCCGCGCTGAGCTTTATCCCGAAATGCACGTCACAGTTAGCGGTTTTAAGGATGAAATAGACAATCAGGACTGGATCATTGCGCGCGCTGAGCACGTCATAGACGACAGCGGTTTTACCACCCGGCTGGAGCTGGAAGCAAAAATACCTGACTGGATAGCGGAAACTGAATAAAATGAAATGGAGTTTAACTCCCACAGGGGAGCCATCATTATGTTCAGATGTCCATTTTGCGGCGCTATGGCCCGCACCCGTACCAGCCGTAAAATAACCGATATGACAATCCGGCAATATCACCAGTGTCAGAATCTGGAATGTAGCCGGTCATTCACCACGCTTAACAGCGTGGAAAGGGAAGTAACAAAGCGTGCAGGTACTGCATCGTTACCGCCAGACTTCATCCCCCGCGATGCCTTTCCCGCCTCACACTATGGAAGGGATCAGCTTAATTTGGCTCTTTAAATAGTGGCAGCAGAAGTGCAGCCATAACCTGTGATCACCAGCGATTACCATTAAAGAGAGTCTTATTTATCATAAAGTTATGATTTATAAGGCTCTCTGATAGTTTTTAAAATCCCTCGGCGTTCGCGCTGTGTGGGTTCAAGTCCCACTCCGGCTACCATGGGAAACAAAGAATAATCAAAGCAATAAGCAGTGTCGTGAAACCACCGAAAGGTGGTTTTTTTGTGTCTGGCCTTCCGTTAATCATTCTCTTTCATCCCTGATCTTCACTTAATACACAGCGTTCCTTTCGTAACGGAATTAAACAGATACGCATTATGCTATCGTGTAGCGGGCGCGATATGCGGTTTGAACACGTGCACATTTGCGACTCCGATTCCCCATCTCATCACGTTATGTAAGGGACGCTATGTCTTTACCGCCATTGTATGCACTGCGTGCGTTTGAGGTTGCTGCGCGGCTGAACTCCTTTAGTAAAGCCGCTGAAACGCTGAATATTACGCCGGGCGCGGTCAGCAGACATGTCCGTACCCTTGAACAATGGTTCGACTGCGAGCTTTTCAAAAGGCAAGGTCCTCGCGTGGAGGTCACTGAAGCCGGGCGGGTGCTTGCCGGACAGCTGAACGAAAGCTTCACGAGCATTGAATGGGCCTGCCGGGCATTTCGCAGTGAAAATCATCTGCTGCGGTTAAAAGCACCCAGCACCCTGACCATGAGATGGCTTCTTGACGTGCTGCGATCTTTTCGCAACAACCATGCAAAACCGCAGGTGGAGATTGCCAGCGTCTGGATGGACATTGACACCGTTGATTTCAATCTTGAGCCATACGACTGCGCCATTCTTCTCGGCAATGGCCGTTTTGGTGAGACAACGGAAAGCCAGCTGCTTTTTCATGAATGGCTTATTCCGGTTTGCACCCCATCGCTTCTCGAACCGGCCCGGCAGCAGCTTTCGCAATGCGATCTGATCCATCCTTCACCGGACAGACGGGACTGGAGGCGCTGGCTGCGAAGGACGGGCTTGTTCCCGGGGCTCGATATGAGCAGCGGCATGGTGTTTGACACCCTTGAACAGGGAAGTATCGCCGCGATGAACGGGCACGGCATCGCCATCGCCGACCTGCATCTCACGCTTGATGCCCTGAAAAGCGGCCTGCTGGGCCTGCCGTTCAGGGAAGCTATCGCGACGGGAGATGGCTACTACCTCGTCTGGCCAAAAAATTCGCTCAAAAGAGAGAGCATCCAGCACCTTCTGGCCTGGCTGCAAAACCATACCCCGGTCGTTCCGGCTCTGGATATTCTTTATCTGGAATACGATGAAAGCCGGGTTTATTAATACCGTTATGAGTAAGAGATGTTTGCCATCTTTTTATAGCGTTCTGGCAAAGCGCTGTTCAGGCTGAGCACCTTATCCAGAATATAAAAAGCAGGGGTATTTTTTTGCTGCTCGGCCTCGATGATTGCGGTGCGTAATATCGTGGCGGCAGACGTAATCTTGTGAAAATATGCCTCGGACTCGGGCGTCTGAAATTCACCCGACGTGGCGTAACGCACGTGCGGCCAGCCGGAGAAGTCGAGCAGAGGAAGGGGCTTTCCTGCTTCAGGATGACAGGCTGAAATCAGCGCAACCGCTTGCTTAGGGTCGCGATGGGCAACGGACAGCATGTACACGCGCTGCGAAAACGGTGACAGAGCCTCTGAGTGATGTCTCGTCGCCATAAGCATGGCCATAAAATCCTGTAAATCATTGGCTGAATCGGTGTCAGGTGGTAATACAGTTTTCATTAACTGATATAACGCATCAAGTGTCATGTTTGCCCCGGATCCTCTTATCATTATTATTCAGTTTGCCGCTGAACGTTTATCGGCCCACGCAAAGGCGGGTCGTGAGGATGATATTTGAATACGGTCGCATCAGAAAAACGATTAATAATGGAAATCATTGTGAGTTTTTCTCACTATAGCCTCCAGGCTTCACACGCCACCCAGATACGCCTTTCTCACCTCCGGATCCCTCAGCAGCACCTCGCCGCTGCCGCTTAACCGAATCTGCCCGTTAACCATCACATAGCCGCGATCGGACAACTTCAGGGCATGGTGCGCGTTCTGCTCTACCAGAAAAATCGTCATTCCGTTACGGGCAAGCTCGCGCAGCGTCTGGAAGATCTGTTTAACCACGATGGGCGCAAGGCCGAGGCTGGGTTCATCCAGCAGCAGAAGTTTGGGGCGGCTCATCAACGCCCGGGCGATAGCCAGCATCTGCTGTTCGCCGCCGGAGAGCGTCATCGCCCGCTGGTTGCGTCGCTCCCTGAGGCGGGGAAACAGGTCAAACATGCTTTGCAGATCTGCCGCCGCATGGTGATTGCCGATGGGGATTGTCCCCATCAGCAGGTTCTCTTCTACAGACATATCCGGGAAAATGCGCCGCCCCTCAGGTGCCTGCGCGATGCCGCCGGTGGCCACGTAGTGGGTGGATTTTTGGCTGATATCCTCCCCGCAGAAGAGGATCTGCCCATTGCGGATCCGGGGCTGGCCAAAAACAGACATCAGTAATGTGGATTTCCCCGCGCCGTTAGCGCCAATCAGGGCCACGGTTTCCCCTTTATTCACCTCCAGCGAAACCTGCTTCAACGCCTGGATCGCCCCGTAGAACACGTCCACATCATGAAACTGAAGCATCGGTTCGCTCACAGATTTACCTCGCTTTCGTCGGTGCCCAGGTACGCGGCAATCACCTTTTCGTTGTGCTGGATCTCGGCGGGTTTACCTCTGGCAATAACGTCGCCGTGATCGAGCACAATAATGTCGTCCGAAATGTCCATCACCATCCCCATATCATGCTCAATCAGCAATACCGTGATGTCGTGGTGGTCGCGCAGGAACCGAATGATATCGCTCAGCTTGTGCGTTTCTACTGGGTTCAGGCCGGCAGCGGGTTCATCAAGACAAATCATCTCCGGGCCGGTACACATGGCGCGGGCGATTTCGAGGCGTCGCTGCTGGCCATAGGACATTTCCCCGGCCAGACGGTTCGCGCAATCCACCAGATCCACCACCTCGAGCCAGTAAAACGCCCGGTCAAGCGCATCGTTCTCTGCCCGACGATACGCAGGTGTGTTGAGTACCCCCGCCAGCAGGTTACGGTTGACGCGCATATGCTGTGCCACCAGCAGGTTTTCCACCACTGACATCTCGCGGAACAGGCGGATGTTCTGAAACGTGCGCGCAAGACCCGCGCGGTTCACCAGATGCGTGCCGCCAAACATCTTATAGAACAGGCGTTGACCAAGCTGCGCCGGGTTGAGCCAGTCGCCGGGCTGGAATTTCTGCCCGAGCACCTGAATGACGTTGGTGGTTTTATGCCGCGCATTGAACAGAATGTTGCCGCCGGAGGCCCGGTAGAAACCGGTCAGGCAGTTAAAGACGGTCGTTTTCCCCGCGCCGTTAGGGCCAATCAGGGCGGTAATTGACCCGCGCTGCACTTCAAGATTGACGTCATTCAGGGCCTTGATCCCGCCGAAATGCATCATCAGATGTTCTACGCGCAAAATCGTTGCGTTCATGGCGCCACTCCTTTCCGTACGGCAAATCCGCTGCGGTTGATGCGGATCAGACCGCGAGGACGCCAGATCATCATCACCACCATCAGCATGCCAAAGAGCAACACGCGGTATTCCGCAAAGCTGCGCAGCAGCTCAGGCGTGACGGTCAGCACAAAGGCGGCCAGCACAACGCCCACGGTGGAGCCCATCCCGCCCAGAACCACGATCGCGAGGATCAGGGCCGATTCAAAAAAAGTGAAAGAGGTAGGGTTAACGAATCCCTGATAGGTGGCAAAAAACACCCCGGCAATACCTGCCGTTGATGCGCCCAGGGTGAAGGCAGAAAGTTTGACCAGAACGTGGTTAAGTCCCATGGAACGGCAGGCAATCTCATCCTCACGGAGCGCTTCCCACGCCCGGCCAATGGGCATTCGGGTCAGCCGGTGTTTAATATACAGCACCAGCATGACCACCAGAAAAAGCACGGCATAGATGAAGATAAATTTCATGTTGGGGTTATAGGTCAGGCCGAAAAACTCGTGGAAGGGTATGCCGCCTTCTTTGGCGCGTCGGCCAAACTCCAGGCCAAAAAAGGTCGGGGCAGGGGCCGAAACGCCGTTTGGCCCGCCGGTGAAGGTGAGCCAGTTGTTCAGCACCAGGCGGATGATCTCGCCAAACCCGAGCGTGACGATGGCGAGATAATCCCCGTGCATGCGCAGCACCGGAAAGCCGAGCAGGGCACCCGCGCCAGCGGCCATCAGCGCCGCCAGCGGCAGCATGCTCCAGAACCCGAGGCCCAGATACTGATACCCGAGCGCCAGGCCATAGGCGCCAATGGCGTAAAAGGCGACGTAACCCAGATCCAGCAGACCCGCGAGCCCGACGACGATGTTCAGCCCAAGGCCGAGCAGAACGTAGATCAGCCCGAGAATAGCGACCGTCAGCACGTATTTGGTGGCAACAAACGGGAAGCAGATCGCCAGCGCGATAATCAGCGGAAGGATCCAGCGCAGGCGGCTTTTATATTCCGGTGGCCGGACATACACCCCCGCATTGTCGGATTCAAACCGCGCCTGTAAACGCTTTCCGGCCGACGTGCCCGTGAAGGCGCTCAGCAAAAAGCGTCCCAGCATCACGGTGCCAACAATCCACGCCAGACGCTGGCCGTCAAAGTTAAAGCTGTAACCATCCAGTATGACGCCCGCAATCGGGCCAAAAATAATCAGGGCGATCATTCCGGAAAAAATTGCGTCCAGAATGCAGCGCTTCAGGGAAAAGCCGTCAGAGGTCATTGCGTTGTTCCTTACACTTTAGCCACGACAGGGCGGCCTAACAGCCCCTGAGGACGGAAGATCAGAATTAAGACCAGCAAACCAAACGAGAACACGTCTTTATAATCTGAGTTCACCATCCCGGAAAATTGCGCTTCTGCCACGCCCAGAATCAGCCCGCCGAGCATCGCCCCGGGCAGAGAGCCGATGCCGCCCAGCACCGCCGCCGTAAAGGCCTTAATGCCGATAACGAACCCGACGTAAAAATCAAAGGTGCCGTAATTCATGGTGATCAGCACGCCCGCCAGCCCGGCCATGGCTGCGCCGATAACAAACACCAGCGAAATAATTCTGTCGGTATTGATGCCCAGAATAGAGGCCATTTTGCGATCCTGCTGCACCGCACGACACATCCGCCCCAGGCGAGTACGGTTGATGATCCAGGTCAGCACCAGCATGCCCGCGAACGAGGCGATGAGAATAAAGACTTTGGTATAGGTTATCTGGACAAACCCTTCGCCCAGGTGGAAACGCAGCACGCCATCCAGCAGGGTCGGCACGCCCTGCTGACGCGGACCCTGACTGAGCTGGGCGTAGTTTTGCAGTATCAGCGACATCCCGATAGCCGAAATCAGCGGCGCCAGACGCGTCGAATTGCGTAGCGGCTTATAGGCGATGCGCTCGATCGTCCAGCCGTAAACCCCGGTGACCACGATGGTGAAAACCAGCGTCCCCAGGATCAGCAGCGGAAAGGACTGAAGTCCAAAAAACGCCAGCAGGGCCAGGCCAATGGCCGAGAGATAGGCGGAAATCATATACACTTCGCCGTGTGCGAAGTTAATCATACCGATGATGCCGTACACCATGGTATAGCCGATGGCGATAAGGCCGTAGACCGAACCCAGCGTTAAGCCATTAATTAACTGCTGTAGGAAGAATGTACTCATTGTCGCGCACCTGAATAAAGGGTTACGCCGACAGGCAGACCTGCCGGCGCAGAGCAGATTCCGTCCCGTTATGGCACTTCTTTATATTTGCCTTTGTCGTCCCACTGGTAGACCACGTAGTCAGACACCTTGAGGTCACCTTTGCTGTCCCAGGCTTTTTGACCCATGACCGTGTCGACAGGGTTGGCCTTCAGCCACTCGCTGGCTTTCGCCGAATCCGTGCCTTTTGTGGCTTTGAAAGCCGCAGCGATAGCCTGCACGGAAGCGTAGGCGTAGAGGGTATAGCCTTCTGGTTCAAATTTACCGGCGCGGAATTTATCAATCACGGCTTTTCCGTCGGGGATCATGCGCGGATCTTTACCGAACGTCATGTAAATACCGTTGGTGTATTGCGCTCCGCCGGCAGCGGTGACCATCTCTTCATTGACGATACAGTCCCCCGAGAAGAACTTCGCCTGCACGCCCTGCTCACGCATCTGGCGAACCAGCGGGCCCGCTTCCGGATGGCAGCCCCCGAAGAACACCACGTCCGGTTTTTGTGCGCCAATCTTGGTCACCAGGGCGTTAAAATCTTTTTCCCCGCGCGATAATCCTTCGTACATCACATCCTTAACGCCGCGTTTTGCCAGCGCCGCCTTAGTGGCATCCGCCAGCCCCTGACCGTAAGTGTCCTTATCGTGGATGATGACCACCCGTTTGGCCTTCAGCTTATCAAGAATAAAATCGCTGGCGACCTGGCCCTGCTGGTCGTCACGACCGCACATGCGGAACACATCGCTCATGCCGCGCTCGGTAATCAGCGGGTTCGTTGAGCCGGGAGTGATGGAGAGGATCCCGGCATCGCTATACACCTCGGAGGCGGGCATGGTCGACGAGGAGCAGAAGTGGCCGACGACCGCTTTCACCTTATCCTGATCGACTAAGCGGTTGGCGACGGCAACGGCCTGTTTGGGTTCGCAGGCGTCATCGCCCTGAACCAGTTTGATTTTCTCACCGTTGATCCCGCCTGCGGCGTTAATGTCTTCCGCCGCCTGCGTAGCGCCATGCCAGTATTGATCGCCGTAGGTTGCGTTCGGGCCGGTGAACGGCCCGGCCACGCCGATGACGATATCGGCCTGCGCGGAAAAGGCCGTTACCAGACAGCCGGCCAGCACCAGGGAGAGGGGAGATTTGGTAAATTTCAGCGACATTATTATGTTCCTTAGCAAAGAGGTTTTTGCACCAGGTATAAACCCGAACGCCTGATGGCATTGTTAATCCAAAAACAAGAGCGAGAACAAAATGCACTTTAGAAGCAATCTTCTGCTTAATACGGCGAGGATCCCACGCACCGTGAAGCGCGCAGAACATTAAGCAAAAAGGTTGCCAGAATGGTTAATCCCTTGACCGGGGCACAACATGTTGAGTATAGAGTGCCGTTTTACGCCCCTTTGCGGGATAAGATGAATTTTCAGCGGAGATCACATCTCCTTAACAACAAAGTCCATAAGTTGTGCAATGGTCACGATTTGCACGTTTTTGCAGCAGCAAAGACCTCAACTTCAGATAGGCACGGGCGGCGATATATGTCAGGATCGTTTTTTTTATCAGGAGTATCCGCAATGGCTGAAGGCCCATTAAATGAAAGCGAGATGGCGTGGCTGGAAGAGACGTTAATGTCTTACGGTCACGACGATGCATCCGTGATTGACGTGTCCGAACTGGACGGCATGCTTACCGCAGTACTTTCCGGTCCCGTTGTGGTGGAGCCCGACACCTGGCTGGTGGCGGTCTGGGGTGGTGAGAAGTATATTCCGCGCTGGAAAAACGATCGTGAGATGAACCGGTTTATCGATCTTTGCTTTAAGCACATGAACGATATTGCCGAGCGTCTGAGCGAGTACCCGGATCAGTTTGAACCGCTGTTTGGCTATAACGACGTTGACGGCCAGAGCTACACCGTGGTGGAAGAGTGGTGCTATGGCTACATGCGCGGCGTGGCGCTGACGGACTGGTCATCCCTGCCGGAAGCGCTGGAAGCGGATCTGGCGGTGATTGCCCTGCACGGCACGGAAGAGAACAGCGAGAAGCTGGATGCACTGACCGAAGAGGAGTATATGGCCAGCATCGAGAGCATTCAGCCTGCGGCGCTGCGTTTGTATAACTATTGGGTCGCTAACCCTCAGCAGCCGGAAGCGAAAAAGCCAATAATCAACGGGGCGAAAGTGGGGCGTAACGACCCGTGCCCGTGCGGCAGCGGGAAGAAGTTCAAAAGCTGCTGCCTGCACTGAAAAAAGGGGCTATTCATAGCCCCTTTTTTTTACCCCACTTCCGGCAGCATTCCCGCTGCAATGAGCACCTGCACCAGAATAATCACCACCCCACAACCAAACACCGCGCACAGCATTGGCGTACCGCCCGCCACGCGATACCCCTGCTGCGGATGCTGCTGGCGGCTTTTCCACGCCAGCAGGGAAGGCAACAGCAGGGCCAGAACCGATAACGCCACGCCGGCATACCCCAGCGCCATCACAAACCCGCGCGGATAAAAGAGTGCGAAGGCCAGCGGCGGCAGGAAGGTCATCGCCCCCGTCTGTAAGCGTCCGGCAACGGTATTGCGACGCTGGAGCAGATCCGCCATATAGTCAAACAGGCCAAGCGCCACGCCGAGGAACGAGGTTGCCAGCGCCAGGTCTGCAAACAGATGTACCGCCAGCTCTACGTGTGAAGAGGCCACCACGTTACGCAGGGCAACCAGGAAACCATTCAGACCAGAATGCTCGGCCATCAGGCCAATGAAAGTGGTGGAATCGATGCTGCCCAGCGTCACCAGCTGCCAGAACAGATAGGCAATCAGCGGAATGGCGCTGCCGATGACAAAGACGCGGCGCAGCTTGCGTGTGTCGCCGTTCATATAGCTGACGATGCTCGGCACGCTGCCGTGAAAACCGAACGAGGTAAAAATCACCGGGATAGCCGAAAGCGCCAGGCCTTTTTCCAGCGGCATCGTCAGCAGGTTGATCTTATGAACGTGCGGGGCCAGCAGCACCAGCATCACAACAAGGAAGAGAATTTTGGCGCTGAATAAAACGCGGTTAAACAGATCGACCAGCGACGTGCCCGCGCAAACCACGCCGCCACCGATTAGCGCAAAGACAATGGCGCCTGTTTCCGGTGAAACCGACGCCCCGAAGCCGTCATTGATACTTGACGCTATCAGTTCCCCGGCGCCGCTGATGTAAGCGGCAGTCAGCGCGTACATCAGGAACATCATGCTAAAACCGGTGATCCACTGCCCGTAGCGTCCAAGATAGCGTGCCGCCAGGGAGCCTAGGCCGGTATCGGCAGGGACGTGCTGATATACCTCCAGCAACAGGAGCGCGGTGTAACACATCAGGGCCCACAACCCGCCCAGTAACAGCACCGTCACGCCAAATCCGACGCCGGCAGCCGCCAGCGGCATAGCCAACATTCCTGCGCCAATTGTCGTTCCGGCGACGATAAAAATACTTCCCAGAGTTCTGTTCTTCACGCTTTCCTCTACAACCCTTCCATACCGCGACTCATTCTGCGGCGCAGAGTAAGGGAAAAGCCCCATCTCGTCAAATCACCGTTACATAGGGTGTAATGATTAATTTACAAAAAGAAAAGGGGAACCTGCGCCAGCGCAAAGCGTGTCGTGGAGGGAGCGGTTAGTCTGCTTTTTATTTGCGAGAGGTAACCATGTCAATTCACGGTCACGACGTGCTTAATATGATGATTGAGTCAGGTGAGCGCTATACGGAGCAGAGTCTGGTTGAGGCAATTCATGCCCGCTTTGGCGAAGCGGCGCGATTCCATACCTGTTCGGCTTCGGAGATGTCCGCCGCAGAGCTGGTGGCGTTTCTGGCGGCGCGTGGAAAATTCATTCCGGCAGAAGAGGGCTTTTCTACGCACGAAAGTAAAATTTGCCGTCATTAAAATAAAACGGTGCTGAAAAGTCAGCACCGTTTTGATATTAATTCTGAGTATCGAGAGTCGACAGCTCTTTATCGATGAAGTACAGGCCTTCCCCGGATTTCCCCGCCAGCGATAATTTATCCAGTACGGATTTAAATAGCTTCTCTTCTTCGTGCTGTTCAGCCACATACCACTGAAGGAAATTAAAGGTTGGATAATCCTGGCTGGTCATGGCGGCATGAGCCAGTTCATTTATTTTCTGGGTGATCAGCTGTTCATGCTCGTACGTGGCGCGGAACAATTCATCCAGAGAGCCGTACTCGGCGAAAGGCGACGCCACATTATCAATGCGCGGCAGGCTGCCGGTATCCGTCAGATAATCAAACAGACGCTGCATGTGCGTCATCTCTTCCTGAGCATGACGACGCAGGAAGGCTGCGGCCCCTTCAAAGCTGTGATAGCTGCACCAGGCGCTCATCTGCTGATAAAGCAGGGAAGAAAAAAGCTCAAGATTCATTTGCGCATTGAGCTTGTCGATCATTTCATTTTTTAGCATGGTGCAGCTCCGGTTTATTATTTCTGGTTCAGGATGAGCGACACTATAATTTGTTATTTAATTATTTGCAAAAAGTAAAATAAATATCTCTTTATTAAAAATACGAATGGGAATAAAACGCATTGCCGCTATTTGTTTTTTATTAATGCGAATTATTTTTGTTCTTATTAAATAAACTGCCAGTGTGACTGGCAGTACCGGTTAATACCACGGATTCTGGCTGCCGGCGTTTACGGCATAACCCTGACATTTATACTGAATGGTCACGCTTTCATTCAGACACAGCGAGCCGCTGATGAGCGTACAGGTTTTAATGGGCTGTCCGTAGGCTGACGCGGTGGCATAGCCCATGTTTTGACAGGCTTTTGTTGCCGTACCGTTATTGACATAGTCGTCAGACCAGGCATTTTGCAGCATGGCCTGGCCATAGTCGAGGCGCACAATCCCGTTAGGGGCATCGGTGCTGCTTACTTCTGCCTCACGGTTGATGCTGCAACTGGCGAGCAGCAGGATCGTTCCGGCGATGATTACACTTTTCATGGTTCACTCTGCGTGTCGGGAAATATGCCATTGTAACCAACGCGAAGGGGCGCAATGGCTGGAATAGCCGGAGGATCTGACCCTTCACCGTGCAACGAGCCGGCCCCGCCTGCGAAATTGTGAGCGCCCTTTTGTTTTTTAAAACAAGTTTTCACTTAATTTGAAAGTGCGTTTGTTTGATAGTAAGGTTAAGTGGAAAAGGTATCCACAGCGGGATCGCCCGCCATGCATTCAGGAGAGACGAGATGAAAATTGCACTGATGATGGAAAACAGCCAGGCCGCTAAAAATCCCATCATCCTTAATGAGCTGAAAGCCGTTGCTGATGAAAAAGGTTTCCCGGTCTATAACGTCGGTATGAGTGATGAGAACGATCATCATCTCACCTATATTCACCTGGGCATCATGGCGAGCATTCTGCTGAACGCGAAAGCCGTCGATTTTGTTGTTACCGGCTGCGGTACCGGGCAGGGCGCATTGATGTCCCTGAACATTCATCCGGGCGTCATTTGCGGCTACTGCATCGATCCTGCGGATGCTTTCCTGTTTGCACAAATCAACAACGGTAACGCGCTTTCTCTGCCATTTGCGAAGGGCTTTGGCTGGGGGGCAGAACTGAACGTCCGCTTTATCTTTGAGAAAGCCTTTACCGGACGCAATGGCGAAGGCTACCCGCCAGAGCGTAAAGAGCCGCAGGTGCGGAACGCGGGGATCCTCAATCAGGTGAAAGCCGCCGTGGTGAAAGAAAACTATCTGGATACCCTGCGTGCAATCGATCCTGAGCTGGTTAAAACCGCCGTCTCGGGCCAGCGCTTCCAGCAGTGCTTCTTCGAAAACTGCCAGGACAAAGAGATCGAAGCCTTTGTGCGCGGTATTGTTGGCTGATTCCGTTGTGCCGGGCGGCGCATTGCCCGCCCGGCAAGAAGCCTTACTTTTTCGATGAGACCGCGCTGCCTGCATCTTTGGTCAGGCGCAGCGTGTCAAACATTCCCACCAGGCAGATTAGCGCGATCGCCACAAATGCCAGCCGGAAGCTCATTCCCGGCATGGCGGTAAGCCCCAGCGCCTCGCTGACTGTTTCCCCGATACGAATACCAATTGCCCCGAGTGAGATGCCAAGCCCCACGGCAAGCTGCGTTGCGGTTGAAAATAACGTATTGGCGTAGCTCATCTGCGCCGGGGGCACATCCGCAAAGGCCAGCGTACTGACCGCCGTAAACTGAACCGAGCGGAAAACGCCGCCCAGATAGAGGATCAGCAACACGAGCCACACCGGGGTCTGCGGAGTGAGAAACGCGCAGGCCAGCAATGCCATCACATTCAGCGCACCGTTAATCAGCAAAAGCCGCTTAAACCCCAGGCCGCGGATCAGGGGCGTCGTCGCGGGTTTAATGGTGAGATTGCCAACGAAAACGGCCAGCACCAGCAGGCCCGAATGGAACGCATCCATGCCAAAGCCGACCTGAAACATCAGCGGTAGCAGGAACGGGACCGCGCTGATGGAGGCGCGAAACAGCGATCCGCCGTACAGGGTGACGCGAAACGTCGGCACCTGCATCGCATTGAGCCCGATCATCGGCCAGGCTGCCCGTTTAAAATGACGCAGCGCCAGGCCCAACGCGACGAAACCGACGATGAACAGCGTGGCCGTTAATCCTGTCCGGAGAGGCTGTCTTCCCATCAACTCCATCGCGTACACCAGGCTTACCATGGCAACGGTGGTGACAACAAAACCCGGCAAATCAAATGGCCGTCGCGTATCTTCATGCAGGTCAGGAATGATGCGCAGCGCCAGCAAAATGGCGATGAACCCCAGCGGCACGTTAATAAAGAAGATCCAGCGCCAGTCGGCATAGCTTGTGATGAACCCGCCCAGCGGCGGGCCGATGATTGGCGCAACCAGCGCAGGCCAGGTCAGGGTGGCAATTGCCGTGATGAGCTGGTGTTTTGGCGTTGTGCGTAACACGGCCAGGCGGCCAACGGGCACCATCAGCGCGCCGCCTATGCCCTGGAGCACGCGCATCGCCACGAACTGCTCAAGCGTTTTGGACAGGCCGCAAAATACCGAGGCAAGCGTGAAGATCGCCAGCGCGAGGGCGAACACTTTGCGTGCGCCGAAGCGGTCGGCAATCCAGCCGCTGGCGGGGATCAGCACGGCCAGGGTAATCAGATAGGCGCTGATACCGATATTCAGATCCACGGCCTGTACGCCAAAGCTCTTTGCCATATCCGGCAGCGCGGTGGCAATCACCGTCCCGTCCAGAAACTCCATAAAGAAAGCACCGGCCACCAGCAGCGCCGCAGGCGAGAGTCCACGGCCCTCTTTGCCGGTTAGGTTTTCACTCATTCTCTTCCTGCCCGTTCAAAAAAATTTATAAAAATTTACTGGAATTTATAAGTCTGTAAGGTGCGGATTTATCTTGGCTTTTTTTAACAAACCAGCAGCACTGCGGGGTTAATAATCGTGACGCAGGTCACAAAACGGTTGATTTTTGTGATGGTGGTCATATTATAAGCGTATTGACAATAACACCTGCATAACACGTTACTGGAGCAACATAATGAAACTGCGCAAAATCCTGAAAAGCATGTGGGCGAACTACTGCACGACGTTCAAAGACGTCCCACCGGGTGCGATGTTCTGATAAAAAAACCTGCTTCGGCAGGTTTTTTTATGTCTGCGAACGACGAGAGGAAGATAGAAGGGCATCTGTTTTGCTACTATGGCGGCCTTTCAATAAGGAGAAACCCATGTCACAAAACCTGAGCGCCGATCAGGAACTGGTATCTGACGTCGTCGCCTGCCAGCTGGTTATCAAACAAATCCTTGATGTGATTGACGTTATCGCGCCGGTAGAAGTGCGCGAAAAGATGTCGACCCAACTGAAAAACATCGATTTCACCAACCATCCTGCCGCGGCGGATCCGGTTACGCTCCGCGCGATCCAGAAAGCGATCGCGCTGATTGAACTCCGCTTCACGCCGCAGGGTGAGTCACACTAAAATAAACCGATGTTTTAAAATTAGAAACTGTTTTCTGATTTTGCGTTGAAGGGCGACAGAGCCTGTCGCCCTCAGAAGGGTCAGAAGAACGTCTGCACCAGCAGATAGCTCACAACGCAGGCGCAGCTGACGCCAATCAGCCCCGGCAGAATAAAGCTGTGGTTAATGATGAATTTGCCGATGCGGGTGGTGCCGGAGCGATCGAATCCGATACAGGCCAGATCGCTCGGATAAGTGGGCAGCACAAAGTAGCCGTATGACGCCGGGAAGAAGGCAACCAGCATTTTCGGATCGATGCCCAGCATCAACCCCATCGGGGCGACGGCGGTCAAGGCTGCGGCCTGGCTGTTGACCAGTTTTGAGACCAGAAACAGCACGATGGCATACGTCCAGGGATGGCTCTTCACGACACCCTCCAGCGCCATTTTCAGCTCGTCGAGATGCGCCTGAAAAAAGGTATCGCTCATCCACGCCACGCCAAACACCGAGAAGATGGCGACCATCCCCGCCTTAAACACTGCCCCGTTTGAAATTGCCGATGCATTGACCTTGCAGGTCATCAGCATGACGGCCCCGGCGATCAACATCATCATTTGAATGACAAGATTCATCGACAGAGCCGTCATTTTACCTTTGATCTCAAAGGCCGGGCGTAGCGCTGGCACTGCCCCCAGCAGGACCACAACGGCAATACCGGCGAAGAAAATCCACGTTGACCAGTAGGCCTGTTTCGGGAAACGCTGATCCATCAGCGTCTCCGTTCCCCCGTAGATAAACTCCCGCTGTTTCGGATCTCTCAGCTTTTCCTGAAACTCAGGATCGTCTGCCAGGTTCTTCCCGCGGCGTAAGCTCCACAGCGCGGCGATAGCTACGCCACACAGCGAGGCCGGTACGGAGACGGCCAGGATTTCGAGGATCCCCCACGCGTGGCCGATGCCGTGTTGCGCACCCAGAATGGACACCAGCGACACGACGGCCACGGAAACGGGGGAGGCGGTGATCGCCATCTGAGATGCCACCGAGGCCACCGCCATTGGTCGTTCCGGACGTATGCCTTTTTTCAGGGCAATATCCGCGATAATGGGAAACATGGTGTAAACGACGTGGCCGGTCCCGCAGAGAAAGGTCAGCGTCCAGGTGGTAAATGGCGCGAGAAGGGTGATGTGCTGGGGATGTTTACGCAGCAGACGCTCCGCGAACTGCATCATCACGTTCAGGCCACCCGCAGTCTGTAGTGTGGCCGCGCAGCCGATGACCGCAAGGATCGTGAGCATCACGTCAACCGGGGGTTTACCGGGTTGCAGACCAAATACAAAACTCAAAATAAACAGGCCGATGCCGCTTATCAGCCCCAGGCCCATACCGCCGAAGCGTGTGCCTATCAGCAGGCAGAGGATAATGACAATAAACTCAATGGTGATCATGATGCTCCCTCGTCAATGAATGTAATTAAACAAATCATTACACGATGTGTGGTTATTCATTGGGAGCGAGATCTGATTTGTTAAATGTCAGTAAAAGCAGGTAGTTGGTACCCACTCCCTGACGGGAGCGGGTGAAAGGGATTAGTGGTGCTGAACGGTGGCAAGGTCCAGAAGATGGCGGTCCGTCTGCTCCAGGCAAATACCCGCGCGCTTCGCGTTGCGGATTTCATCTGCGAGCGTTTTCAGCAGCATGCCATCCTGCTGCTGCTCTCTGTCCATATCACGTAAAAACCTGAAGGTCGTGATGTCCTGTTGCGCTTTGGCTTCATCAGCCAGCTTGCTCAGTGTCGCACAGCGTTGTTCATACTCTTCGAGCGTTTTCTGGAACAGTTCTTCCAGAGAAGAGTAATTATCTTCAATCGTTTCAAGCTCTTTTACGGTGGGGTTTGCCCCGACGGCTTTTAAAAAGTTAAAGACACGCATCATGTGCGTGACGTTACTTTGCGCCTGAGTACGAAAGAAGGTGGCAGTGCCGTTGAGGCTTTTTCTGGAACACCACGCGCTCAAATGCAGATGCAGATTTGAAGCGTAAAACTCCAGGTTCATCTGGGCATTCAGTTTTTGCATCATCGTTTGGGTAGTCATACTCATATCCTTATTGACTGTGGGACTTGATGTCCGCTACTTAACCTGACCCGGCAGGTATTGACGATTGAATGGCAGAAAAAGATTTCTGCAAGGTAAAGAAACTCGAAAATTCACTTCCTGTGTTCGATTTAAATAAGCATACGCTTCTCTTTGAATTAAGAAAACTCTTAATTGGGCTGTGTTTACCATACATTACAAATTTAAATATAGCGCAGAATAGAAAACAGGCTATAAGTCGGATTGTTTTTTAATTATATGATTTTATTGATTTAAAAAAGAATAAAGCTCATTTTTATCGTTTCAGAAAACCTTCTTTGGCGGGAAATTCTGCGAAAGTGTTAAATGAGAAATAATATCTGCAAATATATCCTGCTGTAGGAAATTTGAGCTAAATCAATTTTACCGCAATATACGGTTCTGTGATCGCGTCGCAAGATTGTCATCTGACAAGGTGTAAAAATGAAACAATGTTTTATATCGTTTCATCCGTTGAGGTTTATGATGACTAAAGTTGCGGTGCTGTTGGCACCAGGTTTTGAAGAAGCAGAAGCGATTATCACTATTGATATTCTGCGCCGCTTGCAGATTGAGGTGGAAACGCTGGCCTGCGCGGAGTCCCGTGCGGTAGTGAGTTACCACAACATTCCCATGGTGGCCGACAGTACGCTAACGGAGCGCAGTGAGACGCTTTATGACGCGGTGGTGTTACCCGGCGGGCCGCAGGGAAGCGTCAGCCTCGCGGCTAACCGCGAGGTGATACGCTTTATTTCCGCGCACGACGAGCGCGGCAAGCTTATCTGTCCCATCTGCTCTGCGGCAGCGCGGGTTCTCGGCGGCAACGGGTTGCTCAAGGGGCGCCGCTACGTCTGTTCCGGCGATCTGTGGAAAACCGTTACTGACGGGGTTTATGTGGATGCGCCGGTCGTAGAGGATAACAACCTTATCAGCGGTAAGGGCCTGGGACACGCTTTTGACTTTGCGCTGACGCTCTCTGCTCGTCTGTTGGGCGACGACGCCCCCGTTCGCGATCATGCGGAACACATCTATTATCCCTGGTAATTTCTCTGCCGGGCGCTCAGGCGTCCGGATGACAGGGACGTCTTAGCTGACCTTATGGATAATTCTGCTTAATCCCTTCTCATTTGTAGGACAATTACGGCCTTTTTTATGTCATTTTTCGCTGAATTTATGTACGCAATTACTGTAATTCTGCGGTGTGATGGCGCTCTCTTATGGATGATTAATTTCCCGCTAAAACTATCTCCAGCAATAACGCTTATGACGAGGTATGCGCTAATGCCTTGTTTTAAGTCCGATTAAATAAGCTGTTCGCCATTATTCCCTACAGATAAGAATACTTAAGCTGGAGTTTACCATGCACAAATTTACTAAAGCGCTGGCGGCCATCGGCCTGGCTGCCGTTATGTCACAATCCGCTATCGCTGAAAATTTAAAGCTCGGTTTTCTGGTCAAACAGCCTGAAGAACCGTGGTTCCAGACCGAATGGAAATTTGCTGATAAAGCCGGGAAAGATTTGGGATTCGAGGTGATCAAAATTGCCGTGCCTGACGGCGAGAAAACGCTGAACGCCATCGATAGCCTGGCGGCCAGCGGCGCGAAAGGGTTCGTTATCTGTACCCCGGATCCAAAACTGGGTTCGGCTATAGCCGCGAAAGCGCGCGGTTACGATATGAAAGTCATTGCCGTGGACGACCAGTTCGTGAATGCCAAAGGCAAACCGATGGATACCGTTCCGCTGGTGATGATGGCGGCCACCAAAATCGGTGAGCGTCAGGGTCAGGAGCTCTATAAAGAGATGCAAAAACGCGGCTGGGATGTGAAAGAGACCGCCGTAATGGCCATTACCGCTGACGAGCTGGATACCGCCCGTCGTCGTACCACGGGCTCCATGGACGCGCTGAAGGCGGCCGGCTTCCCGGAAAAACAGATCTACAAAGTGCCGACCAAGTCCAACGATATCCCGGGCGCCTTTGATGCGGCGAACTCCATGCTCGTCCAGCATCCGGAGGTGAAACACTGGCTGGTGGTGGGCATGAACGACAACACCGTGCTGGGCGGCGTGCGTGCAACGGAAGGTCAGGGCTTTAAGGCACCGGACGTAATTGGGATCGGCATTAACGGCGTTGACGCCGTGAGCGAACTGTCTAAAGCGCAGGCAACCGGCTTCTACGGCTCCCTGCTGCCAAGCCCGGATGTCCACGGCTATAAATCCAGTGAAATGCTCTACAACTGGGTGACCAAAGGGGTTGAGCCGCCGAAATTCACCGAAGTGACCGACGTGGTGCTGATCACCCGCGATAACTTCAGAGAGGAGCTGGCGAAAAAAGGACTGGGCGGTAAGTAATACGCTGTGATTGCGCCCCTCACTCGCCGTGAGGGGCCAGACGTACACACTACAGGAATCACGGAGTCGTTATGCAACAGTCTGATCCGTATCTCTCTTTCCGCGGCATCGGGAAAACGTTCCCCGGCGTAAACGCGCTGACCGATATCAGCTTCGACTGCTATGCCGGCCAGGTTCACGCCCTGATGGGGGAGAACGGCGCGGGAAAATCCACGCTGCTAAAAATCCTCAGCGGCAACTACACGCCCACTACCGGTACGCTGGCCATTCGCGGCGAAGAGGTGGCCTTTGCCGACACCACAGCCGCGTTAAACGCGGGTGTCGCCATCATCTATCAGGAGCTGCATCTTATTCCTGAGATGACCGTGGCGGAGAACATCTATCTGGGCCAGCTTCCGCATAAAAGCGGCGTGGTCAACCGTTCGCTGCTCAACTATGAAGCGGGCTTACAGCTTAAGCACCTTGGGCTGGATGTCGATCCGCAAACACCCCTTAAGTATCTCTCCATCGGCCAGTGGCAGATGGTGGAAATTGCCAAAGCGCTGGCGCGTAACGCCAAAATCATCGCTTTCGATGAGCCAACCAGCTCGCTCTCCGCGCGCGAAATAGAAAACCTCTTTCGCGTGATACGCGAACTGCGCAAAGAGGGCCGCATCATTCTGTACGTTTCTCACCGTATGGAAGAGATTTTTGCCTTAAGCGATGCCATCACGGTGTTTAAGGATGGCCGCTACGTGCGCACCTTTACCGATATGGAGCAGGTCAATCATGACCAGCTGGTGCAGGCGATGGTCGGACGCGATCTGGGAGATATCTACCACTGGAAACCACGGGAATACGGCCCAGAGCGTCTGCGTCTGGATAACGTTAAAGCGCCCGGCGTTCGCACGCCCATCTCACTCTCGGTGCGCAGCGGCGAAATCGTTGGGCTGTTTGGCCTGGTGGGGGCAGGGCGCAGCGAGCTGATGAAAGGGCTGTTTGGCGGTACGCGCATCACCCAGGGCCAGGTCTTCGTCGACGGGAAAAAGGTGGATATTCAGAAGCCTGCCCAGGCGATTAACGCGGGCATCATGCTCTGCCCGGAGGATCGAAAGGCCGAAGGCATCATTCCGGTACATTCGGTGCGCGACAACATCAACATCTCTGCCCGGCGCAAGTTCATCCGTGCGGGGTGCCTGATTAACGACGGCTGGGAGGCGAGCAACGCGGATCACCATATCCGTTCGCTGAACATCAAAACCCCCGGCGCTGAACAGCTGATCATGAACCTGTCCGGCGGCAATCAGCAGAAAGCGATTCTTGGCCGCTGGCTGTCGGAAGACATGAAGGTCATTTTGCTCGACGAGCCGACGCGCGGCATCGACGTCGGGGCGAAACACGAAATTTATAACGTCATCTATGAGCTGGCAAAACGCGGCGTGGCGGTGCTGTTCGCCTCCAGCGATCTGCCCGAAGTGCTGGGCGTTGCCGACCGTATCGTTGTGATGCGCGAAGGCGAAATTGCCGGTGAATTGTTGCATGAACAGGCGAATGAACAACAGGCGTTGAGTCTCGCCATGCCTAAAGTTAGCCAGGCTGTCGCCTGAGTAAGGAGTCAATGATGTCCTCTGTTACTACATCCGGAGCGCCGAAGTCGGCCTTCAGCGTTGGCCGCATCTGGGACCAGTACGGCATGCTGGTGGTTTTTGCCGCCCTGTTCGTTGCGTGCGCGATTTTTGTGCCAAACTTCGCGACCTTCATCAACATGAAGGGGCTGGGGCTGGCGATCTCCATGTCCGGCATGGTGGCCTGCGGAATGCTGTTCTGTCTGGCCTCCGGCGATTTTGACCTGTCGGTCGCCTCGGTGATTGCCTGTGCCGGCGTCACCACCGCCGTGGTCATCAACATGACCGAAAGCCTGTGGATCGGCGTATTTGCCGGGCTGATGCTCGGCGTGCTGAGCGGCCTGGTGAACGGCTTCGTGATTGCGCGCCTGAAGATTAACGCCCTGATCACGACGCTGGCGACCATGCAAATCGTGCGCGGTCTGGCCTATATCATCTCTGACGGTAAGGCGGTGGGGATTGAAGACGAGCGCTTCTTTACGCTGGGCTATGCCAACTGGCTGGGCCTGCCCGCGCCTATCTGGCTGACGGTCGCCTGTCTGATCCTGTTCGGTTTCCTGCTTAACCGCACCACCTTTGGCCGTAATACCCTGGCAATTGGCGGTAACGAGGAAGCGGCGCGCCTGGCGGGGGTGCCGGTTGTGCGCACCAAGATCATTATCTTCGTGCTTTCCGGGCTGGTATCGGCGGCGGCGGGGATTATTCTGGCGTCGCGCATGACCAGCGGCCAGCCAATGACCTCTATCGGCTATGAGCTGATTGTCATTTCAGCCTGCGTTTTGGGGGGCGTTTCCCTCAAGGGCGGCATCGGAAAAATCTCATATGTGGTGGCGGGGATCCTGATTCTGGGGACCGTGGAGAACGCCATGAACCTGCTTAATATTTCTCCGTTCTCTCAGTACGTCGTGCGCGGCCTGATCCTGCTGGCAGCGGTGATATTCGACCGTTACAAGCAAAAAGCGAAGCGTACCGTCTGATTTATTTTTAGCCACCAATATGCTCAACTATTAACCATAGTTGACCCCCTGACCGGCCCGCCAGTTTTGCTGACGGGCCGGTTGCTAAATGGCGAGCAGCGTCACACTGTCTATACTTACATGGCTGTTTTGCTAACCGTAAGGAGGATTAGGGTGGCTGACTTGTTAACCGCACCGCCTGTACTGCCCGGAAAATTTGCTTTCTTTTTTGACCTCGACGGGACGCTCGCCGGGATTGAACCGCATCCTGACGACGTCGTTGTACCGGATACGGTGTTAGAGAATTTGCAGCAGCTCTCACGACAGAACGAGGGGGCACTGGCATTGATTTCAGGGCGCTCAATGGCTGAGCTGGACGTGCTCGCCAGTCCTTATCACTTTCCGCTGGCCGGTGTACACGGAGCGGAGCGCCGCGATATCCATGATCAACTGCACATAGTTTCACTCCCCGATACGCTGATTCAGGCGCTGCATGCGCAACTCTCTTCGGCACTGGAACTGCTTCCTGGTACGGAACTGGAAGCCAAAGGCATGGCCTTTGCGCTGCACTACCGTCAGGCACCCCACCATGAGTCGGCGATCTTTGCGCTGGCAAGAAGCGTGGCGGAAGCCCATCCGGAGCTGGCCTTACAGCCGGGTAAATGTGTGGTTGAGATTAAACCGGCAGGCATTAATAAAGGCGCTGCCATTGCAGCGTTTATGGCGGAAGCACCGTTCAAAGGGCGTACGCCTGTATTTTTTGGGGATGACCTGACCGATGAGGCCGGGTTCAGCGTGGTAAACCAGGCCGAGGGCATGTCTGTCAAGGTCGGGCCTGGTGAAACCATTGCCGGATGGCGTCTGGAAAATGTCGCCAGCGTCTGGCAGTGGATATCTGACGTCGCTAACCAGCAACAACAACAAATAGCGCAAAACAACGGGAGAAATCATTATGGGTCGCTTAGTCGTCGTCTCTAATCGCATCGCACCGCCGGATGATAAAAAAGCCAGTGCCGGTGGACTGGCGGTCGGGGTATTAGGTGCCCTCAAAGCCGCGGGTGGTCTCTGGTTTGGCTGGAGCGGTGAAATCAGTAATGATGAAAAACCGCTAAACACGGTGTCGCGGGGCAGTATCACGTGGGCCTCTTTCGCCCTCAGCGAAAAGGACTACGATGAATATTATTCCGAGTTCTCGAACGCCGTGCTGTGGCCTGCGTTTCACTATCGTCTGGACCTGGTGAAGTTCCAGCGTGAATCGTATGAAGGCTATATGCGCGTCAACGCGCTGCTGGCAGATAAACTGCTGCCGCTGATCGAAGAAGACGATATTTTATGGATCCACGATTATCACCTGCTGCCCTTCGCCAGGGAGCTGCGTAAACGTGGCGTGAAGAACCGCATCGGCTTCTTTCTGCATATTCCTTTCCCGACTCCGGAGATTTTTACGGCGCTGCCGCAACATGAAGAGATCCTGGAGGCGCTGTCCGATTACGACCTGCTCGGGTTCCAGACGGAAAACGACAGGCTGGCTTTCCTCGACAGCGTGTCGGGTAAAACGCGGCTTGTCACTCACGGCGGAAAATCTCACACCGCGTGGGGGCGAAATTTCCATACCGAAGTCTACCCGATTGGTATTGAGCCTGACGAAATCGCCGAGCAGGCCTCCGGCCCGCTGCCGCCGAAGCTTGCGCAGCTTAAGAACGAACTTAAGCACGTTAAGAACATCTTCTCGGTCGAGCGCCTGGATTACTCCAAAGGGTTGCCGGAACGATTCCTTGCTTACGAAACCCTGCTGGATAAATTCCCGCAGCATCACGGCAAGATCCGCTATACCCAGATAGCCCCAACCTCACGCGGTGAGGTTCAGGCCTATCAGGATATTCGTCACCAGCTAGAGACCGAGGCAGGGCGCATCAACGGACGTTACGGCCAGCTCGGCTGGACACCGCTTTTCTATCTGAATCAGCACTTTGAGCGCAAAATCCTGATGAAGGTATTCCGCTATGCTGACGTAGGCCTGGTCACGCCGCTGCGCGACGGGATGAATCTGGTGGCAAAAGAGTATGTTGCAGCACAAGATCCTGCTGACCCTGGCGTGCTGGTGCTGTCACAATTTGCCGGTGCGGCAAACGAGTTAACCTCAGCGCTGATTGTGAACCCTTACGATCGCGATGACGTGGCCAATGCCCTGAACCGTGCGTTAACCATGCCGCTTGCGGAACGTATTTCGCGTCATTCGGAAATGATGGAGACCATCGTTAAGAATGATATCGACCGCTGGCAGGCGCGTTTTATTGACGATTTGCGCGCGATCCAGCCGCAGAGTCAGGAAGGTGACCTGCAAAAAAAGATCGCGACATTCCCTAAACTCGCCTGATTTTCTCCGGGGGCATTAATTGCCCCCGAGAGGCACCAGCAGTACATCAACACGGCTTGATGAAACAATGGATTTTGCCGAGCAAGCCGCACGAGAAAAAAAGCTCTGGTTATGATTCCCGCAAATAACCAGGTCAATATTCTCTTTCTGGCACATGTCGAGAATATGCGCGCTTAATTCACCCGTTGCGATGACGGTTTGATGAATCGGATAGTCTGCCCTCTGTGCCAGCTCTCGCAAAAATTGCTGCGTTTCCTCCTGCAACACCTCACGAATATCCTCCAGCATCGGCGCAGCCAGCTGATTATACATTTCGGGTTCGGCGGCCAGCGTGATCAGGCTAATGCGGGCGTTTGCGGGGCGGGCGATGGACACGGCTCGGGCGACAAGCCGATGGCTTTCGGGAGAAACAGCAACGGAAACAAGCAGATGGGAGTAACTCATCACGCACTCCTATGATGTCAGAATGACAAGTTTCCCCAGCTTTACCGCGAAACTGACGTTACTGCAAGAGGTGAATGCGTCATTAGTGTGAAGCTTATCATAATTATTCATTAATTATTCTTATAAGAAGAATAACTGAAAAGTTGGGCTAAATGAAAATAATTAACAACTTAACGTAAATCACACATTTAAGCTTCCGGGCGGTTTACCCGGCTTAACGCAACGTCAACCCGACGAAGATCGTTACGCAACGAAACTGTTTTTTTGGTTGCCAACGTTAACCTGCTGTTTTTACTTTATTAATTAAATGTCGTTTCAGCGTGACGTTTTTCCCATAGCAGGTTATCGCGAATTTGCCCTGTTCTCGCCTTTCCCCGACCCAATTTTCCCGTCCTGATGCATGAGTATTCGTTGCTTAAGAATATAAACAAGCTTCGGTTGGGTGAAAAACACCCAAATTACAAGTCGCGCTGATGGATTTATGGGTTACATTCGCGTAAATTATGTGACGTAGATCACATTTTTTTTAAATTCCAGGGGGGGCTGCATTGTATGTGTCAAAACTGACGAGTAGAGTTTGCGTCGAATTAGGAAAAATCTTAGTTATTTGTAAGAAAAGATAAAATGTGTAACCGACATTTTGGCCATGTTAGCCGGTCACGCGCTTTACGACGTACAAACCTAAATTCAACTATGCATTTGGCCTTTTCTTTTTTATACCGGGTGATTTCCCGGCGACATCACGGGGTGCGGTCTTTCCGCATAAAAATAATAGTTGGTTATTCGGGATGGGAAAAATGCATACATCCGAGTTGCTAAAACATATTTACGACATAAATTTGTCGTATTTATTGCTCGCGCAGCGTTTGATTAGTCAGGACAAACCGTCAGCGATGTTTCGTCTGGGTGTTAACGAAGAGATGGCAACCATGCTGGGTGGATTAACGCTTCCGCAAATGGTCAAGCTGGCGGAAACTAACCAACTTGTCTGCCAGTTCCGTTTTGATAACCCCCAGACCATTACGCGTCTGACTCAGGAATCCCGCGTGGACGATCTGCAACAGATCCACACCGGTATTCTTCTCTCCACCCGCCTGCTCAACGAAATCAGCCAGCCTGATGACGTAGCCCGGAAGAAAAGGGCTTAACAATGAGCGAAAAAAGCATTGTTCAGGAAGCCCGTGACATACAGCTGGCGATGGAGCTGATCACGCTGGGCGCGCGTTTACAGATGCTGGAAAGCGAGACGCAGCTGAGCCGTGGACGTTTGATCAAGCTGTACAAAGAGTTACGTGGAAGCCCGCCGCCGAAAGGCATGCTGCCGTTTTCAACGGACTGGTTCATGACCTGGGAACAGAATATCCACGCTTCCATGTTCTGCAACGCCTGGCAGTACCTGCTGAAAACGGGCTTATGCAGCGGCGTTGACGCCGTGATCAAAGCCTACAAACTTTACCTTGAGCAATGCCCGCAGCAGGAAGAGGGTCCTCTGCTGGCGCTGACGCGCGCCTGGACGCTGGTGCGTTTTGTTGAAAGCGGAATGCTTGAATTGTCGCGCTGCAACTGCTGTGACGGCAATTTTATTACCCACGCGCACCAGCCTGCGGGCAGCTTCGCCTGTAGTTTGTGCCAGCCTCCATCCCGAGCCGTAAAAAGACGTAAACTTTCCCGGGATGCTGCCGATATTATTCCACAACTGCTGGATGAACAGATCGAACACGCTGTTTAACCCGAACCTGTGGGCAAGATTCCAGCAGCGGTAAGCCATTACCGCTGCTTTTTTTTACCCTGCGTTCCGGTCATGCGCTCGAGATGAACGTCCTGCCATAGTCACTAGCGGAAGGATGATGTCGTGCTTATCTTATTAGGTTACCTGGTAGTTCTCGGTACAGTTTTCGGCGGTTACATGATGACCGGCGGGCACCTTGGAGCACTCTATCAACCGGCTGAACTTGTCATCATCGGCGGTGCAGGGGTAGGGGCTTTTATCGTTGGGAATAACGGTAAATCGATCAAGGGCACGCTGAAGGCGATTCCGCTGCTGTTTCGTCGTTCGAAATACACCAAAAGCATGTATATGGATCTGCTGGCGCTGCTCTATCGTCTGATGGCGAAGTCACGTCAGCAGGGGATGTTCTCGCTGGAGCGGGACATCGAAAACCCGAAAGAGAGCGAAATTTTCGCCAGCTACCCGCGTATTCTGGCCGATGCGATGATGCTCGATTTTATCGTCGATTACCTGCGCCTGATCATCAGCGGCAACATGAATACCTTCGAAATTGAAGCCCTGATGGACGAAGAGATCGAAACCCACGAGAGCGAATCTGAAGTGCCGGCCAACAGCCTGGCGCTGGTGGGCGACTCGCTTCCGGCCTTCGGGATCGTGGCGGCGGTTATGGGCGTTGTTCATGCCCTGGCCTCGGCGGATCGCCCGGCGGCAGAGCTGGGGGCGCTGATTGCCCACGCGATGGTGGGAACCTTCCTCGGTATTTTACTGGCCTACGGCTTTATCTCCCCGCTGGCGAGCGTACTGCGCCAGAAGAGCGCCGAAACCACCAAAATGATGCAGTGCGTGAAAATTACGCTGCTCTCAAACCTCAACGGCTATGCGCCACCGATCGCCGTCGAATTTGGTCGTAAAACGCTCTACTCCAGCGAACGTCCGTCGTTTATGGAACTGGAAGAGCACGTGCGGGCGGTGAAAAACCCTAACCAACAGACGACCACCGAGGACGCATGAAAAACCAGTCCCACCCGATCGTCATCGTAAAAAAGCGCAAGCATAAGGGGCACGGGCACGGTTCTCACGGCTCCTGGAAAATCGCCTACGCCGACTTTATGACCGCCATGATGGCCTTCTTCCTGGTGATGTGGCTGATCTCCATCTCCAGCCCGAAAGAGCTTATCCAGATTGCGGAATATTTCAGAACGCCGCTGGCGACGGCGGTCACCGGCGGCCCGCGTATTTCGAACAGCGACAGCCCGATCCCCGGCGGCGGTGACGATTACACCCAGCAGCAGGGCGAAGTCAAAAAACAGCCTAACATCGACGAACTGAAAAAACGGATGGAGCAGGCGCGCCTGAAAAAACTGCGCGGCGACCTGGATCAACTGATTGAAGCGGACCCCAAACTGCGCGCGCTGCGTCCGCATCTGAAGATCGACCTGGTACAGGAAGGGCTGCGCATTCAGATCATCGATAGCCAGAACCGGCCGATGTTCAAAACCGGCAGCGCCGACGTGGAGCCCTATATGCGCGATATTCTGCGCGCGATTGCACCGGTGCTGAACGGCATTCCTAACCGCGTTAGCCTGTCCGGTCACACGGATGATTTCCCGTACGCCACGGGCGAGAAGGGATACAGCAACTGGGAGCTTTCTGCCGATCGCGCCAACGCCTCGCGACGCGAGCTGGTGGCGGGTGGGCTTGATGATGGCAAGGTCCTGCGCGTGGTCGGCATGGCTGCAACCATGCGCCTTACCGACCGCGGACCGGATGACGCCATCAACCGTCGTATCAGTCTTTTAGTGCTGAACCAGCAGGCGGAGCAGGCTATCCTGCACGAAAACGCCGAAAGTCAGAATGAGTCACTGGACGATTTAAAACAGCCTGGGGCCGTCCCTTCGGCTGCCGTTCCAACATCGCCACCAGCCAATCCGAGGTGATAGCGTGAGCATGGATATTACCGATTTTTACCAGACATTTTTTGATGAAGCCGACGAACTGTTGGCCGATATGGAGCAACATTTGCTGGATCTGGTGCCCGAAGCACCGGATTCAGAACAGCTCAATGCCATCTTCCGTGCGGCGCACTCCATTAAAGGCGGAGCCGGCACGTTTGGATTTACCATTTTGCAGGAAACGACCCATTTAATGGAAAACCTGCTGGATGAAGCACGACGCGGTGAGATGCAGCTCAATACCGACATTATCAACCTGTTTTTGGAAACGAAAGATATTATGCAGGAACAGCTCGACGCCTATAAAAGTTCGGCAGAGCCTGATGCCGCCAGCTTTGAATACATCTGCAACGCGCTGCGTCAGCTCGCGCTGGAAGCCAAAGGTGAGGCGTCTGCGCCCGTTGTCCCTGCGGCAAAACTGAGCGTTGTTGACGCCGTTGCTGAACCAGATACGGCTCCTGAAGCGCCCGCAGGGAAACTGCGCGTGGTGCTGTCACGCCTGAAAGAGAGCGAGGTCAACCTGCTGGAAGAGGAGCTGGGTAACCTGGCGACGCTCAGCAACGTGGTGAAGGGCAAAGACAGTCTGGCCGCGACCCTCGACGACGGTATCGGCCAGGACGACATCGTGGCGGTGCTGTGCTTCGTTATTGAAGCGGATCAGATTGCTTTTGAAACCGACGCTGCGGCGGTTGAAGCGCCCGCTGCGGAAGAAAAGGCCCCTGCGATGGTCCCTGCTGCCCCTGCGCTGAAGGCCGTGCCTAAAGAGACGGCATCGCCGGCGCGCGGTGAAAAACCGGCGGCGCGTTCCAGCGAGTCCACGAGCATCCGCGTGGCGGTAGAAAAAGTGGATCAGCTGATCAACCTGGTCGGTGAACTGGTGATCACCCAGTCGATGCTGGCCCAGCGCTCCAACGAGCTGGACCCGGTGACACATGGGGATCTCATCACCAGCATGGGTCAGTTACAACGTAACGCCCGCGATTTGCAGGAATCGGTGATGTCCATCCGCATGATGCCGATGGAATATGTCTTCAGCCGCTTCCCGCGCCTGGTGCGCGACCTGGCCGGCAAGCTCAACAAACAAATCGAACTCACGCTGATGGGCAGCTCTACCGAGCTGGACAAAAGCCTGATCGAACGCATTATCGACCCGTTAACGCACCTGGTGCGTAACAGCCTCGACCACGGCATCGAGCTGCCGGAAAACCGCGTGGCCGCCGGGAAATCGCCGGTTGGCAACCTGATCCTGTCTGCTGAACATCAGGGCGGCAACATCTGCATCGAAGTGACCGATGACGGCGCGGGCCTGAACCGCGAGCGTATCCTGGCGAAGGCGATTTCGCAGGGGATGACGGTCAACGAAAACATGACCGATGAAGAAGTGGGCATGCTGATTTTTGCCCCGGGCTTCTCAACCGCAGAGCAGGTCACCGATGTTTCCGGCCGTGGCGTGGGCATGGACGTGGTGAAACGTAACATTCAGGAGATGGGCGGTCACGTTGAGATCCAGTCTAAGCAGGGCGCGGGCACCACGATTCGTATCCTGCTGCCGCTGACGCTGGCCATTCTTGACGGTATGTCCGTTAAAGTGGCGGACGAAGTCTTTATTCTGCCGCTGAACGCGGTGATGGAATCCCTCCAGCCGCGTGAAGAAGATCTCCATCCGCTGGCGGGCGGCGAGCGCGTGCTTGAAGTGCGCGGCGAATACCTGCCGCTGGTGGAGTTGTGGAAAGTGTTCGAAGTGGACGGGGCAAAAACCGAGGCGACGCAGGGTATCGTTGTGATCCTGCAAAGCGCCGGACGCCGCTACGCGCTGCTGGTCGATCAGCTGATTGGTCAGCATCAGGTGGTGGTTAAGAACCTGGAAAGTAACTACCGCAAAGTGCCGGGGATCTCTGCTGCCACCATCCTGGGTGATGGTAGCGTCGCGCTGATCGTCGATGTATCGGCACTTCAGGGATTAAATCGTGAACAACGTGTGGCGAACACAGCCGCCTGATTAAGTAAAAGGTAATAACATGACCGGTATGAGTAACGTAACGAAACTGGCGGGCGAGCCATCTGGGCAGGAATTCCTGGTTTTCACTTTAGGGGATGAAGAGTACGGGATCGACATTCTGAAAGTGCAGGAAATTCGCGGTTACGATCAGGTAACGCGCATTGCAAACACGCCAGCGTTTATCAAGGGTGTGACCAACCTGCGCGGTGTGATTGTGCCTATAGTGGATCTGCGCGTGAAGTTCAGCCAGGGCGACGTGGAGTACAACGACAACACGGTGGTGATTGTCCTGAATCTGGGGCAGCGCGTGGTAGGGATCGTCGTGGACGGCGTGTCTGACGTGCTGTCGCTGACCGCGGATCAAATCCGTCCTGCGCCGGAGTTTGCGGTCACGCTGTCGACGGAATACCTGACGGGTCTGGGTGCGCTCGGCGAGCGTATGCTGATTCTGGTCAATATTGAGAAGCTGCTGAACAGTGAAGAGATGGCGCTGCTGGATATCGCGGCGAATCACGTGGCATAAAATTAAAGCCGGGCGGCGGCGTCGCCTTACCCGGCCTACACATGGCTCGAACACGTATGCCGGGTAAGCGTCAGCTTCACCCGGCTCTTTTGTATCCTTACGCCTCCTGCTCCACCAGCTCTGCCTCCGCTTCCCGCGCCCCTTCATTTTGCGACAGCATCGCCGTCGCAATCCCGTTCCCCAGCACGTTGATGGCCGATCGCCCCATATCCAGGAAATGGTCAATTCCCATCAGCAGCAGGATCCCGGCGACCGGAATGTTAAAGCTCGGAATGGTTGCCGCCAGCACCACCAGCGACGAGCGTGGTACGCCCGCAATACCCTTCGAGGCCAGCATCAGCGTGAGCATCAGCACCGTCACCTCGGTGAAACTCAGGTGAATGTTGTACGCCTGGGCGATAAACATCGAGGCGAACGAGCAGTAGACCATGGAACCGACCAGGTTAAACGAATAGCCGATTGGCAGGACGAAAGAGGCGATATTACGTGAACAGCCGAAGCGCGCTAGCTGCTCCAGCGTTTTTGGGTAAGCCGCTTCTGAACTGCTGGTGGTAAACGCCACCAGCACCGGATCCTTCAGCATAGCCACCAGACGGAAAACCTCTTTTTTCAGCACCATGTAACCGACCGCCAGCAACACCAGACAGGTAAGGAGGATCGCCACATAGTAACCACCAATAAACGAGGCATAGTTCACCAAAATGCCCAGCCCCTGCGTGGCAATCACCGACGAAATCGCTGCAAAAATGGCGAGCGGCGCAACGTACATCACGTAGCCCGTCACTTTAAGCATAATGTGGGACACCACATCCAGCGCCGCGACCAGCGGGGAGTTGAATTTTTGGCCCAGCGACGCGCCGCCAATGCCGAAGAACATCGAGAAGACCACAATTTGCAGGATCTCATTGTTAGCCATCGCGCCGGCAATGCTGGTTGGAATGGTGTGTGACAGGAAGGCTTTCAGCGACATCCCGCTCACGGCCAGGCCGGTATCAACCGTCTCAGTAGGAATGCTCAGGTTCAGACCGCTGCCGGGTTGTTCAAGGGTAACGATAAACAGCCCCACCAGAATGGAAAGCACGGACGAGCTGATAAACCATACCATCGCTTTACCACCGACGCGTCCAATCGTCGACGTTTCACCCAGCCTCATAATGCCCACCGTCAGGGTGCTGAACACCAGCGGGGCAATCACCATTTTAATCAGCCGCAGGAAGATATCGGTCAGCAGCGTAATGTTCTCCGACCAGGCCTGTATCGCGTCGGGCGATGCATATTCATGGATCGCCGCACCTGAAAGAATACCCGCCAACATGAAAATCACGATGAAGAGCGTGAGTTTGTTTGCACTTGCCACAAAAAGATCCTCAATGCGCTAAAAGAGTTTCCTGCGTCAATGCATACAAAATTTTTATTTAAGCGCAGGAAAATATTCGGGGCATAAATTGAAGTAAAGCGGGGTGAGTTACAACTTGTTTTTAATTTTTATGAAATTCGTTGTTTTGCAGGTCACGATATATTGTGACGCAGATCACACTACAGGCGATATATCCTCAAGCTAAGCAAGAATAATGCCTCTTTTTTTTTGCTAACTCTTTGTAATGTTTGTTAATAGTCTGTTAATTCGGGCGAAGTTGACCGCTTTTTGATGAAAGTGGTTGAAGTGCTAACCATAAACTAAATTCTCAGTAACCGCGCCGGGGAATGTTTTAGCGGGGCTAACATATTGAACAGTATGAATAAAATATAGCAAGCGAACCTATAATCTTCTGGAGAGTGGTAAATGAAAAGAAAACTTCTTTTTATCTGCGCGGGCACGCTGCTGACGGCGACAACGGTCGGTCAGGCTCTCGCGGTCACCAGTAGCGGCACTATCGGCGCGACGCTGACGCTGACCAACGGCTGCTTGATCAACGGCTCGCCAACGCAAAACGGCATTAACTTCGGTACGCTCGATTTCGGCACCCATCCTGCTACGTTTTCCACGCTGACAACCCAGTTAACCGGTGCCAGCGGAGGAAACACCTTTACCATTCAATGTACCACCGCCAGCTATACAGTGGCGATCACCGGCAACACCAACGCTACCGCACCCGGAACCGTCGTCGGCACCCCAGGTACGCCGGGCCGCTATTTGGTGAACACCGCCAATGCGGCGCAGGGCGTTGCCTACAGCCTGTTCAGCGACAGCGGTTACAACAACGTGGTTGCGAACAATGCCGCGCTGCCTGTTGCCTCTACGGCGGGTGGGGTGGATAGCTACACCCTCTACGCACGCATCACGGGCGGCGGCAATAGCGTAACGGTCGTACCGGGAACCTATACCGACACGATTAACGTCAGCGTCACCTACTGATTCAGCCATGAAGGCACTGTGTTTATGTCTGCGCGTCAGCGCAGAGGGCCTCGTGCACCCTTTTTTGGCCCTGTTCGTCGGGCTGGTGCTGCTCCCCGACGCCAGGGCGGTGACGTCCCAGTCATTCAGGGTGAGCGCGACGGTGGTACCCGGATGCTCGGTAAGCACCGGCACCGGCGGGCGTTTCGGTACGCTAAATTTCGGGACCCGCAGCAGTGTGGAAAGCGCGCCGGTTAGCACCAGCTTTGTTGCCGACGGCGCGTTGTCCATCGCCTGTACGCCGGGCGTGGCGCTAAGCATGAGCATTAACGGCGGGCAGAACTACAGCTCGGTGCGGCGGATGACTCGTTCAGGCGGGACGGAGGTGGTTGGATACCGCCTGTACAGCAGCAGCTCTCTGGCCGCAAACAGTGAAATTGGGGTTAACCAGGCCATACCGATTACCTATACCAACAGCAATAACATCGCGCTGCCTCTTTTTGGCGTCGCGCTTCTGACCGGGTTTAGCCCGTCAGGAACTTATTCAGATCAACTCACCGTGACCTTGTCATGGTAGGAAAGGGAGAGCATCGATGAAGCCATTTTTCAGGCGGTCAGGCCTGATAAGTCTGTTGGGGGTAACGGCCCTCGCGACGGTAAAGGCGCAAGCAGCGGCAACCATTCTTCTGTGGCCCATCGATCCGTGGCTTTCGGCAGAGGCCAAAGCCACTGAATTGTGGATCCAGAACCAGGGCAACAGCGCCACGACAATGCAGATACGTATTGTGCGCTGGAAACAGGAGGGCGGTTATGAGCGTTACACTGCCCAGCAGGATGTGGTCGCCAGCCCGCCGATTGTGACTATCGCAAACGGCAGTAAACAGCTTATTCGCCTGATCAAGCAGGGGACGATCCCGTCGGGCGTCGAGCAAGCCTACCGCATTATCGTGGATGAAATTCCCCAGCCGGATGCTAAAGCGGAACCGTCCCTGGGCCTGAAACTGCAAATGCGCTACTCCATTCCTTTATTCGTCTACGGCCAGGGGATCCCCACTCTCACTGAAGGAGCGCATCACGCGCTGGCGAACACGCAGCAACTCAGCTGGCGGGTCATTCAGGAGGAGGGAAAACCCGCGCTTCAGGTCCGCAATCAGGGGAACGTTCACGTCAGGCTCAGCCAGGTTGCGGTTGAGCAGGGCGGGCAAAAACGCACGGTTGCCGAGGGGCTACTGGGTTACGTGCTGCCAGGCAGCACCCGAAGCTGGCCGCTTCCGGCAGGGATTTATCAGCCGAATCGGATGAGCGCGCAAATTAATGCCAGGGATACGCAATGGCAATCGACGCCCGACAGCTGAAACCGGCGATGATAATCCTGCTTTGCGTCAGTACCAGCGCCTTTGGCGAAACCGGCGACGACAGTTTACCGCCGCCGCCGGACGCGCAGACGATGAACGGTGAAGCAGTATTCCAGCTCGCCCTGGTGCTGAACCACTATGACACGGGTCTGGTGGTGCCGGTGACGCAGCGCGAGGGCGCCTGGTTTATTTCAGGGGCAGATTTGCTTCGCGCCGGGCTGCCGCCGGAGCATGTGCCTGCCGGAGAGGTGAACCTTTCAACGCTTTCATCGGTACGCGTGGAGTATGACAGCAGCGCCCAGCGGCTAATGCTGACGGTCCCCCGGGACTGGGTTGCGGCGCGGATCACCTCGTTTAACGGTCAGAGTGCGCAAAGCAAACCGCATTATGGCCGGGGTGCGCTGCTCAACTACGACGTTTATACCAACCATACCGAGCACACGGGCGGCCAGGCGTCGCTGTGGCATGAGTTCCGCTATTTCAACGAAGACTATTCGTTTTCTTCAACAGGGTACGCCCGACAGAATTTCGCCGGAAGCAGCGGGCAGCAGGAAGGGTACGTGCGTTATGACTCGACCCTGCTGATCACCAACGAAGAGGATGCCACCACCTGGACCGTCGGGGACGTTATCAGCGATGCGCTGAGCTGGAGCACCAGCGTGCGCATGGGCGGGATCAGCTACGGGCGCGACTTCTCCCTGCGTCCGGATCTGGTGACCTGGCCGCTGCCGGAGTTTTCCGGTGAGGCGGCGGTGCCGACCTCGGTCGATCTGTTTATCAACGGCTACCGTTCCGGCTCCACCCGTCTTCAGCCGGGGCCGTTTACCCTCACTAATCTGCCGTATATCAATGGCGCGGGAGATGCGGTACTGGTTACCACCGACGCGCTGGGGCGTCAGGTGAGCACCACGCTGCCGTTTTACGTCAGCAGCGATGTGCTGAAGCAGGGGTTAAGCGACGGCGCCGTGACGCTGGGCAGCCTGCGGCGCAACTACGGTATAGACAATTTCGACTACGGCCCGGCGGCGGGCAGCGGATCGTATCGCTACGGGTTGACCGACTGGCTCACGCTGGAAGGGCACGCGGAAGGGGCGGAGTCGCTGGCGCTCGGCGGCGCGGGCACGGTGGTGAAGCTCGGGCGTTTTGGCGTGGTCAATACCGCTTATACCCAAAGCCGGATGCGCGGCGACGAAGGGGGACAGATGAACTGGGGCTATCAGTACAGCACCAGCGAGTTTAGCGTAGCGACCCAACATACCCGACGCGATCGCGGCTTCGGCAACCTCGCCCTGTACGATCAGCCCACCGTTTATGATGAATATGATAACCCCATTGCCAGCCTGAGCCGCAATACCGACCAGTACTCCTTAACCTTTAACCTCGGTGATTACGGCAATATCGGCGCGGCGTGGATCGGCGTTGAGAGTTTTGACAGCCGCAAAACCGAGCTGCTTAACCTCTCCTGGAGCCGCAATCTGTGGGGCTCAAGCAGTATTTATCTGGCTGCCAGCCGTGACCAGCAGCGAGGCGACTGGACGGTTGCGCTGTCGTTGCAGGTTCCCCTCGGCGAACGTGACAGCGCCGCCGTCACCTTTGAAAACACGCCTGACGCAGGCAGCACGCAACGCATTAACTATAACCACTCGATGCCGTCTGACGGCGGCTTTAGCTGGAACATGGCCTGGGCCAACCAGTCGCGGTCGAGCAACTATCAGCAGGCCACCCTCGGCTGGCGCAATAACAACGTTGAGCTTCAGGGCGGCGGCTACGGCGAGAAGGGCATGATGACCTGGTGGGGCGAGGCGATGGGATCCATTGTGCTGATGGACGGTGAACTGTTTGCGGCGAACAAAATCAACGACGCGTTTGTGGTGATCAGCACCGACGGACACCCGGACGTACCCGTCAGCTACGAGAACCAGCCGGTGGGTAAAACCAATAACAAAGGCTACCTGCTGGTGAGCGGCGTTTCCGCCTACTATCCGGCAAGCTACCGCATTGATACCCTGAACCTTCCGGCAGATACCCGGCTGAAGGAGACCGAGCGTCGGGTAGCGATTCGTCGGCATAACGGCTATCTGGTGGATTTCCCGATGGAGCAGGAGCGGGTTGCCAGCGTGATCCTCCACGACGCGCAGGGCTATGCGATCCCGGTGGGAAGCCAGGTCAAACGCGCGTCCCGCAGCAGCGCGGTTGTCGGCTATGACGGCCTCGCCTGGCTGGAAAACCTCAACGATGTGAATCCACTGGAGGTTATCACCCCGGACGGTAAACGCTGTACCGCAACGCTGACCGTGGGCGCAAACCCCGAGCATAAGCTGCAAACCTACGGTCCGCTGACCTGCCGGGAGGCGCCATGAAACGTTTGATGATAGCCATACTGCTGCTGTTCTCGGGCAGCGGCTGGGCGGCCTGCACCGTCAGTACGGTAAACGCCTCGTTTGGCAGCGTCACCTCGTTCGCCCTGAGCAGCACGGGGGAGGTGCAAACCACCGGCACGCTGGTGGTCTCCTGCGATACGGTTCTCAACCTGCTCACCAACGACTCGGTGACGCTGACCTACACCTCGGCGTCGATAGCCGCCAACAGCCGCGCCACCATGAAACGCACCGATAACGCGGCTATCGCGGACGTTATCCCCACGCGCCTGTGCGGTGCCACTGGCTGTGGCGGAAACAGTGAAGTGCAAATCAGTAAATCCTATACCTGGAGCGGCAACACCCTGCTCGGGCTGCTGGGGTCCAGACGCTACAACATTCCCCTGTATTTCCGTACCGTGCCGGGGCAGAACGTCACGGCCGGGCCGTACCAGGTGTTGCTAACGTTCAGCATCAACTACAACGTGTGCGCCATTGGCGCGGTCGGGGCGTGCCTGACCCCGCAAACCGGTACGGCAACCACCTCTATCCTCCTCAATATGACCGTCACCAACGATTGCAGCACCATGACCACGCCGGACGTGAACTTCAACAGCGCGCCGCTGGTGCAAAATTTCCCCACCGTTTCGCAGTCGATCGCCGTCACCTGCACCAAAGGCAGCACCTACACCATAGGGATTAACAATGGTGCAAACGCCCTGAACAACGTTCGTCGTATGGTTAGCGGCAGTAACTTTATGAGTTACGACATCTATAAAGAGGCGACCAGCAACCGCTGGGGCGGCAACGGCAGCGAGCGCTGGGCCAGCGCCAGCTCGTCCCAGGTCAGTACCGACGGGCTTTTACGCACCTACAACTACACCGCTAAAGTCCTGACCAGCCAGGCCACGCCGCCTGCCGGAACCTACAGCGACACGCTGATTGTTGACGTCGCGTTCTGATCCTCCGCGCTTTTCCCTTTCGCAAATGTAAAGTTCCCGTGGCCCGTGCCGATAACACCGTTAATCAATCGATGAGAAGGTGTTGTATGTTGAACCGTATCCGCGTTGTCACAATGCTAATGATGGTGCTGGTCATTTTCGCACTTCTTCAGCTTATTTCTGGCGGCCTCTTTTTCTCGTCTTTAAAACAGAACCAGGACAGCTTCGCGGCCTCGAACGATTTGCGGATGCAGCAAAGTGAACTGACCACGACCTGGGATCTGATGTTGCAGACGCGTATCAACCTGAGCCGCTCGTCCGCCCGCATGATGATGGACCCGAACAACCAGCAGAGCAGCGCCAAAACGGAACTGCTGAAGAACGCGCGCGCCACGCTGGCAGACGCGGCGAAACACTATGACGCCTTCAAAAAAATCGCCCCTCAGCCCGCAATGGCGCAGGCGAGCGCGAATATAGATGAAAAATATCAGGCCTACTTTGCCGGCCTGACGGAGCTGGTGCAGTTCCTGGAGAAGGGCAATATGGATGCCTATTTCGCTCAGCCGACCCAGGGCATGCAGAACGCCCTCGGCGCGGCGCTCGGCGAGTACGCCAAAGCCAGCGGCGAGCTTTATCACTCGGCGTTTACGCAAAGCCAGAGCGACTACCGTTTTGCAAAATGGCAGATGGCGGTTCTTGCCCTCGCGCTGGTCATCGTGCTGATGGCCGTCTGGTACGGCATTCGCCATATCCTGCTGAACCCGCTGAGCCGCGTCATTGCGCATATCCGTGACATTGGCCGGGGCGATCTCACTAAAACGCTGACCGTTTCTGGCCGCAACGAGATCACCGAGCTGGCGACCAGCGTCGACCATATGCAGCGTTCGCTGATTGATACCGTCGCCAACGTGCGCGAGGGGGCGGATGCCATCTACACCGGCACGAGTGAAATCGCGATGGGTAACAACGATCTCTCGTCCCGTACCGAACAGCAGGCGTCTGCCCTGGAAGAGACGGCGGCCAGCATGGAGCAGCTCACCGCAACCGTGAAGCAGAACGCCGATAACGCCCGCCAGGCGTCTCAGCTTGCAGAAAGCGCGTCCGATACCGCCCAGCGCGGTGGTCGCGTGGTCGACGGCGTGGTGAAAACCATGCACGACATTGCCGACAGCTCGAAGAAAATCGCCGACATCATCAGCGTTATCGACGGCATCGCCTTCCAGACCAACATTCTGGCGCTGAACGCGGCCGTTGAAGCGGCGCGAGCGGGCGAGCAGGGACGCGGATTTGCCGTGGTCGCCGGCGAAGTGCGCAACCTTGCCAGCCGCAGTGCCAACGCGGCGAAAGAGATCAAAGCCCTGATTGAAGACTCTGTTTCACGCGTGGATACCGGCTCGGTGCTGGTAGAAAGCGCGGGTGAAACCATGAATGACATCGTGAATGCCGTGACGCGCGTGACGGACATCATGGGTGAAATCGCCTCTGCATCGGACGAGCAGAGTCGTGGTATTGACCAGGTCGCCCTGGCGGTATCGGAAATGGATCGTGTGACGCAGCAAAACGCCGCCCTGGTGCAGGAGTCCGCTGCGGCGGCCGCTGCGCTGGAGGACCAGGCGAGCCGCCTGAAAATGGCCGTCTCGGCGTTCCGTCTTACTTCAAAAACAACAAATACGGTCAGCTCGCGGTCGGCGTACGGCGAAGCAGCCCCGGCGCCCGTGACAGCAAGTACGCGCGCAGCGGTGACCGGACAAGATGAAAACTGGGAAACATTTTGACTGACAATTAAACCGCGGCTGCTTGCCGCTTGATGGGAGCGTGGATGTTAAATCGTATTCGTATCTCGACCACACTGTTTTTGATTCTGATCCTGTGTGGGGTTTTGCAGGTTGGCAGTAACGGGTTGTCTTTCTGGGCGTTTCGCGATGGCTATCAGAATTTGCAGGAAGTTGAGACGAGTAATCAGCAGCGCTCCGCACTGGCACAAACGCGTGCCGTGCTGTTGCAGGCAAGCACTGCGCTGAACAAAGCAGGGACCTTAACCGCGCTGAGCTATCCGCCGGACGATATTAAGACGCTGATGGTCGTGGCCCGCAGCAGCCTGAAGCAGGCCGACGCGCAGTTTAAGGCGTTTGCGGCGCAGGAGGCGGTGAGTGAGAAAGAGAAAGCGCTGAAGGTCGCCATGAAGAAGAACTTTGATGCGTGGTACGGCGATCTCGAGCATCAGGCGACGTGGCTGGAGAACAACCAGCTTTCTGACTTCCTGACCGCGCCGGTACAGGCATCTCAGGCGGCGTTCGACGGCAGCTTTAACGCGTGGCAGCAGGATATTAACCAGTTTGTGGCGCGTGCCGGCGGGGACAGCCGTACCAGCTACCGCATGTCAGGGATGATTTTTCTGACCATGGTGATCCTGGCGGCCCTGCTGACCGGCGGCTCGCTGTGGTGGTCACGCAAAACGATCGTGCAGCCGCTGGCCATCATCAGCAGCCACTTCGACAGTATCGCAAAAGGCGATCTGGCGCGTCCGGTTGCCGTGTATGGCAAGAATGAAATATCGGCGATTTTTGCCAGCCTGAAGGCGATGCAGGGATCGCTGCGGGAAACGGTAAGCAACGTTCGTCAGGGCAGTTACGCCATGCACACCGGGATCTCAGAGATTGCGGCGGGCAATAACGATCTGTCGTCCCGCACCGAACAGCAGGCGGCATCGCTGGCGCAGACGGCGGCCAGTATGGAGCAACTGACCGCGACGGTAAGCCAGAACGCCGATAACGCGCGTCAGGCGTCCGACTTGTCCAGACAGGCGGCGATGACGGCGAAACGTGGGGGTGACCAGGCCTCGCACGTCGCCAGCACGATGCAGGAGATTGCCGCCAGTTCGCAGAAAATTGGCGACATTATTAGCGTCATCGACGGTATCGCGTTCCAGACCAATATTCTGGCGCTGAACGCTGCGGTGGAAGCGGCGCGTGCCGGGGAGCAGGGACGCGGGTTTGCGGTGGTTGCCGGTGAAGTCCGTAACCTTGCCAGCCGCAGCGCCAACGCGGCGAAAGAGATCAAAGGGCTGATTGAAGAATCGGTCTCCCGCGTCCAGCAGGGATCCGCGCTGGTGGATACCGCCGCGCAGACCATGCACGAGATTGTCAGCTCCGTGACGCGGGTGAACGACATTATGGGCGAGATTGCCTCGGCGTCGGATGAACAGCGCCGCGGCATTGAGCAGGTGGCGCAGGCCGTCACGCAGATGGATCAGGTTACGCAGCAGAACGCCTCGCTGGTGGAAGAGGCGGCGTCGGCTGCCGATCAGCTGGCGAACCAGGCGGATCACCTTACCGGGTTAGTCGCCGTATTTAATGTGAAAGAGCACGTTGAAGCAGTAACAGAAGTCGGACGGTCACAGGCCGTGCCCGTTGTATCCTGAATGTGATTAAGAAGGCGCTATGACATCACCCATGCCCTCAGGGCAAACGTCATTATTGTTGCAGATGACACAGCGCCTCGCGCTGTCCGACGCGCATTTTCGTCGGATATGTCAGTTAATCTACCAGCGTGCGGGGATCGTGCTTGCTGACCATAAGCGAGACATGGTCTACAACCGGCTGGTGCGGCGCCTGCGCACGCTGGGGCTGGACGATTTTGGCCGCTATCTGAGCATGCTCGAAGCGAACCAGAACAGCGCCGAATGGCAGGCATTTATCAACTCATTAACCACCAACCTGACCGCGTTTTTCCGCGAGGCGCATCACTTCCCGGTGCTGGCGGAACACGCCCGTCGCCGTAGCGGAGAGTATCGCGTCTGGAGCGCGGCGGCCTCCACCGGTGAGGAGCCGTACTCGCTGGCCATCACCCTGGCGGACACCCTGGGCATGGCGCCGGGCCGCTGGAAAGTGTACGCCAGCGACATCGACACCGAAGTGCTGGAAAAAGCCCGCAACGGCGTTTATCGCCAGGATGAGCTGAAAACGCTGTCGCCTCAGCAGCTACAGCGCTACTTCATGCGCGGTACCGGCCCGCACGAAGGACTGGTGCGCGTACGCCAGGAGCTGGCGAACTGCGTGGAATTTGCCCCCGTTAATTTACTGGACAAGCAGTACAACGTGCCGGGGCCATTCGACGCCATTTTTTGCCGTAACGTGATGATCTATTTTGATAAAACGACGCAACAGGACATTCTGCGTCGCTTTGTTCCGTTGCTCAAGTCTGACGGTTTACTGTTTGCCGGGCACTCGGAAAACTTTAGCAACCTCGTGCGTGAGTTTAGCCTGCGTGGGCAAACGGTATATGCGCTGAGTAAGGAAAAAGCATGAGTAAAATCAGGGTATTGTCTGTTGATGATTCGGCGCTGATGCGTCAGATCATGACCGAAATCATCAATAGCCACAGCGATATGGAGATGGTGGCGACAGCGCCCGATCCGCTGGTCGCGCGGGATTTAATCAAAAAATATAACCCCGACGTGCTGACGCTCGATGTCGAAATGCCGCGCATGGATGGCATCGATTTTCTGGAAAAATTAATGCGCCTGCGACCGATGCCGGTGGTGATGGTCTCCTCCCTGACCGGGAAAGGCTCGGAGATTACCCTGCGCGCGCTGGAGCTGGGGGCGGTGGATTTTGTCACCAAGCCGCAGCTCGGCATTCGCGAGGGGATGCTGGCGTACAGCGAGATGATCGCCGAGAAGATCCGCACCGCATCCCGGGCGAAGCTCGCCGCGCACAAGCCGACGGCGGCTCCGGCAACGCTGAAGGCGGGGCCATTACTCAGCTCGGAAAAACTGCTGGTGATTGGCGCGTCAACCGGAGGAACAGAGGCAATTCGCCATGTACTCCAGCCATTGCCGCTCTCAAGCCCGGGTATCCTGATTACGCAACATATGCCGCCAGGCTTTACCCGCTCGTTCGCGGAGCGCCTGAATAAGCTGTGCCAGATTAGTGTGAAAGAGGCGGAAGACGGCGAGCGCGTGCTGCCGGGACACGCGTATATCGCTCCGGGTGACAAACACATGGAGCTGGCGCGAAGCGGGGCGAACTATCAAATCAAAATTCATGACGGGCCGCCGGTTAACCGGCACCGTCCGTCGGTGGATGTGCTGTTTCATTCGGTGGCGAAACATGCGGGGCGCAACGCCGTAGGGGTGATCCTGACGGGGATGGGCAACGATGGCGCCGCCGGAATGCTTGCGATGCACCAGGCTGGCGCCTGGACCATCGCGCAGAATGAAGCAAGTTGTGTGGTGTTCGGCATGCCGCGCGAGGCCATCAATATGGGTGGCGTGAGCGAAGTGGTCGATCTTAGCCAGGTAAGCCAGCAGATGCTGGCGAAAATCAGTGCCGGA